>Ga0207416_1001197_pt1 | contig 36634 bp, 40 predicted proteins | sample PaiPotPPM11metaG_FD_184107 | JGI IMG/M metagenome (GOLD analysis project Ga0207416, IMG submission 184107) | Iron sulfur acid spring bacterial and archeal communities from Banff, Canada, to study Microbial Dark Matter (Phase II) - Paint Pots PPM... ...
GTTTAAGTACGCGCCTGATATCGTTGGTTATACGCGATAGTTCGTCTACGGTAAAATCCATGCAATACAGCATGTGGGAATAACACGCATCGAACGTAGCATCGGCAAACGGCAATGGCTCGCGCACGTTATGTTGAACGGTCTTCACGCTGCTGGAAACACCTAATTCCTGCGCTTTGCGTGTTAATGCATCCAGTGCGATCTCGGAGAAATCCAGCGAAACGACCTTCACGCCTCGTTGCGCGAAAAAGAGCGAATCACGCCCCTCGCCCGATCCTAAATCAAGCAACGTCACATCCGAGTCACGCGTATTTGCAAGAGCACTCAGCGCCAGTTGCGCGGAAGTGCTGGCCTCCACTCCGAAGCGATCCGGTTTTTGCGTGAATGCTTCATTCCAGCGTGTCTGCATTTCCGTACTGTCCCGTTGCTGCGTCATGCTCTCACTTCTCAAGGGGCGGCCGCGGGGCCATCGTTTGACTTGGGGCTATCGCGGTACCGCAGTAGGGACAAGCCACCCAGTCAGGCCGCACTCCTTGCGCGCAATGACTGCATTGCAAGGTCGAACCGCCGGCGACCGGATGCATGTCGTATCGCGGAGCGTTTGAAGTATTCCTAAAAAACATACGCCCGACGACCGCCACAAATGCGACCATACATATGAGCGCGATCACTGGGAACATCCAGAACAGCCCCATGCCGCCCCACATCCATCCTCCCATCATGGGTCCGTACGATCCGCGTCCGTAGGAGCCATAAGATCCGTGCCCCCACATACCTGCAGATGCCAGGTTTACGGCGATGGCAATCCCGATTGCTAGAGCGCCTAATACGAGAAGCGTGCGCGCGTTGGAATTATTCATGTGGATGACCTTCCCCGTCGAAGACGGGTTGTTGAATGCCCGCAATCCAGTGTCGTAGCTCGTGTAAGATTCGCAAAATATCCGGATCCGACAGGCAGTAATAGATGAACGGGCCACGCCGCTCGCTGCGAACGAGGCCGGCTTCGCGTAATGCCCGGAGGTGAAAAGAGACGTTGGTTTGGGTCATTCCGGTTGCCTCGACAAGAGCCGCAACCGGCCGGCATTCGAGCCCCATGCAATAGAGCATGTTCAGCCGATTCGGTTCCCCCAGGAGGCGAATCACGTGGCTGAGGCTATCGATCTCGGCAAGTTCCGGGACATATGCGGATACACTCATATGCGTCACAACTCATGTTGTCACGTTTGGCAGCACTTGTCAAAGAACCGTCGCGGAAGCGCCCTCGAAGGCGCGCGCGCGTGTGACTGTCGGCGTTGTACGTGCGTATCAGACGAAGCTGTTTCTTGTTTTTCGGCGCTGCGCGCAATTCGAAACCCGTACCCGGGATGATGGTGTTGAGCTATCCAGGAGTAATAGGCATGAAGATAGGCATTATCGGCTCTGGAAATATCGGCGCTGCGCTGACACGTCGCTTTCGCGCAACCGGACACGAGGTTGCCGTAGCTAATTCCCGCGGACCCGACACGCTGCGAGGTCTTGCCGCGGAGACGGGAGCCGAAGCGGTAACTACGCGGGACGCCGCTCGGGGCAGGGACGTCGTTATCGTCACTATTCCAGAACGAAACGTTGCCGATCTTCCGGCGGATTTGTTCTCCGACGTTCCCGACGACGTCGTCGTCGTGGATACCGGGAATTACTATCCGCGTCAGCGCGATGCCCGCATCGAACCGATCGAGAACGGCATGACGGAGAGCGGTTGGGTTGCGCAACAGCTGCATCGGCCCGTGGTCAAAGCCTTCAATAACATTTACGCGCAACATCTTCTTGAAAATGGAAAGCCCAAGGGGACGCCGGGGCGGATCGCGTTGCCCGTAGCCGGCGACGATCCTGGGGCGAAGGCCGTTGTCATGCGATTGATCGACGAGATCGGCTTCGATCCGATCGACAGTGGGAGTATCGCGGATTCTTGGCGGCAACAGCCCGGATCACCAGTGTATACCAAGGACTTCGAAGCAGCCGGCGTGCGGCGCGCGTTGTCGGAAGCCGAGCAAGAACGAAAGCCCGAATGGCGTGGAACCGCAAACAGCCCGGGCACATTTGAAACGCCGGCCTAAAGAAAAGGGCTCAGCGCCTGCGGCGACGTTGAAAGCTACATCAAAGGGACCCGGCCTTTGACCGAGTCCCTTTGATTTAAATGGCGGAGAGGGAGAGATTCGAACTCTCGGAACGCCTCGGTCGCTGCTGCGCAGCGCCTGCGGCGACGTTGAAAACCTTGATGAGCGTTCCGAGGCAAACCTTCGTTCAGGCAAATCAAAGAGACCCGGCCTTTGACCGAGTCCCTTTGATTTAGATGGCGGAGAGGGAGAGATTCGAACTCTCGGAACGCTCATCACGTTCGTCCGCTTTCGAGGCGGGTGCCATCAACCACTCGACCACCTCTCCGTGGTTCGGATTGTGTTTCCGAAGCGTGCGTTACTACAGCGTCGGGGCTTTGAAACCTTCTTCTGCGGCGGGTTGGCGCTTGGCGCGGAAGAAGCGCTGGAGCTGATCGGAGGCTTCGTTTTCCAGTATTCCGGCGGTTACTTCGAGGCGGTGGTTGGTGTGCGGCGAGCGTAGGATGTCGAAGGCGCCGCCGTCGGCACCGCCTTTGGGGTCTCGCGCGCCGTAGACAACGCGTTTGATTCGCGCGGCAATGATGGCGCCGGCGCACATGACGCAGGGCTCTTTCGTGACGTACAGCGTTGCTTCTGAGAGGCGCCAAACCCCGAGCGTTTCGCAGGCTTGGCGAATGAGCAGCATTTCGGCATGAGCGGTGGCGTCCGGCCGGGATTCTTTCTCGTTCTTGGCTTCGAGCCGCAGGTCGCCGCTGATCAAGACCGCGCCGATCGGCACCTCGCCGCAGGCTGCCGCGGCGGCAGCGAGCTCCAGGGCACGCCTCAGATGGGCCTCGTCATCGGGGGACTGCGGTGCTTCGGATTCGTTCATGCAATATCGGGAAGATGGTGCGCCCGGAGGGATTCGAACCCACGGCCTCTGCCTTCGGAGGGCAGCGCTCTATCCAGCTGAGCTACGGGCGCCCGTCCTGTCCGTCTGGTAACGGACCGGTAGTCGGGATGTGCTTGAAGAGATCCAGCTTATGGTCCACGAGGCCGCGGTAGAATTTGCGCACGCAATCGGGATGCCCGAAAAAGTACGTTCTCGCGTATGCGAGATCGTCGCCCGAACTATCCGGAACGTAATGCGAGATCTCGATCTCCTCCATCTGCTCGCGATCGACCGGATGGGGACAAAAATCGCACGGAATCGTTGACATGGGCTACAGCGTACCTCAGAGAACGTCGTGGCCGCCATGGCTTAGGCGGCCACTCCCCCTCAAAACATGGTGACTCGGGCAAGATTCGAACTTGCGACCAAGGGCTTATGAGTCCCCTGCTCTACCACTGAGCTACCGAGCCGGAAAGTCGTCTTTTCGACACCGCAGTGTACCAAAACCCTCCCGCAAGGTGCAACTACCCCGGCCGTATAACCGACCGCCCTATAGATCGCTTCAGCGATAGAGGGGTGTTCATGCGGGTGGTTTTACAGCACGTTCTTTCTGCCGTGGCGGCTTTTGCTTTGCTCTGCAGCGCCCTCGCGCCGTTGCCGGCACGAGCCGATGATGCGGCCGCGTTACTAGCCAAACACCGCGCTTACGTCGGCTGGCAATTGGGAGACGGCAGCGTTCCCGGCTTGCAGCTAACGCGCGAATTTCGAACGTCCAAGGGCAAGGTGACCCAGCGCGCGACGGAGATTCGCGCCGGAATGCTCCTTCGACGCGACTACAGCGACGCCAAAACCGGCCTGACCGACTCGCTGGGCTTCACCGGGCACGTTTTCTGGGAGACGAACTACAACGGCTTCGTCACGCCGATCGTCGGTACGGGTGCAAGTTACCAATTAGCCGTCGACGTGTTGTTTTCCGAGGGAACCACCGAACTTCCGGGCACGCTGCACGGCACCGGAACGGTCGACGGTAAGAGCTATCCGATCGTTCGCGTCGCGATGGGCGGCGCGACCCCCATCGATCTCTATGTCGATCCGCAAACCGGAGCCTACGTCCGGGCGGTCATCGACCCCGGCGGGAGCGAGGAAACGTCATATACGATCGCATCGTATATGACGATCGCGCCCGGCAAACGCATGATCGGCTCGTTTCGCATCGGCGATGGCGGCGGCGTCTTTACCTATACCAAATCGCGCATCGACCCCACGGTAACCGCTGCCGAATTGCATCCTCCGGCATCCCAAGCACGATGGGCCTTCACCAACGATCGCCCGTTCAAGATCCAAGTCACAGGCGACCGCATCTACGTTGACGCGACGGTCAACGGCGTGCTTGGAACCTTTATTTTGGACACCGGCGATTCCGGCATAACCCTGACGGATCAGTTCGCAGATCGCGCCAACGTCGCGAGCATCACCGATTCCTCAGCTTGGGGTATCGGCGGCGTATTTAAAACGCGAACGCGTCGAGCGAAAACCATCGAGATCGGCGGCAACACGCTTTCGAATACGATCGTACAGACCTACAATAATCAATACCCACGCAAGTCCGATCGCGTGAACCCGGACGGGTTGATCGGTTTCGATCTCCTTGCAGGCGCGATGGTCACGCTCGACACGGCGAACCAGACCATGCGGATCCAGAACCCTGCAACGGCAAGTCTCGATACCTCGGTTGGCCTCCCGCTGCTGGTCGATCTCAGCACCGACACGCCTTCGGTGCCCGTTACGTTGGATCACAAGGTAACGATCGATGCGACGTTCGATACCGGCGATCCGTCGCTGATCATTTTTTCGGCGGATTTACTCGATCACGGCCTGACGATTTTGACCGGTCGCGCTATCGTCGGCGGCATGGGAGGCACCGAATTGATGCGGTGCGGACAGATCGACTCCATTAACCTCGGCCCGATCGTTTATCAAACGCCGGTCGCATGCGCTTCGCACGAATTCTCTAAACACGCCGGGCTGATCGGCCTAGATTTTCTACGCCACTTCAATTTCATCTTCGACTACCCGCAATCGGTCATCGTCATGACCCCGCATAAACACTAAAAGCACGGTTGCGCGGCGCGGTTGCAACTATGCAGACGTCACGGCGATCTTCTTGGGCGAAAGCGGCTTTACCGGGGTCAGTTCGACCTTGAGGATGCCGTTATTCACCGCCGCCGTCACCGAGTTGGCATCGAGATCCTGCGGAAGCGTAACGCGTAGCCGAACGGTGCCGGCCGTTGCCAATCCAGGAACGAGTCGAACATTTGATCGAGTAGCGCGAGATCGCCGCTGCCGCTCTTAACCTTAGTAGCTGAGCCATGATTCTGCCGCACAGCGAGACTACCGCAGCGATGAGAAGAATTGGTGAGCGATCTTCGCGAGCTCTTCCCGGTCCCACGCTATAAAGAGGTTATGACGCACATATCGCAACGCAAGCAGAGAGTGGCACGCTTTGTTGCCCGGCGTCCGACCGCCAACGTCGGCGTGCGCCCGCATTGGGCGTAGCAAGCAGCGTCTACACGATAGGAGGCATTTCATGAACACCACCAAGAGTCTGGATCTCAAAGAAGAGATCATCGAAGAGCTCGCATACGATCCGCGGATCAACGCGGACGATATCGCCATCACGACCAAAGAGGGTGTCGTAACGCTGCGCGGCACGGTCCCCAACTTCAATCAAAAATGGGAAGCTGAAGACGCGATCAAACGCATTCGCGGCGTGCGGGGTATAGCCGACGAATTAACGGTCGATCTCCCGTCCTCGCACGTCCGGACCGACAGCGACATCGCACTAGCGATCGAGCGCCGCTTCGCATCCAATATCATTATTCCCAGCGCCGTGAAGTTCGTCGTAAAGGACGGCCACGTCACGCTGAGCGGCGAAGTCCCCTTATACTATCAGTCCCAGGAGGCTGCGTACGAAGCACGCCGCGTCATCGGCGTCAGGGACGTCAGCAACCTCATCAGCGTCATGCCGGCCCCGTCATTCAAAACCGACGAAGTGAAACGGAAAATTCACTCCGAGCTTCAGCGCATGGCCGATCTCGACGCGAAGAAGATCGCCGTCTCCGTTTCGGAGGGAAAGGTGACGCTCAGCGGCAGCGCCAGAACCTGGTTCGAACGCGAAAAAGCCGTGCAGGCCGCCTGGAGCATTCCGGGGGTCACGTGCGTCGACAACTTTATCGCCATCGACTAGGGGTACGGAATATGTTGAAAGTCATCGAAGTGCTGGCCGAGTCCGGCAAAAGCTGGGAAGATGCAGCGCAGAATGCTGTAAAGCAGGCGACCGAAACTCTCGAAGGCGTCAAATCGATTTACATCCGGAACTTCGAGGCGACCATCGACGAGGACGGAGTCATCGAGAAGTATCGAATCAACGCAAAGATCTCGTTCGTGCTGAAAAATTGAAGCGGCCCTTTGCGTAGAGCTCGTACGAAAACGGGCTTCGCATTGCGAAGCCCGTTTTCCAGTTGGTGCGGTCGGAGGGACTCGAACCCCCAACCTACAAGTTCGTAGCCTGTTGCTCTATCCAATTGAGCTACGACCGCACGCGTCGCCCTGCGGCGACCTTCCCGGATACGTCGTATCGACGTTTTTTCCTTCCGGTGCATCGATTCGGAGAGGGAGGGATTCGAACCCTCGATACGCTTTTGGCGTATGCTCATTTAGCAAACGAGTGCCTTCAGCCGCTCGGCCACCTCTCCGCGATCGCACCCCGGGGAGGTGCGCCGACGACTATACCACATCGGCGCTGCGCTCACCTATCGGACTTCTGTCGCTTTGGCTCACTCTTTCGGAGCGGTCGGCCCTTCGAGCGGCTGTTCTTCAACGAATTCTGCGTGCACCGGAGCCGCATGGACCGGCACCGGGGATACCACAACGGGCGGGGCCGTGCGACGCCGTCCCAGCAATGCGTCGATGCCCAGCATTCGTCCCGTCGGCAACACCACATTGATCGCGGAAAGCGCGAGCATGGCGGCATCCATTCCGGCGATACCCTCCACCGATCCGAAAGCGCCCTTCGCCGCCATGTAATTCAACGTGAGCAGCACGCCCACGAATCCGCCGAGGCGCGTGAAAACGCCCAACAGCAACGCACAGCCCGTCAGCACTTCACCTAAACGCACGAGTTCGGCGAAGATCGAGATGTTCGGTTGCACGACATTGACGAGAAATTCGTGATACGGCCCCGTCGTCGACGTCGCAGCCTTTGCGATAAATCCAACGATAAAGCCGTTTGGCGGCATAAACGTCGTACTTTGGGTGAACTTTCCAACCCCGTGGACGATCCATGCGGCGCCGGTGAATATGCGTAGCAGGGCTAGCCAGAATGCGTAGGTCTTCGGTGAGGGCAAGGTCATGCGGATATCGGCTCCTTTTGCACGCGCGCGATGCGCGCGATCAGTTGCGCCGCCGCAAGAGCGGCTTGAGGGTGGGCGGTACGCCGCTGCGCACCGATCATGTCACGGCGTTGCTCGCCATCGAATACGCGCGTTATCACGGCAGGTAGTTCGTCCATGTCCGCGCGAACCGCCGCACCCCATTCGACCAACAGTTGCGCGTTGCGTTCTTCTTGGCCGGGCAGCGGTTTACACAGGACCATCGGGATCTGCGCGCAGAGGGCCTCGGCCGTACTGAGGCCGCCCGGCTTGGTGACGAACGCATCGCACGCGTGCATGTAATCGTAGACGTTATCGACGAAGCGCAGGACGCGCACCGGGTAGGTTGCCGAAGCCGCCGCCTCGAGGACGCGCCGTTCGACGCGACGGCTGTTACCGACGATCACAACCGCCCCAATCGGCGTCTCGATGCGTTCGAGCGACCGAAGCATTTGCTCGAGCGGACCGATACCCAAGCCCCCGCCCATCATCAGCACGAGTTTACGAGCGCGCGGAAGCCCGAGCCGTTCGCGCAGCAGTTCCTGGGGCTCGTCGCTCGGTGCAAAGCGCGGATTCACGGGGATTCCCGTCACGGCCACCCTCGAAGCTTCGACGCCGCGCGCAAGCATGACTTCGCGAATTGCCTGAGTCGATACCGCATAACCGTCCACGTTCTGATGGATCCAAAATCCGTGGACGGCGAAATCGGTTAAGACTCCGACGACCGGTGGCGCATCGTCGTACAGCCGCTTATACTCGGCCATGGCACCGCATGGAAAGGCATGAGTGCAGACCACCACGTCGGGCCGCTCTTGCTCGATGAGCGGGCGCAGGTTACCGGCCGTAAATTGGTGCGCCCAGGTGCGAAATGGCCCCACCTCCGTGGCACGCTCGGCGCGGTCGTAGACGTAGCGATAGAGTTGCGGAATCGTTTTAACCATACGCAAATACCCGTCCGAAACCACGCGGGAGACGACGAGCGCGGCGTATTGGTAGGAATCGACAACCTGCGTGTGCGCCTCGGGATCGATGCTGCGCAGTGCCGCGCAGACCGCATTTGCCGCCGAAACGTGGCCGGCGCCGACGCTCGCCGAAAGAACGAGAACGCGAATTAGGCCTCGCCCCCGTCGTCGCCGGCTTCTTCCGCAAAGACCAGGAATTCATCGAGAATCTCCTGTGCGAGATCTTCGTCTTCGAGCAGATTGCCTTCGAGATCGGTGACGATGAATTCGCTCTCGCCTTCTTCGTCTTCGGGTTCGTGCATGAGCACCGCGTACGATGCGCCGTCATCGGGATCTTCGAGAATTCCGACGACTTCGAACGGTAATTCGGTACCCTCTTTGGTTTCGATATGGAGCACCTCGCTCAGTTCGAGCGGTCCGCTCTTGGCTTCACCGTTGTTGGACGACATGGGGATGCTCCTATTTTAAGCAGCGAGCGACGTTGGCTTGGTGTTGTTCTAGCGTCTTCGCGAAGACGTGGTGGCCTCCGCCACAGTAGACGTAATAGAGGGCATCGGTCTTCGCCGGATGCAGGGCCGCTTCCAGCGAGGGTAACCCGGGATTGGCGATCGGCGTGGGGGGCAGCCCCTCGTGGAGGTAGGTATTATAGGGCGAATCGATCTTCAGGTCGGCGTAGGAGAGTTCCGCCTTGTGATGCGGGAGGGCGTATTCGATGGTGGCATCGATCTGCAAGGGCATGTGCGCCCGCAGCCGATTGTAGATGACCCCGGCGATCATCGGGCGATCGGCATCGATCTTCGCTTCGCGCTCGACCAAAGATGCGACCGTGACCGCCTGCGGCACCGTCACGTGGAGCGCTGCCGCTCGCTGGGCAGCGTCGGCCGGAAGCTCTTTGAAGAACTGCCCCGTCAGCATCGCCACGATCTGCGAAGGCGTCGCGGCTACGTCGACCAGGTAGGTGCTGGGAAAGAGATAGCCCTCCAGGTTCGGGGTGCGCGTACCACCGACGTTCAGCCCGGTGGTTGCGAACCGGCGATCGAGCACTGCGGCACTCGCGATGCCTTCGTCTTGCAATCGCTGCGCGATCTGCCGGTCGGTAAATCCCTCGGGGAACGTCACCCAGCGCGCGATCTGTGCTCCGCCCGTGCGCAGTTCCTGGAGGATCTCATTTTGGCTCTGGTGCGGGGCAAATCGGTATGCGCCCGCTCGCACGTCTTCTTCGCTACCTTGGATGCGCGCAAGCAACCGAAAGGCCAGGCCGTTTGCGATCACGCGGTTGTTCGAAAGCTCCTCGGCGATATCGGCCAGCGACGAACCCCGAACGATGATGACTTGCTTGGGTACGGCGGGCAGGGAGCGGTCCCCAAACGCCGCGTAGGCAAACCAGGTGGCGATCAAGGCGGCCGCCAGAACGACGACGGTCGCGAGCGTTGCGAGGGTTCGCAGGAGTACGCGCATCAGCGCGCCTCGTTTCTGCGCCGCGATAGAAACGTCTCCAAAATGAGCGCGGCCGCCATCTTATCTACCACTCCTTTGCGTTTCTTGCGCGAGACATCCGCGGCGATCAACGTCTTAGTCGCTTGCGCGGTGGTCATGCGCTCGTCTATGCGGTGGACGCGCCCCGCATAGATCCGCGCGAGTTGTTCGATGAACGCGTCCATCTTTTGAGCCGCGATCCCGCGCTCCCCGGAGAGCGCGACCGGATCGCCGATCACCAAATCGGTCACCGCGTACGACGTAAGATACTCGGCGAGTCGCTCCAAATCGGCGTTGAGCGTGGAGCGATCGACCGTTCCGACGGGCAAGGCGAACGTTCCGCTCGGGTCGGCAATCGCGACGCCGATCCGCTTGGTGCCGACGTCGAGCGCCATCACGCTCATCGGATGCTCGCTTTCGGGCGGCGCCCCAAGTGGTGCGCGAGGAGCGTCTCGATCGCGCGCTCGACGCGCGGCGTTGCGCGTACGGTGGCGCGGGCCGCGCTCCCCTTTGCGGCTCCGACGGCGCGCACGTTCTGCAGGTCCGCTTCGTCGAATTCGATCAAATCGCGCCAGCGCTCGCGGCACGCCGCGCAGATCAAACCCCCGGCGTCGGGATCGAGCCACGCGTGCCCTTCGAAATCGAGCGAGCAACGCACGCAGCAATCCACTGCCGGGTCTAACCCGAGTGCGCACAGCAGGCGGATGGAAAAACGCGGAATCAGCGACCGCGGCTCGTCGCTCGCCGCGATCGCCGCGACCGCACCGGTCAGCAGCGCATACACGTCCGGCATGGGCAGATCGGGCTCGCAGAAGGCGTCGACGACTTCGGCGACCAGCGAAAACACCGCGAAGCGATCGGGATCGACCAGCTTGCTCCACGGCGCTCGCGCAATATCCGCGGCGACGATGACATCGAGCGAACGCCCGCGGTGCATGGTCATCACGCATTCGTTTCCGAATTCCAAACGGCCGGAGAGATGACTTTTGGGCCGGCGGACGCCCTTTGCGACCGCATCGAGTTTTCCGCGTTGATCGGTGAACAGCGTGAAGATGCGGTCGGCTTCGCCCAACTGGCGGCCGCGCAAGACGACCGCGTTGGTTTTGTACGATCGCGCCGCGCTCACTGCCGCTCCTTACGCGAGGCTGTGCGGCCCGAACGCGTGTGGGAGCAGTTCCCCGGCGCTCGTTTGGATCGGGCCGGCGGCGCCCACGTAGATCACCGTAATCCCTTCGCCGAATTCGACGATGAACTGGCGACAGGCGCCGCAGGGCGCGGCCGCGGCACCATTCGGCCCGGCGATCGCGATCGCACGAAACGACCGATGCCCCAAGGCAATCGCGTGCACCAACGCCGCCCGCTCGGCGCAGATCGAGAGCCCGTAACTCGCGTTCTCCACGTTGCAACCAACGACGACGTCGCCGTCGATGGTCTCCACCGCGGCACCGACGGCGAACTGCGAATAGGGTGCGTATGCGCTCCCGCGAGCGGCGCGCGCTCGTTCCAAGAGCGCCTCAGGAGACATCGCTACTACCGGCCACCGCTTGCCCGTTGCTTTGCGTCTGCTGCACGTCGCCGTCGGAATAGATGCGCACTGCTAGGATGCGGCGCCCCCGCGTTCGCTCGACGCGCAAACGCGTGCGATCGTCGGCCTCGATTTCTTCTCCTTCGGTCGGCAAACGTCCGAACAAACCGACGATGTAGCCGCCGATCGTCTCGAAATCGTCGGTCGGCAACGCCGTGCCGAGTTCGTCGTTCACGTCGTCGATGCTCGTGCCGGCCTCGACGACCGCTTCGCTTAGAGAAACGATCGCGATCGCCTCCTGCTCGTCTTCGTCGTGTTCGTCGCGAATCTCGCCGACGATTTCTTCGAGCAGATCTTCCATCGTCACCAGGCCGGCAGTACCGCCGTACTCGTCGACGACGATCGCCATCGAGAACTTATCGCGCTGCATCTCGCGCAGCAATTCGGCGAGTTTCTTTGTCTCCGGCACGTGGACGACGGGACGCATCAGCGTGCGCAAACTGCTCTGCGCGAGATTGCCGGTCGCCAGACCGATCAATAATTCGCGGTCGTGTACCACGCCGACGATATCGTCCTTCGATTCTTGAAAGACCGGAAGCTTGGAATAGCCTTCGGAGATCACCACGTCGAGCGCGCGGCGCGGCGAATCGTCAACCGAGACGGCCACGATATTCGGGCGCGGTTGCATTACCTCGCGAACGATCGTATCGCCGAACTCGATGACCGAATGAATCATCTCCCGCTCTTCGTCCTCGATCACGCGCTGCTCCGCGCCGACGTCCACGAGCGTGCGGATGTCTTCCTCGGTGATGAACTGGTGCGGATGTTTGATGCCGAACGGTTTCACGATCAGCTCGGCCGTAAAGAGGAACGCTCGCGAAACCGGCGTGAGCACCCATGAGATGGTGCGCATCGCCGGCGCGAGCCGCAGGCTCCACCGCTCGGCATCGCTCGTCGCCAGCGTCTTAGGGATGATTTCCCCGAAGAGCAGCAAGACGATCGTCATCAACACGGTCGAGAAAACCGCAGCGTCCGGCAAGCCGATCTTGATCGCGGTGTAGGTCGCCAGCGAATCGGCCGCCAGCAGCACGATCGTATTGGCCACCAGCACTGAGGTAAGGAAGCGGTTCCGGTCGTCGAGCAGCAGAACGACGTCCTCAGCGCGGCGTAGGCCCCGCTCGAGCATCGTGCGAGCGCGAATCTTCGAAATCGAGATCAGCGCCGCTTCCGAGGCGGCAAAAAACGCGGCTAGCACCACAAGCAGGACGAGAAAGCCGATCTGGGGCCAATCTTGCTGTAGCGTCTCGCTCATCGACGCTCCCAGGGGCTGCGACACGAGCGGGGACTTCGATATGGGTCGGTATTCAAGGCCGCGCCATTATAACACAACGTGGGGACGCACCAAGAGATAGATGGCCAGGGCCGCCAGGCTCCCAAGCACCGCCCCGGTCAGCACCTCCATCGAGGTGTGGATACGGGCCTCCACGCGGCTCTGGGCCACCAGAAAGGCGATGAAGTACGCGAGCAAGCCGGCCAGGGGCTTTTGGTAGAAGAACGTCAGCATGGTGGCGGCCGCGAACGCCAGCGCCGCATGTCCCGAAACAGCGCCCCCTTGCAGGGCCGATCCGCGCCCAGCCCAGGCCTTCGCGAAAATCGTCGCGATGGCGACCACCGCCAGCACGATCAGCGCCGTGTTTGCCGGCACCGACTGAACGGCATTGAATACGCTTTTGCCGCCGGTGGTGATGCCCTGATAAAAGATCAGGTAACCGACGACCACGGCCGCGACCGTGGCCACCAAGACCGCACCGGCGGCCGCGTCCTTAGCGGTTTTGGCGAGCGGGTGATGGGCGACGGTGAGCAAGTCCACGATCGCCTCGACGGCGGTGTTGAGTAATTCCAGCGAGAGCACCAGCGCGATCAGGACGATCAGCGCGACGATATAGTAGCGCTCCAGATGCAGCACCAGCGACGCCAGCAGGACCAGGGCCGCAACGACGAGGTGCACGCGCATGTTGGGCTGCGTCCGGGTTGCGTACATGATGCCTTCGAAGGCATGGTTGAAAGAGCGCCAGAGCCGATTCATCGCGCCTCCTCGTACGGCCACGGCATGCCGATCGCGGTCGCCAAGCGTCGCTCCTGCGCCTCCATCTCGGCGCGCTCGCCCGGCTTCATGTGATCGTGGCCTAACAGGTGCAAGATACCGTGGATGAGGAGGCGCTCCAGTTCGCGCTGGAGCGGTGCGTCGTAGTCGGCAGCTTGTCTGCGCGCCGTATCGACGGAGATCACGATATCGCCGAGCATTCGCTCCGGCAGCGCCCGGCTCTGCTCGCGTTCGTCGGGATCGAAGAGCGGAAAGCTCAGGACGTCGGTCGCGGCATCTTTGCCGCGATGCTCGCGATTGAGCTCGCGAATCGTCGCGTCGTTGACGAGCGTCAGCGAAAGCGTCGAGCCGGGCTCGTCGACCGCTTCCAATAGCGCTTCTACCACGTTCTTGACCGCGCGCGCGTCGATGCCGCTCTTTCGCACGCGATTGTGATAATAGATCACGGCGTGGGCCGGGCGTACGCGCGAATGATCCGCGCCACCAACGGATGGCGCACGACGTCGGTCTCGGTCAGTTCCACGATGCCGACGTCGTCAACGCCATGCAGACGGTTGGCCGCATCGCGCAAGCCGCTGCGCGCTCCGTTCGGCAGATCGATCTGCGTCACGTCGCCGGTTACGATCATCTTCGATGCGCTTCCCAGCCGCGTTAGGAACATTTTGAGTTGGTCGGCCGTTGCGTTCTGCGCCTCGTCGAGAATCACGTACGCATCCGAAAGCGTGCGGCCACGCATGTAGGCGAGCGGAGCGACTTCGATCGTGCCGCGCTCCATATATTTCGCCACCACGGCATCGTCGAGCAATTCGGAGAGGGCGTCGTAGAGCGGGCGCAGATAGGGGTCGACCTTCTCGCGTAAATCACCGGGAAGAAAGCCCAGCTTTTCGCCGGCCTCAACCGCCGGGCGCGAGAGGATCAATTTCGAGACCTCCCGATTTTTGAGCGCCCGCACCGCCATGACGACGGCGAGAAACGTCTTTCCGGTACCGGCCGGGCCGATCCCCAGCGTCAGGGTGCGCTCTTCCATGGCGCGCACGAAGGCGCGCTGGCCGTCGGTCCGCGGCCGGATCTCCTTACCGCGATGCGTTCGAATCAGCGTACCGGGAAGAGACCGGCCGCCGCTTTGCCTGCGGGCGTCGGTGACGGCTAGTTCGACGTCCTCGGGAGTGATTTGAGCGCCGCCGAGCGCGGCCTCGAGCATGTGCTGCACCGCATGTTCCGCCCGCTCGACGTTGCCGTTACTCCCGGCCACCACCAGGGTGTCGCCGTCGGCCCGAATGGAGACGTTGAGGCGCTCTTCCAAGGCCGAGAGATTGCGATCGAATTGGCCGAAGAGGCGCATGCGATCGCCGAGTGGGGTTAGGTCGATGGTTCGCTGGGCTGTAGAGTCCAGGGTGCTTGCTCCCGTAATGCGATGGGCGGTCCGAGCACTTCCATTGCCACGACCGCTCGTACCAAGTTACGTCTATCTTCGAACAAACCGCGCAACACCCCGGTTCGGAGCGAAGGTTGCTGCAGCACGTCGTGATCGGCGACGATGCGCGGGGTCGACACGATAGGCGGCGGCGGCGCCGGCGCGACGATCGGCGGCGGGGGGGCAGGCGCGGTCATCGCTGGGGGCGGTCCCGATACCGGGGGCACCGGGAGCGCCGATCCTGCGCGTTGGGCGCTGGGTAGCGATGCCGCGGGGCGTTGCGTGTACGCCCGTGCAACGCGCTGCGGGACGGGCGCGACCGGCGGCCGAGCGGCCGTGGGAGCCGCCATTCCCGCGCCTCCCAGCGTCTGCCGCCGCTTGTCCCGGGCTTTTTGCGCGCTCGAGCCGATCGTCGATATGACGCCGATGACGGCGACTGCAGCCACAATCAGCGCAACGACATCGTGAAGGCTCATGCGCTACTTGCTCGGCGGCGGCTGGGGCGGCTGCGAGGTATCACCGTCCGTCGGGCCACCGATAGAGCTGCGCATATCCGTATCGGCTTGGATATTTTTCAGACGATAGTAATCCATCACGCCCAGATGCCCGCTGCGAAACGCTTCCGCGATCGCGGCGGGTACGGAAGCCTCGGCCTCGACGACGCGCGCGCGCATCGCTTGCGTTTCGGCTTTCTGCTCCTGTTCCGATGCCATCGCGGCGTATTGTCGCTCCGCGGCTTTTGCCTGAGCGATCCGGCGATCGGCCTCGGCTTGGCTTGTCTGTAACTCCGCGCCGATATTTTTGCCGACGTCGACATCCGCGATATCGATCGAAACGATCTCGAACGCGGTACCGGCATCCAGCCCCTTGGAAAGGACGGTCTTCGATATGCGATCCGGATATTCGAGGACTTCCTTATGATCGACGGCCGCGCCGACCGCAGCGACAACGCCTTCGCCGACGCGCGCGATGATGGTTTGCTCGCCGGCACCGCCGACGTACCGATCGAGGTTACTGCGCACGGTGACGCGCGCCTTGACGTTGAGCTGAATGCCGTTCTGCGCGACGCCTTGGAAAATCGGGGTTTCGATCACCTTGGGTGTGACCGACATCTGCAAGGCTTCGACGACGTTTCGCCCGGCTAAATCGATCGCCGCGGCACGCTGCCACTCGAGCGGAATCTGCGCGCGTTGCGCCGCGATCATCGCAAGCGTGACGTTTTCAACGTTACCGCCGGCCAGATAATGCGATTGCATTTGATCGACCGTAAGCATCAGGCCCGCCTTACGCGCCCGTACGTAATTGGTCACGATCACGCTCGGTGGAATACCGATCAGTCGCATGCGAACCAACGCGATGATGCCCAACGGAACGCCCGCGGCCACCGTGCGGATCCACATCCCGATCGGGAAATAGTATAAGAATGCGAAAAAGAGAATGAAGGCGACGACGATGATGACCAGCGCGCTGACTGCGACCACGAAGAGCTCCTTCTGGTGGTTACTGGTAGCTTGGGAGGGGCACGGGTTCCACGAAGATGCGCGCGCCTTGGACGCGCGTTACGCGAATGGGCGTTCCCTGCGCGATGAATTCGCCCTCGGTCAGGACGTCGACGCGTTTGCCGTCGATGTATGCGACACCCGAGGGACGTAGGTACGAATCCGCCGTACCGGACGCGCCGAGCAGACCGCTAAAATCCGAACTGGTCACGTAATCAGGGCCTTGGTCCGCTCTCAGCATCAACTTATTCATCCAGGCGTTCTCCGGGAACGCCCGCGTGACGACCGCGAACAGGATTACGGTGAGGACGATCGACGTAGAAATCGTCTCAATCCCGACGAACAAGAGCGGCAACCCGAAGGCCCACAGCACCGCGCAGATCAGCGCCACCGCTCCGAGGACTCCCGGAGCCCCGTGCCCCGGAACGACGTGCAATTCCCAAAGAATTCCGAACAGCCCCGCGATCGCCAAGAGCGCGACAACGCCGCCCGCGAAGCCCGCGTAAATATGCGCTCCGAAGAAGAGCGTGAGCGCGCCCAGGCCTATCACGCCGGCGATACCGTGCAGCGTCTGCATCTCGACCAGCAATCCGAGCAACCCGAGCGTCAATAGCAGGCCGCTCACGATCGGGTTGGTGGCAATCCGAGCGATCTGTTCGCCCGGTGAATACGTCGCCGTCTGAAGCGCCACGTTGGCAAGGTGTTCGTTCGCAAGCATGGCGGCAAGCGTCGCTGCGGTACCGCTGGCAACGTGCGCGCGGATCGCTTCATTTGCGTCCAGGGGTGACGTCAGGCTTTGCGACATCCCGGGAAGCGGCTCGACCGCCCCGATGGAGGCATCCGGGGCGAGGACGACCCGGGAGGCAGCCAGGGCTACGAGCGCAGCCGCTCCATAAGCGCGGTGGTCGACGTAGGCGTAAACGGGCCGTCCCGCCGTGCCTAGCGCCGCGCGGATCTCACTTGCCGCACCGGGGAGCCCGCTGCCGCTATCGACGTTGAGGACGATGGCTGCGGCACCCGAGCTTTGAGCCTGCGCGAGGGCGCGCGCGACGAGGTTCGCGGTACCTTGGTCGATCGTACCCTGGATGGGGATGAGCTCCACCGGCGCCTGCGTGGGAACCGCCGCCGCGGCTAAGCCGACGAAACCGAACGCGATGAGTCCCGCCGAACACGCGGCGCGAACGCGCTGGAAAACCATCATGCCGCTACCTACTCGGTAGCGGCATGAAAGGTTACGAGAAAACGCGAGGGGTTAAGCGAGTTCTTCGGTGACGATCGCGCGCACGAGGTTACCGTCGGCTAAGCCCTTGAGCTTCGGCATGACGGCCTTCATCGCGGCGCCCTGATTGCGCCCATCCGCCGGAAGCTCCGCCAGGATCGATTTCACGATCGCTCGGATTTCCTCGGCCGATTTTTGCTGCGGCAGGTACGCGGCCAGAATATCGCGCTCGGCGCGCTCTTTCTCGGCTAGATCGGTACGCCCGGCCTTCTCGAACTCAGCCAGGGAATCGTTCCGCTGCTTGACCAGGCGACGCACGACATCGAGTTCCTCGTCCTCGGTAAGGTCTTTTCCGGCTTCGGTCCGTTTATAGGTGAAGCCGGAGAGTGCCGAACGCAGGGTATCGAGGCGCACCTGGTCGCGGGCCTTCATCGCGTCCTTTAATTCGGACGAGAGACGGTCTTTAAGGGCTGCCATGACGAAGGTTACGTGCGACGCTTGCGCGCGGCGGCCGACTTCTTCTTTTTGCGAACGCTCGGCTTTTCGTAATGCTCGTGCTTGCGTGCCTCTGCCAAGATGCCGGCCTTTTGGGTGGCCTTCTTGAAGCGGCGCAATGCGCTCTCAATCGATTCGCCCGGAGCTATGCGAACTTCCATTCTTGTACGACCCCCCTTCGCGCCGCGGCACCATGGCCCACGACAAAAAATGCGTAAGGCCGAAACGGCCTCAACCGCCGTACTGTATCACAGCCGGCAGCCAGGGTCAAACGACGTATGGGGCAACGAGGGCGCCCGAGCTATCCTGGGGGCCATTCCATGAAGCGGCCGGAGAGCACGTGAATGTGAGCGTGATCGACGGTTTGGCCGCCTTCGGCGCCGGTGTTGACGACCAGGCGAAATCCGCCGCCGGATTGGCGGCCCAGGCGAGATGCCGTCGCGAAGAGCTTTGCGAGCAACGCGCCGTCTTCTGCGCGCTCGATCTCGGTGACGTCGGCGAAATGCTTCTTCGGGATGACGAGCCTGTGAACGGGGGCCTGCGGATTGATATCGTTGATAGCGATCACGTCCTCGTCTTGATAGACGGGATTGCTGGGGATGTTGCCCGCTATGATGTCACAGAAAATACAGTCCACCGATGTTTCCCCTTAGGAGGCTAGCGATTGCGAATAATGAAGCTCCACGACTTCGTAGTGGTGTTCCCGGCAAGATCCGCCACGCGGACTCTCACCGAGATCGTGCCGTTTGGATAGCTATACGCGGGCATGTACTGGATGAACTGCGCGGTTCGCACGCAATCAGCGGTGACGTCGCGCCCGTTGACCCAGAGCAGCACGCTCGAAGGATTGACCGGCACGCTGACGGAGGCGAACGTCGCGTAGACGGCAGGCCGGCTCGTGTTGACGGTTTCGCCGGCAGCCGGAGCGAACCCGGAGACTCCCGGCGGCGTACTCGACGCCGAGAGCATCTGGGGAGCCTGCGCGAGCGGCGCCTGGACGGTACCAACGCTCAGATGCCCGATGATCGGCACGTTGAAGAAATTGGCACCCGCCGGAATCTGATACGAGGCCTGATAGAGCCCGGCCGGCCCCTCGCTCATCGCTAAATTGCCGACGTACGGGCCGATGTCGAAGGTCGCCGACCCGCCCGGCGTCCCGCGGAGGGTGACGCTCACGCTTTCGCCTGCGCGTAGCGGGCGATCGGCACTCGAGTTGACGCTCGCGATCTGCGGGCCGGCCGCCGGCCCGGCAACTGCGGCGACCGCGCGACTCACCAGGATTTCGCGCACTTCGTTGGTTTCGACGTTATAGCGGACGGTCGCGCCGTCACCCACGTGCAGGTCGGAGATCTGAGCGGGCACACCGTTGATCGATATCACCGTGGTGCGCGATGGAGCGATCACGTGGCCGTCGGCCAACACAAAACGATTCGCAGCCACCGCGGCAACGCGCCCTTGGTAGGAGCCGTACTCGTCTTCAACCCGCGTTACGTGTCCGTTTTTACGCATCGTGATGCGTGCGAAATCCCCCGGACGTACGCTACTCAACTCGCCGGGTACCGTGACGTTCGCGTTCACGTCGTGCATCTCGATGTTTGCGTTCGAACCGATCGGAATCGTGCGCACCGAGGCGTTGTAGGTGAGCGTAACGGTGGGCGGATCCGAATCGATGTCGACCGCAGTCACGGTCCCGATGCGGACGATCGTATTCTTGGTGCTCGTGACACCCGCGCCCGACCGGCCGACCAGTTGCGCCACGATCGTCACCTGATGGGCGAGACGATCGTAGCTCGCCTGCGCGCCGAGCACGCCGGTAAAGAAGCGCAACGGCGCATACAGCACGTCTTGGATTTCGATCGCGGCGGCATCCATGTACACCGGTTCGCCGTCAACGTGTGCGACGCGGCTGCCGATCGCCAGGGTTACCGCGCGCGCGCCGACGTGCGTCGTGATGATCTTGCCGCTCTTATTGAAATCCAGTCCGAGCGATTCGATGGTGCGCCGCACCGGAACCAAGAGATGCCCGCCCTCGAAGCGCGGCGGCGGCTGCATGGGCAGCACGTCCCCATTGATCACGATGGAAATCGGGCGCGGCGTGGCGCCCGGCAACGGCGCAACGCCTAAGAGCCAAAGCGCCAGTCCCACTGTGGCGAGTGCTCGCTTCATACGTCGCCCCCTTCCGCAAAGACGGAGCGATACACTTCTGCAGTTGCCCGCGCAGTGCGTTCCCACGTCAGCGAGCGTGCGACCTCTCTACCGCGTTCCAAGAGGTCCCGGCGCAACGTCTCATCGCGCAGCACGCGTTCGATCTGCGCGCTCGCCGCTTCCGCATCGCGCGGTTCGAATTGCAGGCTTACCGGTGCGAGCGGTTCGGGGATCGAATCGGTGGTCGCGATCACCGGGCAGCCGACGACCATCGCCTCGACAAACGGCAGCCCAAAACCCTCGAGGAGCGCGGGGTGCACCAGTGCCCGCGCCCCCGCGTAATATGCCGCAAGTTCGTCATCGCTCACGTCACCGAGCGCGATCGCGCGGCGGCGCGGGGTTGAGAGCCGTTGTAATTCTCCGCCGAAATCGTCGGCGCCGGTGAGATAAAGATCGACCTCGAGATCGGCCGGCAGTGCCGACCATGCCGCAAGCAACGTCGGAATGTCTTTGTGCGCGCGATGATTGCCCACGTTGAGGATATACGGCCGCTCCGCACTGAAGGGCTCTACGGGGGTAAAAAACCGGTCGCGGGCCGCCAGCGGAATGACCGCGATCTTCGCCGGGTCGACATCGTAATAATGTACGAGATCGGCGACCGTGCGGCGATCGGAGGTAATGATGCGGGCGGCATTACGGCACGCCTTCTTGACCACCGTGCGATAGTATGGCCCGATGTACGCGCGAAAGTACCGCTCGAAACGCAGATGGATGAGGTCGTGAATGGTAAAGACGAATCGCCCGCCGGCGAGATACGGCACGTAGTGCGCGAGGTAGTGCGTCAAATCGACCCGGTCGCGACGCATGCGTAACGGCATGCCGATCTGCTCCGCGAAACCGAAATTACCGCCCTTGTCGTACACCAGATAGGAGAACTCCGGGGCCACGCGCGGCATACGCGCGACGATTTCGCCGATATAGGTCGCCATGCCGACCGAAACGCGGCGGCCGACCCGCGCGTCGAACCCGATGCGTTTCACGGGTGGTCCGGCGCGCGAAACGCCGCCTTCCAGGCAACTACCGCGGGGTAGCATGCCGACCACCACGCTACGTACCAGCCGCGCGGGCCATCGAGCACGGCGCCGCGGCGCACCAAGAAATCTATACAGCGGAGCGGTGCGATCAGCGTTGCCGCGACGGCACGAGCGAAACTCGCCGTCATCCCGGCGGCCTCGATGGAGGTGTACCGAGCGAATTTCGAGCGATACGATTCGATCGTCGGGTACGAATAATGCAGCAGCGTTCCATCGAGTTCGCCGACCGGTCCATCGCAGACCAGGTGCTCGTGAAGCGCCGCGCTGCCGCCCGCCGCGGGGCGTGCGACGACGCGCGCGCGTCCGGTGCGCACGAGTCGCAGAAGCGGCTCGTCGCTCCACATCCGCAAGGGCTTACCGCAAAAGTACGTCGTCCGGCGCACGACGTAGCCGTCGACGTCTTCGGGCGCGTGCGCGATCGCCTCGCGCAGGACGTCGTCCAGCGCTTCATCGGCGTCCAACACGAAAGTCCACGGCGTGCGGACGGCAGCCAGAGCGTACGTCCGCGCGTCCACAAAATCGGTCCAGGGCCGCACGATCACTTCGGCGTTCGCAGCCGCGGCGTATTCGACGGTACGATCGTCCGACTCCGCGTCCAGCACAAGGACCGCCATCTCGCGCGGCAAGCTGGTGAGCGCACGCGGAAGATGCCGCTCTTCATCGCGCGTAAGGATCGCGGCGGTCACGCTGGTGACGTTCAGAGCGAGTGCGTGCTGTGCGGGGCCGTCTGGCCGTGAACGCCGCGCATGCGCTCTTCATGCACGAGCGCCGCACCGACGAAATCGCGATAGAGCGGCGATGGTTTGTTGGGGCGCGATTTGAATTCGGGATGCGCCTGCGTCGCGACGAACCACGGATGCATCGATTGCGGGAGCTCGACGACTTCCACGAGCGTCGCCTTACCGACGGAATGATGCCCCGAGAATCGCATCCCGTGCTCTTCGAACGCCGCGCGATACTTGTTGTTGAACTCGTAGCGATGGCGGTGACGCTCGCTGATCTCGAGGTCCCCATATGCCTTGGCGGCCAAGGTCCCCGCTTCCAGCTGGCAGGCGTAGGCGCCCAGACGCATGGTTCCGCCGTAGATCTCCAGATCGCGTTGATCCGGCATGAAATCGATCACCGGATCGGGCGTGGCTTCGTCGACTTCGATCGACATCGCGCGCGAGATACCGCACACATCGCGAGCGAACTCGACACAGGCGAGTTGCATCCCGAAGCAGATGCCCAAGAACGGGATTTTGTGCTCGCGAGCATACTGAATCGCACGCAGTTTGCCGTTGACGCCGCGCGCTCCGAACCCCGGCGCTACGAGGATACCGTCGACGCCCTTGAGGACGTCGATGCCGTCGTTCTCCACGACGACCGAATCGATGCGCCGAATTTCCACCTCGGCTTGATGGAAGATGCCGGCGTGGTAGAGGGCCTCGTTGATCGAAATATAGGCGTCTTTGAGTTCGACGTACTTGCCGACCAAGGCGATGGTGACGTGGCGCAGCGGGTGGCCGATCCGGTCGACGATCTTCGCCCACTCTTCGAGTTGCGGACGCGTGGTGGCCAGGCCGAGCTTGCGCACCACCGCATCTGCCAGCCCTTCGGCCTCCAGATTGAGCGGCACTTGGTAGATCGTCTTCGCATCGCCGTTCTGGACGACGGCGCTAGGCGGCACGTCGCAGAAGAGCGCGATCTTCTCCTTGAGTTCGATCGGCATAGGCACCGAGGACTGCGTGCGGCAGACGATCGCGTCCGGCGAGATGCCGATTCCACGGAGCTCGCGCACCGAATGCTGCGTGGGTTTAGTCTTTAATTCTTCGGCGGCGCCCAAATGCGGCACCAGCGTGAGATGGCAAAACATCACGTTCTCGTCGCCGACGTCGTAGCGCATTTGGCGAATCGCCTCTAGGAACGGGAGCGATTCGATATCGCCGACCGTGCCGCCGACCTCGACGATGCACACGTCGGCGTGGCTTGCTTCGGCAACGCGCTTGATGTGCGCCTTGATTTCGTTGGTGATGTGCGGGATGACCTGAACGGTCGCGCCGAGATAGTCGCCGCGTCGCTCTTTTTCGATAACCGAATTGTAGATTTGTCCGGTCGTGACGTTGTTCGCGCGCAGCAGATTTTCATCGATGAAGCGCTCGTAATGGCCCAGATCCAGATCGGTTTCCGCGCCGTCTTCGGTGACGAAGACTTCCCCGTGTTGATACGGGTTCATGGTGCCGGCGTCGACGTTGATGTACGGATCCAATTTTTGGATCGATACGCTGATTCCGCGCGCTTTCAGCAACCGCCCGAGCGAGGACGCGGTGATGCCCTTACCGAGCGAGCTCACAACGCCGCCGGTAAAGAAAATATACTTCGCCATCTCGGGAAGACGGTATTCCGCGCCGAGCGCTACGCTTCCCGCACCCGGACGAAGCGTTCGTGCCCGGCGTAGTCCTTGCCGATCGAGACGCTCCCACCCGGGAATGCATCCGAGGCCAATGCCGCCAGGGCCGCCATCGAGGCCGGCGCCGCCTCCAAGAGTGCGAGGCCGCCCGGTTCGAGCAATGCCGGGAGCTCGGGAAGCAACCTGCGGTACAGGTCGAGTCCGTCGGCGCCGCCGTCGAGGGCGAGGCGCGGCTCGAAGCTGACCGGGTCCGGCGCGGGAGCGATCTGCGCGGTTGCGACGTACGGCAAATTCGCGAGGATCGCATCGAAGCGGCGGCCGCGCGCCGGCGTCGCCAAATCGCCAAGCAGAAACTCGCAGCGCGATGCCACGCCAAGCCGGCGCGCGTTTTCGCGCGCGATCTCCAGCGCCTCGGGGCTGGTTTCGGTGCCGGTAACGCGCGCGCTCGGCAGCTCCGCGGCGAGGGTGCACGCGATCGCTCCGCTGCCCAAGCCGATGTCGAGAAGCGCAGGGGACTTGACGCGTGCTCCACCGAGGTGCGCCAGCGTTTCGTCGATGAGATGCTCGGTTTCCGGGCGCGGTACGAGTACCGCCGCGCCGACGGTGAATTCGCGGCCGTAGAACCACGCGGTCCGGAGAATATAGGCGACGGGCTCCCCGCCGCTGCGTCTGCGCACGTAGCCTTCAAAGCGCGCGCGAGCAAGGGGATCGATGCATGCATCGGCGTGCGCGACCAGCCAATCGCGGCCGGTCCCTAGCGCATGCGCGAGCAGGAGTTGCGCGTCGGCGCGCGCCGAATCGCTGGTCGGGCCCAGTCGCTCGGCCGCCGAAGACAGGCTGTCGCCGACGGTAACGGGGGCGTCCGAACCGGGCACGCCGTTACGCGGGCGTCGCTTCGCCGGCGAGCAATTTCGCGCGCTCGTCTTTGAGCAATTCGTCGACGATATGGCCGATGTCGCCGTTCATGATCGCCGGGATTTTTCCGAAATTTTGGTTGATCCGGTGATCGGTCACGCGGTCTTGCGGATAATTGTACGTGCGAATCTTCTCCGAACGGTCGCCGCTACCGACCTGGCTGCGCCGCAGCGACCCCATCGCTTCTTCTTTTTCGCGCTGCTGGCGTTCGTACAACATCGAACGCAGCATCGTCATCGCCTTTTCGCGGTTCTGCATCTGCGACCGCTCTTGCTGCGAGGCGACAATGATGCCGCTAGGCACGTGCGTGATGCGAATGGCCGATTCGGTTTTGTTGACGTGCTGGCCGCCCGCGCCGCTGGCCTTGTAGGTGTCCACCTGCAAATCGGTCGACTTGATCTCAATCTCCACATCGTCATCGACTTGCGGCAGCACCGCAACCGTCGCCGTGGAGGTGTGGATGCGCCCCTGCGCCTCGGTCGCCGGCACGCGTTGCACGCGATGGACGCCGGACTCGTATTTGAAGTAGCGGTACGGTTGGTCGCCCCGTACGCCGAAGACGATTTCTTTATAGCCGCCCGCGTCGCTCTCGCTCTCCGAGACGAGTTCGACCTTCATGCCTTTGGATTCGGCGAAGCGCATGTACATGCGCGCCAGATCGCCCGCGAAGATTGCCGCCTCGTCGCCGCCCGCTCCGGCCCGGACCTCGATGAAGATGTCCTTGTCGTCGTTCGGATCCTTGGGGATCATCAGGAGCTGCAACTCGGCTTCGAGCGCCTCGGCGCGTTCGCGCAGCGCGCTCGATTCTTCGCGCGCGAGTTCGCGCATCTCCGCATCGTCGGTCTGGGCGATCAGCGCGTCGTTTGCATCGATTTCGTCGAGCGCTTTGCGATATTCGGAATAGGCCCGCACGGTCTCTTCGAGCGACGCGCGCTCTTTGACCAACGCGGTAAAGCGCGCCTGATCGAATGCGCCGCCCGTGTTCGCAAGGCTCGCTTCAATTTCGTTGAAGCGGCGCACCATCGTATCGAGGCGAGCCGCTACGCTCCCGGTTAATCCAGCCATCGTCTCTATTCAACCACGTTCGGCACAAAAAAGACGAGCCGCTAGAGCGACTCGTCTACAGGTGTGGATGAGGAAGCTACGCTTCGACCGCGACCTTTTTTGATTCGCGCTCGGCGTTGCGAACTGCAGCCTCTTCTTGCTTCTTCTTGGCTGCGGCGGCACGCTGGTTGAACTTGTCGACGCGACCCGCGGTATCGATCAGCTTCTGCTGACCGGTAAAGAGCGGGTGGCAAGCCGAGCAAATTTCAACCGAGATGTCCGAGAGCGTCGAACCGGTCGTAAAAGTGCTACCGCACGCGCAATGGACGCGAGCTTCGGTGTTCCATTTGGGGTGGATATTCTGTTTCACAGCCCCTCGATTATAGCAGCCATGGCAAGAGGGGAGTGCCACCAACGTGACACTCCCCTCTTTAGGCCGAACTCCGGTATCGGGAGTACCCGGCTACGGAGCGCCCGGGCTCGTGCCGCCCGCAGCCGTAAGGGCCTGATTGATCAGGTATCCGACGAACGGCACGCCGACGCCGGTAACGAGGTCGTATCCGGGACCGGCCGAAAAGCCGGCTTGAATCGTACCTTGGTTGTTCACGCTATTGGACCCGGCAGTGATATCGTAGAACGCCGACGGCGCCGCGTAGGAGCCGTTTGCCGCGTAGATCTTGTAGAGCAAGCCGGCCGGATTGCCGAGGCGATACGGGTGCGGCCCGGTTCCGCCCGCAGCGCACGCCGCGTTCTGCTTACAGGCCTGGAGCACGAGAGCCCAAGCTGCTGCAAATTCCGGCGAAGCGGCACTAGTGCCGCCGGAAGCGCCTTGCACTTCAAATCCGGCGAATCCGCCGTTCATCAAGAGGAACGGCCCGGTGTTCGGGTCGGCCAGCATCGAGATATCAGGGGTTCCACGAAGCCCCCCGGTCATTGCCGTTATAGCTGGGATCGCCGCTTGCCACGGAGGCGCCGCGAACGTCCCTGAAGGGCCGCCGCCCGAGCCCGCAGAGTTATCGAAGAACCCGTCGCCGCTCGCGGTGGTATTGCTCGCCCAAGCGGTGATCTGCTGGCCCGCAACGAGGTTTCCGGCATTATCCATCGGATAATTGACGCCGCCGATTGCAACAACCGATGGGTCGGTAGCGGGGTAGTTTGCACACATCTGGGCCGTGGGAACTGCCTGGTTCTGCGCGTTCAGCGTGGCGCAGTTATATGCGCCGTTGTCTCCCGATGAGGCGAACGCCGCGATGCCCTCCGCAGCGAGCGCCGCAAACTCGAGCGGTCCTACGCCTACACCCGAAGAGTTGAAGTAATATCCGAGAGCATCCGGGTCGCCTAAGCCGTAGCTCATGGTAATAACGTCGGCCGTATTATCGGCGATCGCTTGCTGGATTTCGTCGTCGGTTAAGTAGAGGCCCTGAAGCCCAATCGCCCCCGGCGGGCAGCCGCCACCCAAGCAGTCGTTGTGATTGAACGCGAGATAGAACAGGACGTTCGCCCCGGGGGCAAGCGAAGCGGCTTGCTCGGTGTCGAGCTGAGCTTCGCCATCCTCAGGATTACACGACGCCGTTGGGAATGTGGCGCTGCCGCCGGAGCACGGCGCCGTTACGGCCGGAGGAGTCGACAGTCCGGTTGGATCGTCAAAGGCGCCCGTGCCGGTGTTGTTGTTCTGCGCACTCGGGGTTTGGGCAACCGCCGGAACCAGCGTAATCGGCGCCATCTTCGCGCCGGTTGCCGCGGCGAAGGCGGGGTAATCAGCAGGCGAGATGCCGCCCGTGCCGATGATACCGATATTGATTCCGGCTCCAGTGAACGATTTCGAGTAGGCGCCGGTATAATCGAAAGCCCGAGCGATCTGCGCCGGATGTTCGCCGAAATACGAACCGTTACCGGGGCGCAGGAAGAACGTGCGATTCAGGTGCTCGTTCACCAGTCCCACAACGGCAGCGATCGGAACCACCTGCGCGAAGTGCGGGGCCGATTCCGGCGCGATGAATTGGTTGCCGCCCTGGCCCTGGAAGACGCCGAACTTCGTACCGAATGCGGCTTCGAGATCGGCTTGTTTGCCGGTAACGACCATCAGCAGATGCTGAGGCCACGTCCCAACCCCCAGGTTGTACTTCTGGAAATACGCCTCAGCCGCGGTGACGTCGTTTTGCGACGCACCGAACTGCTGTCCGATTTGTTCCGGAGTCAGGAAGTGACGGTATAGGCCGGAGCCCGGATTCGCAACCTCCTGAGCATATTGCAGTAAGCCCTGCGCGTTCTGCGGGTTGACCATCACGTCGACCGACATCTGATTGAATTGTGCCGGACCGATTTGGTGTGCGTTTTGGAGCAACGAAGCTCCCCAACTAAAATCCTGGAGCGAGCCTGGGACGGTATTCTGGCCGCCGCCGGTCGGCGTTTGCGGGATAGCCGACGTTGTACTGCCGCCGCCACCGCCGCCGCATGCTGCGAACAGCGAGGACGCAACGGCGAAGGCGAACGCCCGTGCTAATAATGAAGTCTTCACTGCGGGCGACCTCCGTTGGTGCTTAGGGTACGAATGTACTGCAAGAATTGCGCCGTGCGCTTCATGTGCACCGCGCTGATGCTGGCATTGAAATTGGCCTCGGCGCCGGCAATTGCAGCCGGGGCTAGCGACAGGAGTCCTTGGATGCCGGCTCCGCTACCGCTCTGCAGCGTGAGCGTCTGCGTCGTGTTCGTGATTTGCAGAGGCTGCCCGCTCGTGAAGTTGTGCGATCCGAACGTATTGGTTCCTTGCCAGTCGTAGAACGTGAGCACCGAGTCCTGGAGGGCTACACAAACCGGACCGACGGTCGGATCGACGTATGCATCCGTCTGCGTAACTTCTTCATATCCAAGTATCGGATCGATCGACTGTATGGTTCGGCGCACGTCATTCCCCGTCGTACCATACGCGCTGGGCACGTTACACGATGCGGGAAATGCCGCGGCCGTCGTAACCGACGTGCTGTCGCTGTAGAGCGGATTTGTCGCCGAAATCGGAGCAAACCAAGCGTTACCTGTTTCGAGGAATGGGTTTGGCGTAATGTTGTAAGACGCGGCATATGCGGGAGAAAAGTCGATAGCGACCGTGATCTTCCCGCCGGCCGACGGCGCCGCTGACGGTGCGGAGAAGCTGTACGAAACCACCGCGCCCCCATAGAGCGCCGGTGAGGTGCTCGGCGTCGCGATGCCGCCCGAACCGTCCGAGTTCAGCGTGATCGTCGCGTTGGTGCCGTCGGGCGAGACCATCGCGTCGGAGTAACTGCCGTCCGCGTTTTGCGTACGCGCGATCGTCGTGCCGTCGGCGTACTTTTCGTTCGCGGTTAACGCCGCAGTATTCGCCCACGTGAGGCCGTTGCTCTCCGGTTCTTCGTCAACGATCAGCGCGGGCGAATATCGAACCTGCTGCGAATCCTTGCTGTCATCGCTGTAGTTGATGCCGCCGACGACAAGATTCTGCAGGTTGCCGGTGCCGGCGGTCTGCGCGACCTCTTCCTGCGTCGTGTACGTATGCGTCACGTTCGGCAGGGCCTCAGTCTCTGTGGTTTGGTAGTAGGTCGTTTGCGAAACCGGGCTCGTGATCGTCGTCGATTCGTTGATCTGCGAGGTGAGGTTTTCATTCGGGTACGGCGATGCGGCCGGGTATGCGTACGTCGCTTGCACGTTTTTCGTGCCGCTAAAGACGACGTTAAAAGGAGCGGGCGAAGCGGTGGGCGAGGCGGGGCTCGGAACCGAACCACCCCCACCGCAAGCGGTAAGGGCTAATGACGCCGCGACCGCTGCCATGAGGAAAATGCGTTGTCGCATAGAGACAAACTCCAAAAGCTATTGCAGCAGCGAAGCCCGGGAACGGAAAAAAGGTACGCACGTAACCGGAGCCAAGAGCACCGCTTTCCCTGCGACGTTTTTCGGATTTCCCGAACGTCTATGGGTCCGCTCGTTCAGAAATGTTAAATTTTCACCTGCACCCCGGCGGGAACAAATAACCACTCGGTGCCGTTACCGGAGTACTATATGAGATTTGTCACTACGATGAAAGTCGGCGTCGTCGCCCTCCTTGCAGCGCTCGGACTGATGGCTGCTGCGCCAACCCTGGATGGTGCACGCGTAGCCAATAGCGGGTCGACCAACACCGCACCGTGGACGCTCACCATCCGCTCCGACGGCTCCGGCACGTACACCATCGGTCGGCGCCGCTACGGCGCTTCGCCCGCTCCGCTGGCCCCCCACCCTATCTCGGTGGCGTCCGCGCTCGCGCAACGGCTCCTCGCCGATGCGAAAGCCGCGAGGGACGCCGGCGCCCAGAGCGGGCATTGTATGAAAAGCGCGTCCTTCGGGTCGACGACGATCCTGACGTATCACGGCTGGGCGTCCGGCGATCTACAGTGTCCCTCATCGTCAGCCGCCCTTGGGGCACTGGCCGCCGACGTAACCGCCGTGCAAAAAGCGGCGAATCTCAACACGATGCCCCGCCCCATTCGGATTCCGCCCAACGAACTGCGGCAACCAAACCCACTCGTCAGCCCGTAACGCAAAGGACCATCCGCGACCGTGCATAAGGCAATAGCGTGAAATTTCAGTCGACTTTTTTCCTGGCAGCTAGCGCCTTCGCCGCGCTCTTGGCCCCGTCGCTCACGCAAGCAAGCGTAGCGGTCGCTTCTACGCCGCCACCGAGCCCGCCGCCATTGACGGCGCCGTCGGCGGCCCCTTCAACCGGCGCGCTCCCGGCACCGGTTACGAGCGCAATGCCCGCTTTCCCGACCCCGGTGATCACCCCCATTCCGCTTCTCGTGCACGGCAAGCCCGTGCCGACGCCGAAGCCCACGCCGACGCCGCCGGTCAACGCGCGCAAAGGCATCTCCGGCGTGTGGGAAATCCAAATTCAGCGCGAAAACGCGCGCACGCAATATACGCACTTCAAACTCGACCAAGTCGCCGACACGTTAACCGGTGAGTATATGGATGCGAACGGCAAGAAGTATCCGCTCGAAGGCTCCGTCGACGGCAAACACATGCGCGTGGTCGTCTCGTTGCCCGACGGCACGACGATGCTCTTCCAGTCGACCCTCGATGGAACAACCGACATGCTCGGTCTCCTAACCGATCCGAAGGGTGAGATCCCGTTCACCGCAGCCTATCGCCCGAAAGAAAACTGGATCGAAAACATCAACCCCGGCACCGGCCTCGGCGGTATGGGCGGCACCGGCGGAAACGGCCTCCCACCGCAATAAAGCCCTTCTGCACCGGCTGTAGTACCGCGCGAGAGCGGGCTACACCGGTTTGCCGGGGCCTGTGAAGGAGGAGCGGAGCCAGGATGGCGGGAGCGACGACGAACGGAGCCGGGTTTTTCGCACGATGCGAAAAACCCGTGCGTCCCCGGCAAACCGGTGTAGCCCGCTCTCACGCGGTACTACACTGCGACCCTAGCGATTCGCTTCTGCGAGTCGCTTTTCTACGTACGGGACGAGCCCGCCGGCATCGATAAGGGATTGCATGAACGGCGGGAATTGCGCCGCTTGGTACGATGTGCCGCGCGTGATGTTGCGAATGACACCGGTCGCCGGTTCCAGTTCGATTTCGTCGCCGCTTTCGATACCGTCGACCGCTTCGCTCGATTCGAAGATTGGCAAGCCGATGTTCAGCGCGTTGCGATAGAAAATGCGCGCGAAGCTCTTGGCGATAACCGCCGAGGTGCCTGAGCCCTTGATCGCGATCGGCGCGACCTCGCGGCTCGAACCGCAACCGAAGTTCGTATCGGCGACGATGATGTCGCCCGCTTTCATCCGTGCGGTATATTCGGGATCGAGGCCTTCGAGAGCATGTTTACCGAGCTCGGCCGGATCGATGATGTTGCAATATTTGCCGGGGATGATCACGTCGGTATCGACGTTCTTGCCGAACTTGTGTACGTGTCCGCGTAGTGTGGATTCCACGGTGGTTCCTTTTCGAGCGTTGCGAGCTAGACGAGTGCGGCGTCGACGACGCGCGGATCGGTGATGATGCCGGTCAGCGCGGATGCGGCACAGGTAGCGGGCGATGAGAGATAGACTTCGGACTTGGGCGAGCCCATGCGGCCCACGTAGTTGCGATTGGTCGTGGAGAGCGCGCGCTCGCCGTCGCCGAGGGTGCCCATGTGCCCGCCGAAGCAGGCGCCGCAGCCGGGAGTATTCACCGCGCAACCGGCGGCGGCCAGGATCGTGAGGATGCCCTCGTCGGCTGCCTGCATCCAGACTTTTTGCGAACCGGGATTGACGATGACGCGCACGTTCGGCGAAATGCGTTTGCCTTGGAGAATCTTGGCGACGACCCGCAGATCCTCGATGTACCCGTTGGTGCACGAGCCGATAAACACTTGGTCTAAAGGGATGTCTTCGCGCGTTACCTGCGAGACGGGATGCACGTTGTCGGGCGTATGCGGGCACGCTATTTGCGGTTCGAGCTCGTCAACGTCGATCGCGATGACGCGTTCGTATACCGCATCGCTATCGGCGCGTTCGACCATGAACGGACGGTCGGTACGCTCCTGGACGTAGGCAATCACTTTTTCATCCGCGTGGAAGATGCCGTTCTTCGCACCGGCTTCGATCGCCATGTTGGCCATGGTAATGCGGCCGGTGATCGAGAGCGCGTCAACGGTGCTGCCATGGTATTCGATCGCGCGATAGGTCGCGCCGTCGATGCCGAGTTCGCCGACCGTGCGCAGCATCAAGTCCTTCGCATACACGTGATTCTTGAGGGTTCCGCTGTATACGATTTTGATCGTTCCGGGAACCTTGAGCCAGACTTCGCCGAGCACGAACGCGGCCGCGATATCGGTCGATCCCATGCCGGTCGCGAACGCGCCGAAGGCGCCGTAGGTGCAGGTGTGCGAATCGCCGCCGACGATCACTTCGCCCGGCGCGACCAAGCCCTCTTCGGGCAGCACGACGTGCTCGATGCCGCCGCGGCCGACGTCGAAGAAATGCTTGATCTTTTGTTCGACGGCGAAATCTTTCATCAGCTTTGCGAGCTTCGCCGATTGCGCGTCTTTGGCCGGAACGAAATGGTCCTCGACCAGCGCGATCTTGTTCGCGTCAAAAACGCGGTCGGCGCCCTTCATGCCGCGCATGACGCCGATGGCGACGGCGGCCGAAAGCTCGTTGGCGAGCACCAAATCGACGTTGGCGTTGATGATCTGCCCGGGTTCGACCCGGTCGAGCCCCGCATGGCGAGCGAGGATCTTCTGCGTAAGTGTCATGCCCATGGGGTTGGGAGTTCGCGCGCTGGCCGAGAATGTCCCCGCCATGCCTCACTACCGCCAAGACGCGCAGACGCTCGACGCCGAAGTCCTCCACTGGATCGATGCCTGGCATCGCCATGGCACACCGATGCAAGACGGCGATTTCAACGATGTCGCCCTACGCATCTTCGCGCATCAGCTCGCCTACAACGAACCGTACGCCCGGTACGCCGCAAGCCTCGGGTTCAGCTCCGCGTCGCTGCCCGCTAGCTACCATGAGATTCCCGCGGTTCCCAGCGCCGCGTTTAAAGAAGCGACCTTGACGACGTTCGATCCGTCCGTCGCCGCACTAGCCTTTGAGACCAGCGGCACCACGCAGGGTATCGGCGGGCGGCACTTTATGGAGTCGCGCGATCTCTACGACGCCTCTCTCCTGGCAAGCTTCGATCGCTTCATGCTCGGCGACCGACTGAAGCTGCGATATCTCAACCTCGTACCCAACCCGGCCGACCGCCCGCAATCCTCGCTCGGCTACATGATGGGGCGCGTGAGCGCCGAGCGCGGGAGCGAGCAAACGGGGTGGTATCTCCGGGGCGGCGACCTGTTTTTCGATGCCTTTCTGGCCGATCTGCACGATGCGATTGCGTCGCACGAACCCGTTTGCATCGCCGCGACCGCGTTTGCGCTTGTGCACGTGATCGAAGCGATGACCGCGCGCGATCTCCGGTTGGAATTACCGCCCGGCTCCCGGGTCATGGAGACGGGGGGCTTCAAGGGACGCACGCGCGTCGTCGAGCGCGCCGAGCTCTATGCGGGGATTTGCGAACGATTCACGTTGCCCGTTGAGGCGATCGTAGCGGAATACAGCATGACGGAACTGAGTTCGCAGTACTACGACGCGCCCGCCATGCGCTCGTTGCCGACGCGGGTCAAGCTCGCTCCGCCGTGGCTGCGTGCGCGCGTGGTCGGGCCCGACGGCGCCACGCTTGCGGACGGGACGGTGGGAGCGCTCGTACATGTCGATCTTGCCAATCGCTCGTCGTGTTTGGCGGTCGCAACCGAAGACTTGGGCGTCGCGCACGACGGCGGGTTTATCTTGATCGGGCGCGAGCACGGTGCCGCGCTGCGTGGTTGCTCGCTCGACGCCGAAGAACTGCTGCGCGCGTGACGGCCCTCGCGCACATCCCCATAGCCCGGATCGTCGGGGCGATCGCGGACGCGGCCGAACGCTGGGCAGACGCCGACTTTCCGGCTCGCGTCCGCGCGCAAGCGCTCATCGTGCAGCGCACCGGATACTCGTTGCCGGTGGTGGAGTATGCGCTAGATCAACTTTTTTCGTCGCTGCAACCGGCCGCCATCCTTGCGACGATCGAGCGCGAACTCGGGCAGGTCGCGGTGCTGGATGGGTATGCCTCGCAGGGCGGCGACGTCCGAGCGCGTGCGTTGCCGGCCGGCCATGCGTGTATCGTTTCAAGCCGCACGACCATCGGCGTCGCGCTGTGGCCCGCGCTCTTCGCGCTCTGTGCGAAGTGCGACGTGCTCGTCAAGGACCGCGAAGACGGATTCATTCGCGCCTTCTTCGCAACGCTTGCCGAAGAACTCGACGAGTTCGCGGGCGCCGCGCACGCGCAGCAGTGGAGCGGCGACGACGACGCGGTCGATCTGCAAGCTTTCGACGCCGTCGTCGCGTTCGGAAACGACGCAACCCTCGCGCGGATCGCCAAACAACTCTCCCCGAGCGCGCGATATATCACCTACGGCAATAAGGCGAGCGCCGGATATATCTCTGCATTCGCGCTGCGCGACCAGCGCGCGGCCGCCGCGATCGCTGCGGGCGCGGCCCGCGACTTGGTGTTGTACGATACCGAAGGCTGTCTCTCGCTCCACATGTTGTTTATCGAACGAGGCGGAGCCATCGCACCGCAGGCCTTTGCTCGCATCTTGGCGGCCGAAATCGAACGCGCGACCGTCGAGTTTCCGCTGGGCACGCGCGATGCCGGGGCCGGCGCCGCCGTCGCCAACGCGCGCGACTTGGCGGCGTTTCGCGCGGCCGGCGGGAGCGGGAGCGTTTACTCCAATCCCCAAGCGTCGTTCGTGCTGCTGCTCGACCCGTCCGCCAACGAAGCGCCGCCGATGTTGCCGCGCACGCTCGCTGCCTATAGCGTCGACGGCCCCGACGACGCGCAGGCATACGTGCGAAAGCACGGCATTCCCCTCGAGGCGATTGCCGTTGCGGGAACCACGCCCGCGATCGCGAGCATGGCGCAAGTGCTGGGAGCATCCCGCATCGCGCGGTTCGGCGAATTACAGCGTCCCCCGTTACTCGCATACCACGGTGGTCGTCCGCGCATCGCGGAGTTCGTGCGATGGATTACCGACGAAACTCATGAAGGATCCGACGATGGCCGCTAGCGACGAGCGCGAACACCTTGCAAGCGCAATCCCCGGCCCGAGGACTGCGGAGCTGACTCCCCAATTGCGTGCGTACGAGTCGCAGAACGTCACGTTTCTTTCGGAAACCTTTCCGGTGTTCTGGCAGTCGGCGCGGGGCGCGACCGTTACCGACGTCGACGGAAACCGGTACATAGACCTCACCTCGGCCTTTGGGGTCGCAAATGTAGGCCACAGTAATCCGCGCGTGATCGCAGCGATCGCCGAACAAGCAGCGCGTTTAATGCACGGTATGGGCGACGTTCACCCCACCGAGATTCGCGCTCAACTGCTCGAACGCCTGACCCGCATCGTACCTGCCGGCTTGAATAAAACGTTCCTCGCAACCACGGGATCCGAGGCCGTAGAAGCCGCGCTCAAGACCGCGATGCTGGCAACCGGTAAGCACGCCTTCGCTGCATTCCACAACGCTTACCACGGCCTCTCGTTCGGCGCGCTCGCCGTGAGCGGCGTCGACAAATTCCGCACGCCGTTTGCGGGACTCATCGCCGCAGATACGCTTTTTCTCGATTACCCCCGGGCCGAACGCGATACCGCGGAACACGCTTTGGCGGCCGCCCGCAGAGCGCTATCGCAACGCAGCGACCTCGCCGCATTGCTCGTCGAGCCGATCCAAGGGCGCGGGGGATGCGTCGCTCCGCCCCCGGGGTATCTGCCGGGCCTCCGTGCGCTCTGCGACGAGCTTGGCATTTTGCTGATTTTCGATGAAATCTATACGGGCTTCGGACGCACGGGTGATTGGTTCGCGGCGAACCACGAAGGTGTCACCCCGGACATTATCTGCATCGGCAAAGCCATGGGCGCGGGCTTTCCGATCAGCGCGATGGTTGCGCGCGCATCCGTCATGGATGCGTGGCCGCGATCGACCGGCGAAGCGCTCCATACCTCAACCTACCTCGGCAACCCGATGGGCTGCGCGGCCGCGCTCGCGACCATCGACGAACTCGAACGGCTGCAACTTCCCGAACGGGCCCGCGCCATCGGGAAACTCTTATCGGACCGCCTTGCGATGCTACGCGAATACCGGGGGGTGTCGGCGGTGCGCGGCCGCGGTGCGATGCGGGGCCTGGAGCTGCGCGACGGTGCGCTGGCCGAACGGATCGTTACGCGTCTCTTGGCGCGCGGCGTGATCGCACTGCAGGCGGGGCCGCAGGGCGAGGTGCTTTCGCTCACCCCTCCGCTCGTGATCTCCGATACGCAGCTTTTGCGCGCGATGGATCTGCTCGAATCGGAGCTGCGCGAAGAAGCCTAACCGGGCGCGCGTCGAACCGGGC
>Ga0207416_1001199_pt1 | contig 36610 bp, 29 predicted proteins | sample PaiPotPPM11metaG_FD_184107 | JGI IMG/M metagenome (GOLD analysis project Ga0207416, IMG submission 184107) | Iron sulfur acid spring bacterial and archeal communities from Banff, Canada, to study Microbial Dark Matter (Phase II) - Paint Pots PPM... ...
TCTTCGGCTGTTTGTTTGATGCTCGGGCGCGGGAATTGTGACACGCCGCCTTGATTCGATCTGTTTTCCGCCAAGGTGCGGAGAGTGCGGACGTTTTCGAATTGTGGCAGCGAAAACCTCTCCGGCCAGAGGGAAATTATACCAGCAGCAGCAAATTTCGACCTCATCCTGAGGCGGCCGCGAAGCGGCCCTCGAAGGATGCGGCCGAGGCACCGTGGCCTCGCCCTTCGAGGCTCGCCGACTTCGTCGGCGAGCACCTCGGGGTGAGGTGTTGAGTCAGCCCGTAGGGCGGATTAGCGCAGCGTAATCCGCCATTTGCTTTCGGATTACGCGGATTACGGTGACCCCCATTTAATTTCCCTCCTGGTTGCTCTTGGAGCAAAAAAACGGCTAAAGCCTTCCCCGTCTGTAGACGGGGGTTTAGGATCAAAGAAACTGACAATTAAGTGCACTGTCACCGTAATCTAATCCTGGCACGTAATCCTGGCAGGGTACTAATTAATAGGCGGACTGGCACAAGGCGCTAGCCTCGATGTCCGCTTTGATGGCGGGTATTGGCACTGAACGCCATGGCGCGATGAGCAACGCCCCAAGCACACGTGCCGCTCACCCCGGACTACTCGCAGGCTTCTTCCAGATGCCGCGCTTTTGCATCAGCGCCACCTGCTTGTCGATGACTTCGCGCTTATAGTCGGCGTGCTTGCCCGGGATCTTTTCGAGATAGCGGTTCTTCGGATAGATCGGCTGCTCATAGATGATCTGCGCCAGCTCGGCGCGCACGTCTTTCAGCCAATTGGTGACCTGCGCCGACTCGCGGTGATGGCGCAGCGCCTCGATGTTGATGACGCCGCAGACGAAGGTCGAGCCGTTGGTGTCGCGCTGCTTGCCGACCAGCTGGCCGCGGTAGTCGACGATCATCGATTGGCCGCCGCCGGCATCGATGCCGAAATGGCGCCCTTCGTTATAGAGGTGATAGCTGCCGATATTCGGCGCCACGACGTACATGTTGTTCTCCAGCGCGCGCGCCCGGTTGGAGATTTCAAAAACGTCGTTCTCGGTGAACGGCGCCGGCATGGACGCGCGATAGACGACTTCGGCGCCGTTCATGGCCAGTCCGCGGCCGTTCTCCGGATAATTGCCCTCCATCGCCATCATGATGCCGAGCCGGCCGATCTTGGTGTCGGCGACCGGCCAGAAGGCGTCAAGGGTACGGCCGTATTTTTCGACCCACCAGTCGTAGATGTCGTGCGGCGAGACCGAGCGCTCGACCGGCAACAGCGCGGAAATCTTATAGTGCTGGAGGATGACTTCACCGTCGGGATCGACGATGAAGCCGATGTTGAAAAAGCGGTCCGGCCAATCCTTATGGCGCGCCTTGGCCTGCGCCATGATGAAGACGTTCCACTGCCGCGCCAGCTTGCCGATCTCGTCGGTCTCCGGCCCCGGTATGTCGATGCAGCAGGTGCGCGCGTAGTCGGCGTGATCGACGTCGAGCACCTCGTCGTTAAAACCCATCAGCGCGCCCTCGGGGATGGCCAGGAGCCGCACCGGAATGTCGAGATTGGACAGCCAGAACGCCGCCTTGGTCAGGCTCTTGAGGTGCTCGATGTTGTCTGCGATGTCGTCGCGCCGGCGAATGCCGTAGAAGGTCGGAATGAGGCCGACGGCGTTATAGGGTTCGATCATGACTTTACTCCTTTACGCACTGCTCCCTCTCCCCGCCGCGCGGGGAGAGGGTCGGGGTGAGGGGGCGTTGCCGCGATTCTGAGCCCAGTGGAGAGGCCCCCTCATCCCAACCTTCTCCCCGCATGCGGGGAGAAGGAGTTCGCGCGGGCGCCGGATTGCTCTTCGCTTCGCTCGCAATGACGGACTACGCCGCCACGCTGGGCAGGCCGGCGAGCGCCATGGCGAGCTCGCCTTCGTCATATTTTTGATCGACCAGCTTGCCCTCGAAGTAGGCGATATAGGCCGCCATGTCGAAATGGCCGTGGCCCGACATATTGAACAGGATGGTCTCGGCCTTGCCCATTTGCTTGCAGCGCAACGCCTCGTCGATGGCGCAACGCACCGCATGCGTTGCCTCCGGCGCCGGCACAATGCCCTCACAGCGCGCGAATTGCACGCCGGCATCGAAGCAGGTCTTTTGCTGATAGGCGCGCGCCTCGATCAATCCGAGTTCGTGGATATGCGACACCATCGGCGCCATGCCGTGATAACGCAAGCCGCCGGCGTGGAAACCGGGCGGGATGAACGTCGAGCCGAGCGTATGCATCTTGACGAGCGGCGTCAGGTGCGCGGTGTCGCCGAAATCATAGGCGTATTTGCCGCGGGTGAGCGACGGGCAGGCGGCGGGTTCGACAGCGATAAAGCGGCGCTTGCGCCCGCCGCGCAGTTGCAGGCCGAGGAAGGGGAAGGCGAGGCCGGCGAAGTTCGAGCCGCCGCCGGTGCAGCCGATCACCACGTCGGGATCGTCGCCTGCCATCTCGAACTGCTTGATCGCTTCCTGGCCGTTGACGGTCTGGTGCAGCAGCACGTGGTTGAGCACCGAGCCGAGCGAATATTTGACCGCCGCGTCCTTGGCCGCCATCTCCACGGCTTCGGAAATGGCAATGCCGAGCGAGCCCGGACTTTTTGGGTCCTTGGCGAGGATCGCCCGGCCGGAATCCGTCTCGTTCGACGGCGAGGCGATGCAGCGCGCACCGTAGGTCTCCATCAGCGCGCGGCGATAGGGTTTTTGATCGTAGGACACGCGGACTTGAAACACCGTCACGTCGATGCCGAACAGCGCGCCGGCAAACGCCAGGGCCGAGCCCCACTGGCCGGCGCCGGTCTCGGTCGAGAGCCGCTTGACGCCGGCGTCCTTGTTGTACCAGGCCTGCGGCACGGCCGTGTTCGGCTTGTGCGAACCCGCCGGCGAGACGCCCTCGTATTTGTAGTAGATTTTCGCCGGCGTCCCCAGCGCCTGTTCGAGCCGGCGCGCGCGCATGAGCGGCGACGGCCGCCACATGCGATAGACGTCGCGGATCGGCTCGGGGATTTCTATTGTGCGCTCGGCCGATACCTCTTGCAGGATCAGCGCCAAGGGGAAAAGCGGTTCGAGATCGGCGGGGCCGACCGGCTGCTTGGTGCCCGGGTGCAGCACCGGCGGCAGCGGTTTCGGCAGATCGGCCGCCAAATTGTACCAGGATTTCGGAATTTGCGTTTCGTCGAGGACGAATTTGATCTGATCGCTCACGCCACTCTCCCCGCGCCAAGAGTTACTCCCCGCCCAGCATAGCCCGGAATGGGCGTGAGCGAAATCAGGGTCTTGCGCAAAATCGGCCGGTCGTCACACCTCGATCACGCGATCGACGTAAAGCTTCCAATTGCCGCGCGGCGGCACGTGTCCGGAGAGCCAGGTGCCGGTCTCGCCTTGCCCTCCCATTCGACCGGCAGCACCATTGCCGCGCAAGAACTTCGCCGCCATCTGCGGCGATCCCCAGGCGATTCAGCGTGAGCGCGCCGTCGCAATAGATCGCCTCATCGGCACTCATCGCTCGGTCGTTGATCGCGACGCGACCGTGGCGCACGTAGAGTAACCGATGCGCCGGCGCCAGTGCCGACGCCGTCGAACCCTCGGCGCCGATTTGATCGTGATAGAGGTTCAAGGCAAAGGGCATCGGGAAAGTGTACCGTGGATAGCGTGCCGGCGAAATCCGGGCTATCCGCTTGTCTTGCGCAACTCAATTCAGAGAGGAAGACCGCCATGGCGGGCGACCCGCGCGTAGCCGACCTCGTGCAAGCCGGCAAAATTCGCGTGGCGGTGTTCCTGCCGCAGTACAGCAAGGATCCGAAAAATGGCGCGCTGCGCGGGATTGGCATGGGATTTGTGGCCATCGAGATGGGTCGAGCGCTCGCAGCGCGCCTGGGGATAGAGCTGCGCCTGATCGAGAATCCGACTCCGTTAACGGCCATCGAGGGACTCAAAAACGGGGCGTGCGACCTGGCATGTCTCGGCATCGACCCATCGCGGACCGCCGAACTCGACTTCTCCCCTCCTCTTGTCCAATTTGACTATACGTTGCTGTTGCGGCGCAGCTCTCCAATCCACGCCTTCGCCGACGCCGACCGGCCCGGCAGACGCATCGCGGTCGTGCTCAATCACGCCTCGACCTTCGCGCTCCGCCGCAAGGTGAAGCACGCCGAACTCATTGGCTCCGAGCTGCCGGATGCGGCGTTCGAGCTGCTGCGCGCAGGGCGCGTGGATGCGTTCGCCGCGCCCCGCGAACAGCTCCTCGATTATTCCATGGAGCTGCCGGGCTCGCGCGTGCTGGACGACGGCTACGGAATCAATAATGCGGCAATCGCAATTAAGAATGGTCAGGCTGGACGACTTGCCTATATCCGCGAATTCGTCGAGGAGGCGAAGGCATCGGGCATGATTGCAGACATTATCGAGCGCGGGCGCTTGCGCGGATTTCGTGTGGCGCTGGATACGTAGCCCGGAAAAGCGCAGCAAGATCCGGGATCGGCGTTCGAGCCGAGCGGTCGTTGGCCGGATTTCGCTTCATTCATCCGGGTTACGTTCACGCGTCGATCTTATCGCCCGGCAGCGATTATTCGTGCCAGAGCGCGTTGAGACTGCCGAAACCGCGGGCGAAGCCGCCGCGCAGTGCCGCTGCAAGCTAGATCTTCGTTGCCGTTGCCGCCGGGATCGCCGGCGCGCCAAGACCGTCGCGGCTATAGATGTCCTCGCGGAACTGTACGATGCCGTCGGAGGCGGACCACGCGGTGACATAGACCCAGTGCAGCGGCACGGGTTTCGTCAGCCGCGCATTGTCCTGTTCGCCCGATTCGATCGCCTGATCGATCGCCTCCGGCGGCCAGCCCTTGGTTTGGTCGAGCAGCCAATACACCAGCTGGCGCACGTTCTGCACGCGCACGCAGCCCGACGAATCGTAGCGGAAATCGTCGCCGAACAGGTTTTGCAACGGCGTGTCGTGCATATATACGCCGTAGGAACTCGGGAAATTGATGCGGATGTGGCCCAGCGAATTGAAATTGCCGGGATCCTGCCTGAAAGTGTAATGCACCGCGTCTTCCGAGTACCAGTTGATCTGCGAAGGCTCCAGCTCCTTGTGGTGCGGATCGAAGATGCGGATGTGATTGTTGCTCAGATAATCCGGCTCTTTCTGCATGAGCGGGATCAAATCCTTGCGCACGATCGATACCGGCACGGTCCAGTACGGATTGAAATTGATCTCGATGATCTGGCTGTTGATGTCGGGTGACGCGCGACTGGGCTTGCCCACCACGGCGGTGTGACGCGACACCGCAACGTCGTGCTCGATCGCTTCGACGCGCGCGGCCGGAATATTGACGACCACGTAACGCGGCCCGAGATTCGTGGTCAGCGTCTTTAGCCGCGAAATATTGACCTTGAGCTGGTCGCGCCGCGTCGCCGCCGGCACGTTCATGGCGAGCAGCGTCGCTTCGCGCACGATGCCGTCGGTGGAGAGGCCATGGCGCGCCTGGAACCGCCGCACCGCCGCCTCGACATAGGAATCGTAGATATCGTTGCCGACCGCGTTCGGATCGAGATCGCCGGAAACAGCGAGCCGGGCGCGCAGATCGACCACGCTGGGGTGGCGCATGCCGAGGTGCAATTCATCGACTTGCGGCACTTGCGGCCAGCCGCCGCGCGCCACGATGTCGTCATAGGTCTTGATGGCTTGTTGAGTGATTTCCGCGGTCTGCGGCGACAGCGTCGGAGCCGTCGGCTTGGGCATGTGGATGGTGCGCGAGGCCTGATCGAAAGTCTGGCCGAACTCGTCGTACTGGCCGTCGCCCATCAGCGCATCGAGCGCCGGATCGGCGGCGGGCGCGGCCACGGCCCGCCGCGCCGCTACGCCCGCGGCGGCGAAAGCCGCCGCGGCGGCGAAGCGACGCAGGAACCGGCGCCGGTCGGGTTTTTCCCCAAACCGATCGTTCGTTTCGCTCATCGAGCGCTCATCCGCTGCATCCGACCGCCAAAATCGGCCGCTACCCGAACCCGCCCCCGACCGTGAACGCTAGCACGGCCGAGGTTTGAACCAAAGGGCGAAAGTCCGCCGGCCGGCTATGCACAGTTTCATCATGCCCGGCGGCTTGGGCAGTTTTGTGACCGCCGAAAGCAGACGTATTATAAGGTCTGGCAAGGCGAATCCCGATGTGAGAAGCGGACACGGATGGGCTGACAGCGTCGGCCTCGCCAAAGCTACCGGCGTCCCCGTAGCCGCTTGCAGGAGCAATCATGGGTCCGATCAGGCTGCTCGCGGCTCCCATCCGCCGCATAGCGAATTCCCGGCTGTTCCAGCTCGCATTCGTCGTCGCCGTCATTCTGTTGTTGGATCACTACTCCTACGACTATGCGGTGCTCCGCCCGGTCGCGGATGGCTTGAAGAACGCGGTCACCGCCACCGTGCAACTATGTTCGGACTATTTCCGCGTCGGAATTTTGACCGATCCGGTGCTGCAGGTGGGCCTGATGATTGCGTATGTCTATGTGATCTGCTTGCTGATCTTCTTTTTGCTGCGCATCGCGATCCGAGCCGCGGTCGACCTCGTGGGCTGGAGCAATTTTTTGTGGCTGCGAAGCACGATCGCGCGGGAGCGCGGAATAGCGGCCTACCGCGCGTGGGTGCCACTCGAGCGCATAAGGCCCGCCGATTGTCCGCAGGATGTATGGGAACGGCAGTTCGCCTGGCCGGCAGATAACAAGCCGCCATACCCGCCATTGCCGCAGCGGATGCTGCGCGGCGCCATCAGTTACGCGACGGTGTTCGGCGGCGCGGCCGTCCTGCTTCAGCTGTTTACGCCTTTTCCGGTCCTGACCTGGCTGCACCAGCTGATTTGACGCGCACCGATAAAGAGCCCCGGCATCGCTGCCGGGGCCAAGGCACGCCAGTACGACGGTAAGACGGTATTCCTGGCGAAACGAACCTGCCCTTTTAGAGCCTGTACAGAATCTGATCGGTCCAGAAGCGCTCCAGCCGGTGCAGCGCCTTGTTGAGGACGCCGAACTCGTCGGCGTTGATGCCGCCGACCTGCTCCACGGTGCGCACGTGCTTGTGGTAGAGCGCGTCGACGGTGTCGCGCACCTCGCGGCCCTTGTCGGTGAGCTTGATACGCACCGAGCGGCGGTCGACGCGCGAGCGCTGGTGATCGAGAAACTCCATCTCGACCAGCTTCTTGAGATTGTAGGAGACGTTGGAGCCGAGATAGTAGCCGCGCGTGCGCAGCTCGCCCGCGGTCAGCTCCTTGTCGCCGATATTGTACAGAAGCAGCGCCTGCACCGAATTGATGTCGGCGCGGCCGCGGCGGTCGAACTCGTCCTTGATGACATCGAGCAGACGCCGATGCAAGCGCTCGACCAAGGTCAGCGCCTCCAGATAGTGCGGCCGGATATGGTCGAAACGCGCCTCGCGGTCGGCGGGCTCGACCGTCTTGACGACGGCTTTCATGAGTAGACGCCTTTCCCAAGTCTTGTTGGTTCAAGTCAATCTTGTTGTCGTCGACGGGCCCTGTTTCCCGTCGCATCGCGCAACCCTAGCGCGCCCGCTCTAAGATCAGTTTAAATAACACGCTAAAAATACGGTTTATTCGCCGCTGTGCAGGCGCGAATACGCGTTAATTTGCAGCAAATTATTTGACGATTCGTTCACCGCAAAAGGCGCCGATCTAGTGCATTTGCAGGTGCGCTTCTCGAATGATTTGGCCGTATTTCTCGTAGTCCTTATGAAGGATAGCGGCGAAGTCGGCGCCACACTGCCCACCCGAGAAGAAACCAAGCGCCGCAAACTTCGCCTTTACCTTCGGGGCCTTTATGGCGGCACTGAACCAGCCGATCAGCTTCGATACCGTCTCTTTCGGCGTCTTCGCGGGAGCGACCACACCGGCGTAGAACTCGGCTTCAACGCCATTGTAGCCGGCCTCGGCCACGGTGGGGACATTCGGCAGCGAGGACACCCGCTTGGATGCCGTCGTCGCAAGCGCGCGCAACTTGCCGCTCTGAAGTTCCCCCTGCAGACTCGAATAGTCGGCAAGCACTGCATTTATCTGATTGCCGAGCACCGCTTGGATTGCCGGCGTGTAGCCGGCGAACGGAACGAAGGTGATGTCCGCCTTAGCCGCATGTTTGAGCATTTCGAACGCCAACTGCGTGGCGCTCGCCGGCCCGATGGTGCCGAGCGTAAGAGCACCGGGGCGCCCGTGTGCTGCGGCGATGAATTCGGCGAGTGAATGATAGGGCGATTGACTATTGACGACGAGAAGCGGCGGAAAGGTCGCGAGTTCACAAATTGGGGTAAAGTCCTTCAGTGGATCGTAGTTGAGCTTTCGGAAATACGGCAGCACGACCAACGACGGCGAAACAATGCCCAAAGTGTCGCCGTCGGGGGCGGCTTGGGAGACGAGTTCGGTGCCGATCTCCGTTGCGGCGCCAGGGTGGCTCTCGACCACCATCGTGGGGCCGCCCGCGGAGCCGATCTGCTGCGCGACCAGGCGGGCCATCGTGTCGGCAGGGCCGCCCGGTGGGAACGGCAGGATCAATCTGATTGTTCGGCCGTTCTGCGACCAGGCGGCCGGCGCGGATGCCGCCAACAGCATCGCGGCGGCCAGCGCGCCAACCAACGGAGTTCGCTTAAGCCATTGCATGCGGTTGCTCCCCAAAGCCCCGATGCGGCCGCTATCCTTGTTAAGTCTACAACAACTTCCAGCCCGCCGCCAGGGGTTTTGCATAAAATGGCGTTGGACGCTCAAAACCGATAGCGGATGCCGACCACGTTGCCGTTGTAGCCTTCCCCCCTGTTGGCCAATGTCGGAATGACCGGCACTGTTTTGCCTCCCGAACGATGCTGAAGCTTTAGGACGAATTCGAGGTTCGGGATGCTCGGAAACGAGAAGTCGAGCTCAGGGCCGAGGTAATACAGCACGCGCGAGTCTGACGAACTTTCGATCTGCCATTGCAGCTCGCGGCCAATGGATGGGGTTGTAACGCTCAGTCCGAATGTGATGCCGCCGCCGATGCGAATTCGATCGAACAGGAGAATGCCCGCATAACGGAACTGCGGACCGGTCCACAGTTCGACGGATTGGGCGATCGAATTCGACATGACGATAGGGTGGCAGCATTCTCTGTAGTTGCCAAACCGGTCCGCGATCCCAACCTCGACGCCGAAGTAAAACCCATGGCCGAGATTGAACAGGTCGCGGTCATAGGCTGCGCCGACGATGTAGTTGTCGTAATTCTGCCCCCCGCCTTCCTTATTTAGATTGAACAGCATGGTGCTCCAGATGTCGGTGGTTGACATCCTGCCGGCGAAAACCAGGATCGAGTTTGGGCGGGAGTCGGGCTCACTCTGCTCGGCCAAGGATGTCGGCGAGAACAGATCGGCCGCATTGCAGCGCGCGCCATACGCAAAGGATGCCACTAGCACCGAAGTGGCAATCGCGGCCCGAAAAGCTGACGACGCAACAATCCCCCGCATCAGACGCCCTCGCAGCTTTCCCTTGCGGTATGATAACGAAGCGGCGGTCATTATCAAGGTCCGCACTCAAAATGCCCAAGTTATCCAGCATGAAGCCGCGTCTTGAGCACCGCGTCGCGATCGTCATCTCATTGCGCAAGTCGCGGCTTCCTCTGCGCCTGTGCCGCACGAAATCGTTCGATTATTTGCAGAAGAGGCGTGCGAAGGGTGGTGGGGGAGGTAGGACTCGAACCTACGAAGGCGTAAGCCAGCGGATTTACAGTCCGCCCCCTTTGCCGCTCGGGACACTCCCCCGCACCGAAGTCGCGGGCAAAAAAGGCCGGTGAACCGGCCCGCGCCGCTATATGGTTAGGCCGGCAGAGCTAGTCAATCGAAAATGGGCGACATCGCCAGCGGCAAGTCCGGATGAAAGAATCTCCCATGCGCGAACGCGAATGGCGCTCGAACACGCGCTCGCAGTGGCGGCGCGGCAGCCCCCGCAAAGAGCGGGGCGCGTTCCGCCTCGAGAATCAGGGTGACGGGTCTGCTGCGGTCATCCTCTACGGCTGGCACACGGTCACGGCGGCGCTCGCCAATCCCGCGCGCCGCATTCGCCGGCTGCTGGCGACCGAGAATGCCGTGCGGCGGCTGGCCGACGAAGGCATCGTACCGCCGCTGCCGCCGGAACTGGTACGGCCGCACGCTCTCGATGCGCGGCTCACAGCCGATGCCGTGCACCAGGGTCTTTACGCCGAGGCCGATCCCCTGCCCTCGCCCGAGATCGAGAATTTGCCTGTCTCCGGAATCGTACTCGTCCTCGACCAGATCACCGATCCGCACAATGTCGGCGCCATCCTGCGCACCGCTGCCGCTTTCGCCGTCGCCGCCATCGTCACCACCGCGCGGCACAGTCCGGAGGCGACCGGCGTGCTCGCCAAATCCGCTTCCGGCGCGCTCGAATGGGTGCCGATCGCGACCGTGCAAAATCTCGCGCGCGCGCTTGCAGCGCTCAAGGAGCGCGGCTTCCTGGCTGTCGGGCTCGACAGCGCCGCGGCCGACGACCTCGCCGCCATGCCGCTAGCCGCACCGCTCGCGCTGGTGCTCGGCGCCGAAGGCAAGGGTTTGCGGCCAGGAACGCGCACTGCTTGCCACCGCCTGGCGCGGCTCGATCTTCCCGGCGCGATCAAGAGCCTCAATGTCTCGAATGCCGCGGCGCTCGCGCTCTACATTGCCAGCCGCGCCGTCGCTTAAAAGTACGAAGGCCCGCGCAAGGCGGGCCGTCGCATGTCCCGATCTGCAAGAGCGTCAGCTTAGCGGTAATAGCGGTGCAGAATGGGCCGCCCAATCGGCATCGGCCGGCGATAGGACGGATGGGCATAGAAGCGCTCGCGATACGCTACGCGACGACGTGGCCCGAGGTAGGCCCGATGCACGCCGTAGTGATAACCGTAACCGTAGCGGTGCCCATAGCCGTACCCATAGCCGTAGCCGGGCACGTAGGGATAAGCCCCGGGCGCAATGGACGACGCGGCCGGCGACCAAGTCCGGTACGGCACCATGATGCCCGGGCCGGTATAATCCGGACCTTGATTGACCACATAGATCGGCGCCGGCGCGATCGGGGTCGGCTCCAACGCGGGCGTTGTGTAGCTGAACAAACCTCTGCAGCCGCATCCGCAGCCGCAACCGCCCGACCATGTGCTCACGGCGACCGGCACAGGCGGGGGTGCAACCGGCTGCGCATAGACGATTGCGACGCTCGGCGTGCCGCAGCCGCCGCAGCCGGCGGGCGCGTAGGCCACGGGAGCCTGAACTCCCCAGCCGCGCCATCCGGCAGACGCAACCGACGTCATGCCGGCGGTAAACAAGGCCGCAAGAACAAAGAGCGTGGTGCGATGGAAAGACATGATACTCCCTTACTAACGAGCCTCCACTTAAGGAGGCGGATGAGGGCAGACCGCTTCTGCGGCCTGCCGAACAAAAATCACGGACCTCTGTGGCTTTCACCCGCATGGTTTGCGTCGGAACGCCTGCCGCTGCGGCCGAACTCCGGCGCAATGACCAGGGGCGGATAAGAAGGATATTCGGTAACCGGGCCGGGCGCGGACTCGCTCGACCAATCGCGGTAGTAGATCGGCGCCGGCGGCGGCAAACGGCGATTAGGCGGCGGCACGATCTCGATGCGGCCATAGCGCGGACGCCGTCCGTCCGCCGGATAGTAACCGGGAACACGATAGGGAGCCGAAATCAGATACGGCCGATAGATCGCCCTCGGCGCCGACTCGTTCGGCCGATCGAGCCAGAATTCGCCCTCGACGATGCCCCACGATGCATCGACGCCGTTGATATAGACGGGCACGCCGGGCCTGCCGATTTCCGGCTCGCGCTGGGCGAGCGCGGAAGAACAGGTTAAGACCGGTAGCAACGCGGCGTAGAGAATACGCATGAGCAACCCGTGACGATCGGCGCTGTGTCACGGCTATTGTACGGAAATCGCGGGGCGAATTCGTTTATGCCGGCCCCAATTCGCCGCGGAATTGTTCAGTAACATTAATTGCCGGCTACTTTTGGGGTAGCCCGCTATCGGCCCTCTGCTATCGGCCCTCGTGCCAAACCAGGCGTCTGGCAATAAAATTGCGCAACGTCGCGGCGGCGGCGCACAACAGCGCGAAGGCAAGCGCCGCGACGGCAATTTCGGTAAGGCTGTCGGCCAGGTTTGCGGCCGCCGCAGCCGCACGAAGCGGACCCAAGGTCTTGAACACGGCGGCCAGCGCGCCGCCGACGGCGCCATAGATTGCGGCGTGAGTCACATTCCACGCCCGAGCGGCCTCCCCCGACTTATAAAACGACGGCAGCGGCATGTTCGCTCGCGTTGTTCTTTTTCTTCGTTTGATTGTTTGATTGTTTGCAGCCGTCCGCGTCTATTCGGCGGCCTCGACGTGCGCCGTGCGCCGCACTTGCAGGCCGGCAAGATCGGGCAGAACGAGGCGCACGAGTTCCGTGTCGTCGCGCGCCACGATCTCGGCGCACTCGCCTTCGTCGAGGTGGAAGGCGCTCAATTGCCGATAGGGCAAGTGCTGCACGATGCCCGAGCCTGCCAGCACCAGATAGATGCTCCGCCCGTCGGCACGGTAGGTCGCCCCACGCTTGAGGCTGACGATCTCGGCTGCGCACTGGCGCTCGGTGAACGTGCCCAATTGCTTATGCGCGACGCCCGGCATGCCGGCGACGGGAAGCCACTGGTAATTGGCGGGATCGACCATGATCGGGTCGCGATAGCGCGGCTTCGGATATTCCATGCGCGCGCCGTGCACATGCTCCCAGATCGCCTGATAGCCGTCGGCGTTGCGGCGGCCCTCGGCGTCGCCGTTGCGGCGGAAGATTCCGCCTTCGAACGTGCCGAACTTTTTCAGTTCCTCGGTACCGGCATAAACCTCCTCGCGCGACAGATATCCGCTGCCGCTGGCGCTGCCGAATTGCAGCACCGCGGTGGTCGCGCGGCCTTCCGAGCTTTGCGGGCCGTAGGATGCGCCTTCCGGGAAATAACCGAACGTTCCGGCCGCCATCTTGCCGTTCCTGTCGAAATTCATCGTGCCTTCGAGCTGGAAGCGAAATTGATCGAAATTATGCCGGTGACGCGGCGAGGAAAAATCGCCTTCGAGCTGCCCGATATTGAACTGGAAGTTGCCCGGCGTGCCGGGCGTGCCGTTGAGCAGATGGCGGTAGTGGAAAGTGCCGCCGCGATGCTGCAGGCCGCGCTTCCATTCCACTTCCTCGGCGTGGACGATTTTCATGGTCGTTTCCCTTGCAATGACGTTTGCACGGCGCCGACGGCAGTCCAGCCGCGGGGCGCTTGTCTTAATCCTAATGCCTCGCTGCCTCATTGTCAGCCGGCTCGGCCGGTCCGACCCCGGGAGATCGCGGCAGCGCCGTCCGATCGCCTCTGGCGCCGGCCCGGCAATATGTCGCATGAGATGACGCGCCGCGCTGGCCGCCGTCCGAATAGTCCACTAACATCAGCGCGGCCGTCGTGGAAGGAATGTGGAAGGAATGAGGTTCGCAGGCCGCACGCGCCTGCCGGGACGATGCGAAATAAAAGCCTGGCGTCATTTGTAGTATCGCGCCGGTGAGGAAAGTCGATGGATTCGAGCCTGCTGCCTTCCGTAGCTGCTGCCTTGCACACCTACCTCCACGACTTTGCCGACGGCGCGGCGCTGGCTCTGCATTCGGCGCACAATGCGTTCTACATCATCATCAATCCCATACGGATGCTGTATCTGTTCGCCGGCGTCTGCATGGGTCTCTCGCTCGGCATTCTGCCGGGCATCGGCGGCATCGCCGGCACCGCGCTGTTGTTGCCTTTTACCTATGACCTCGATGCGCCCACGGCATTCGCGCTATTGCTCGGCCTCGGCGCCACGACAACGACGGCCGATCCCATAGCCGCGATCCTGTTCGGGGCTCCCGGCCACGCCGCATCCGCGGCGACGACGCTCGACGGCTATCCGATGACCCGGCGCGGCGAGGCCGGCCGCGCGCTCGGCGCTTCTTACATGGCCGCGCTGATCGGCGGGCTGTTCGGCGCGGCGCTGATGGCCGTCGCGCTGCCGATCATGCGCCCGATCATTCTCTATATCGGATCGCCGGAATTGCTCAGCATCGCGGTGTTCGGCATTTCCATGGTGTCGGTTTTGTCGGGCAACGCGCCGCTGCGCGGGCTGACCTTTGCCTGTTTCGGCATGATGTTGCGCATGATCGGCACCGATCCGCAATCGGGCACGCTGCGCTGGACCATGGACTCGCTGTATCTGTGGGACGGCTTGCCGCTGGTGCCGCTCACGCTCGGCATCTTCGCCCTGCCGGAACTTTGCGACCTTGCGATCGGCCGCATGGCCATCGTGCAGCCGGGCCAAACGCTCGATACCAAGACCGGCATGCTGCTCGGCATCAAGGATTGCCTTGAGCACTGGTTTCTCATTCTGCGCTGCTCGTGGATCGGCTCGGCGATGGGCGCCATTCCCGGCATCGGCGCCTCGGTGATCGATTGGATCTCCTACGGCCACGCGCTGCGCACCGAAAAAGGCGCGGCGCAGACGTTCGGCACCGGCGACGTGCGCGGCGTGATCGCCGCCGAGAGCGCCACCAACGCCCGCGAGGGCGGCGCGCTCGTTCCGACCGTCGCCTTCGGCGTGCCGGCCAGCGCCGGCATGGCGATCCTGCTCGGCGCCTTTCTCATCCACGGCCTCGTGCCCGGGCCGGACATGCTCACCAAACACCTCGATCTCACCTATTCGATGGTGTGGAGCATCGCCATCGCCAACATTTTGGGCTCCGGCCTGTGCTTCGCGTTCAGCGGGCAGCTCGCAAAAATAGCGACGCTGCGCTACACGCTGTTCATGCCGGGCGTGCTCAGCCTCGTGTATATCGGGGCGTTCGAGTCGTCGCGAAACTGGGGCGATCTGTTCTCGCTGATGTTCTTCGGTGTGCTCGGCTGGGCGATGAAGCACTTCCGCTGGCCGCGCCCGCCGTTCGTCCTCGGCTTTATTCTCGGCGAGCCGATCGAGCGTTACTTGTTCATCTCGATCGAGCGCTACGGCGTCGACTGGATGGTGAAGCCGTTTGTCCTCGTCATGTTCATCTTGGCGGCTCTCTCCTTGCTGGGGCCGCTACTGCAGGATATCCGGGCTCACGCACCTAAGATCGTTAGAGCTGGAACGTCTGTCCCATACCTAAGATTTTTTATTGCGTTCTGGCACGGCCTAACGACTATCTGGTATGGGCTAAAGGCTATGGTGACGAATTTCGGCACGGCGAAATTCTCGGTCGACAATTTATTCCCCGCCGCGTTGCTCATCCTCTTTATCGTCATGCTGTCGCAATCGTTCGACTGGGCGTTCGCCGCCCGTATCGTGCCGACAATCGTCGGCGTCGGCGCGATCCTGTTCTGCTCGTTGAGCCTGGCTAACGACGTGCTTGGCGTGCACGAGCGCGGCGGCGCCGCGGCAGCGGGCGCCGGCGGCAATGGACCGAAGAAGATTCACATGGACATCGTTTCGAAGACCTCGCATCTGCCCGGCGCCACTGTAATCACGCGCGGCTTCTTGTTCTTCGGCTGGATGGCCGGCTTCATGGTGCTGATGTGGGTGATTGGGCTCATTCCGGCGGTGCCGATCTTCATCGTCTCCTATATGCGTATCGAAGGGCGCGAGAAGTGGAAAATCGTCGTCCCGATGGCGGCCACCGTCGTGGTCTTGATCTACGTGGTATTCGATCAGCTGCTGGCGATCCCCTGGCCGCCGACGCTCTTGGGCACGTTCTTTCCGATCCTGAAGGCAATCCCCAGCGTGTGATCGCCGCTTCCAGGCGCCTGCCGCAAAAACCCGCGCATCGAGCGCGACCCCGTCTGCGTTAGATCACAAGGCGAACCACGCGAATGGCGGCGATGAACTCAACAGAAGCGCGATCGGAAGCCGCAGCGAACAGTCCAGCGGACAAATGCGCCGGTCCGCAGATCGAGGACCGACCGGGCGAGAAACAACTGGTCAGCCATCTGCTCCTGTTTTTCGGCCTGGTCTATGTCGTCGAGGGCCTCGGGCAGATCGGCGGCTTGATCGCGCAGCCGCTCACTTATTATCTGAAGGAGGTGCACGGCTGGACGGCGCTGCAGGTCACCGCCTTTGTCACGATCTTCAACGTGCCGTGGGTGATCAAGCCGGTCTATGGATTGGTTTCCGATTTCCTGCCGCTGTTCGGCTATCGCCGCAAGAGCTATCTGCTCATCGCCAATGTGGCGGCGGTCGGCGGATATTTCTGGGCGACGCAGATCGACGTGCCGAACGTTCTTTTGTTGGCGCTGATGCTGACCGCCTACGCCATGGCGATTTCGAGCACGCTGTGCGGCGCCGTGCTGGTGGAAAACGGTCAGAAACTTCACGAGAGCGGAAAGTTCGTCAATCAGCAATGGCTGTGGTTCAACGTCGCCGCCATGGCGGCGGCGATCGTCGGCGGCCAGCTCGTCCAGCGCCTGCCGCCGGCTGCGGCCTTGCACGCGGCGGCAGGCATGGTCGCCATCGCTCCGTTCGCCGTCATCCTCGGCACGCTGTCTCTCATCCCCGAGCCGAAAGTTTCCATCAACGTGCAGGGCATGAGAAACACGCTCGACGGTCTCTTGGCCTCGTTCAAGCGGCGCGAGTTGTGGATCATCGCCGGCTTTATCTTTCTCTATTATTTCAGCCCCGGCTTCGCCACTCCGCTCTACTACCACATGACCGACAAGCTGGGATTCTCGCAAGCCTATATCGGCATTCTCGGATCGATCGCCTCGGCCGGGTGGGTTGTCGGCGCGCTGCTCTACCGCCGCTTCTTCGACGGGCTGACCTTGAAGGCTCTGCTCAACGCGAGCATCGCGTTCGGCACCGTCGCCACCGCTGCCTACCTTCTCCTCTCGACCGAAGCCTCCGCCGCCATTCTTAATTTCGCCAGCGGCTTTGCGGCGATGCTCGCCACCGTGGCGACGCTGACGCTCGCCGCCGATTATTGTCCGCCGCGCGCCGAAGGCTTCGCGTTCGCCATCCTGATGTCGATCATCAATCTGGCGACCGCGAGCGCCGACAATGTCGGCTCGTTTCTCTATACGCATGTTTTTCACAACAATCTCAAGCCGCTGGTGCTCGTTTCGGCGGCGTTTACCGCGTTCGCGTTCGTGCTCGTGCCGCTGCTCCGCCTCGGCGACAAACGGCAAGGCGAGCCGGCGGCGGCCGTAATCGAGCCGGAACAATCCGGCCCCGCTCCGCGTTGATATTTGCTGCGGTCAGGAGTGGCGAACCATGCGCAGGACCGGCGCTTGCATTTTTATTGTTTTTTTCGGCGCGCTCGGCGCCGCGGTTTTCTCGCCGACGCCAAGTGCGGCGTTCGGTCTGCGCTTCGGACCGTTCCATCTCGGCCTGCCGTTCTTCGAAGTTCCGCATAGCTTGGTACACCGGCGCCCGATCGCGCTGCATCCTGCCGTTCGCAAGGGCGGCGGCATCTACGACAAAGCAAGCCTTGGTAAAGCAAGCCTTGGTAAAGCAAGCCTTGGCAAAGCAAGTCTTGGTAAAGCAAGCCTTGGCGGCGCCGAGCCGGCACAGCGTGCCGAGCCGGCATTGCTTTATCCCGTGGTCGCCTTGCCGGGCCTCTATGAGGAGGTTTTCTGGCCCGATCGTTCGCCGTCATGGCCATACGGATATGACGCCATTTTCCGCACCGCCTTCGCGATATCGCCGCTGGATGAGGACGCGCGCGCGTGTCAACAGCCGGATCGCACGGCCGCGATCGTCGCGCGCATCAGGGCCGAGGTCCGGCCGCGCGCCGCGCAACTGCCCGTTCTGCAAAAGCTCGGCCAAGCGCTCGGCATGGCTGCCGGTTACCTGGCAAAAGCCTGCCCGAGCGAGATTCCCGCCCAGCCGGTCGCGCGCTTGCAGGTCATGCAGTCGCAGATCCAGGCGTTGAGCATGGCGATCGATCTCGTTCGCCCGCCGCTGCAGCAATTCGAGCAATCCCTGGACGCCGGCCAGAAGGCTCACTTCGCGGCGATGCGTTCGGCTGCAACCGCCGCTTTCGCCGCGTGCGGCGCGGCGCCGACCCCGACCGACTGGTCGGTCGACCAGATCGACCAATCGGTGCAGCCGGGCGAGGGCCAGCGCCAAGCGCTCTCCGACCTCAAGCAGGCCTTCGCCAACGTCGCCGCCGATCTGCATGCCCATTGTCCAAATCCGTTGCCGTCGACACCGCTTGCGCGCCTGGAAGCGATCGAGGGGCGTCTGGACGCCAGCTGGCGCGCGGCTTTGTCCATGCAGGTGACTCTCGCCAAATTCGAAAGCCGGCTGAGCGACCGGCAGCGCAATCGCTTCGAGGCGATGAATCTGGCGCAAGCGCGCTAGAGCAGATTCCGATCAGATTGACCCGTCATTGCGAGCGCAGCGAAGCAATCCAGGGGGTCGGCGCACGGAGCAACTGGATTGCTTCGTCGCCCCGACGGGGCTCCTCGCAATGACGGCACCGATTCAGTTCGGTCGGAAACCGCGCTAGAGCATGCCGGCGCGAGCGTTCAGTTCTGAAAAAACCGGTTCTTCGGCCGCGGCAGCCCTAAATTCTCGCGCAGCGTCGCGCCTTCGTATTCGGTGCGGAACAGGCCGCGGCGGCGCAATTCGGGCACGACGCGGTCGCAAAAATCGTCGAGGCCGCCCGGCAAATAGGGGAACATCACGGTAAAGCCGTCGGAGCCCTCGGTCTCCAGCCACTCCTCCATCTCGTCGGCGATCGTCGCCGGCGTGCCGACCATGGCAAGGCCGGAATAGCCGCCAAGCCGCTGCGCCAATTGCCGCACGGTCAAATTCTCGCGCCGCCCGAGCGCAATCGCGCGCTCGCGTCCGCTCTTCGAAGCGTTGCTCTCCGGAATGTAGTCCGGCAGCGGCTTGTCCGGGTCGAATTTCGCGGCGTCGTGGCCGAGCGCGATCGACAGCGAGGCGATCGCATTGGCGTAATTGACCAGACTGTCGAGCTTTTCCCGCTTCGCCCTCGCCTCTTCGACCGTGTCGCCGACCACGACGAAGCAAGCGGGTAAAATTTTCATGTGCTCGCGCGCGCGGCCGAGTTTCTCCATGCGGCCCTTCACGTCGGCATAAAACTGCCGGCCGGCATTGAGATCGCTCTGCGCGGTGAACACCGCCTCCGCCGTCTCGGCGGCGAGTTGGCGGCCGGAATCCGAGGCGCCGGCCTGCACGATCACCGGCCAGCCCTGGATCGGGCGCGCGATGTTGAGCGGGCCGCGCACGGAGAAATATTTGCCCTTGTGGCCGAGCACGTGCATCTTCGCCGGATCGAAGAAGATTCCGTTCTCCACGTCGCGGACGAAGGCATCGTCCGCCCAGCTATCCCACAGCCCGGTCACGACATCGTAAAACTCGCGCGCGCGGCGATAGCGCTCGCCGTGCTCCATGTGCTCTTCGAGCCCGAAATTGAGCGCGGCGTCCGGATTGGAGGTGGTGACGATGTTCCAGCCGGCGCGGCCGTTGGACAGATGATCGAGCGAAGCAAAGCGCCGGGCAATGTGATAGGGCGCGTCGAACGTGGTCGAGCCGGTGGCGACGAGCCCGATGCGCTCGGTCGCCTGCGACAACGCCGAAAGCAGCGTGAACGGCTCGAACGATGTGGCCGTGTGGCTTCGCTTAAGCGCATCGATCGGCATGTTGAGCACGGCCATGTGGTCGGCCATGAAAAACGCGTCGAACTTCGCCCGCTCCAGCGTCTGGATGGCGCGCTTGATGTGGGAAAAATTGAAATTCATGTCCGGCCAGGCGCCCGGATGCCGCCAAGCGCCGGTGTGGATGCTGGCGGGGCGCATGAACGCGCCGAGGCGGAGTTGGCGGTGGGAAGCCATGCTGCGGGTCCTTTCCGGCAAGCCCTAATGTAAGCCGCCCGCCATCGTCGCGGAAGCGGCCGTTCGCAAAGCTGCATCCCGCCTCCTCTATCGGCGCGCTTGCAAATTGCCCGTCGAAACGCCAGCTTGACCGGCACGATGCCAAAACGACCGCAAAACGGCAGCAAAAAATTGGAGCGTTTCTAATATGTCCAAGCCTGCCCCGGCCGCGACCGCCGATGCCGCCGCGCCAGCGGCCGATCTGCGCACCCCGCGCCGCGTCCGTCACGAGCCGCGCCGCCGCACGCTGACGATCAAGCAAGTCGAAAAGATTGCCGCGCACATGATCCGCGTCGCGTTGACCGGCGATCTCGAAGGCTTTGTCAGCCTCGGCTTCGACGATCACGTCAAGCTGTTCTTTCCCGACGGTACGCTCAATGCCGAAGGCGCCCCCAACGTTTTCAGTCGCGATTTCACGCCGCGCCGCCATGACGCCGCCGCCAACATTCTGGAGATCGACTTCGCCATCCACGACGCCGGTCCGGCGACGCGCTGGGCCGCGCAGGCCAAAGCCGGCGGCATGCTCACGCTCGGCGGACCGCGCGGCTCCTTCATCATCCCCACCGCCTACGACTGGCATCTATTGATCGGCGACGAAACCGCCCTCCCCGCCATCGGCCGGCGGCTCGCGGAGCTGCCGGCCGGCACGCGCGCCATTGTCATCGGCGAGGTCGACAGCTTAGCCGACGAGTTCAGCTTCGAAACGAAAGCGAACGCGACCGTCACCTGGGCCCACCGCAACGGCGCCGCGCCCGGCGCAAGCGACGCGCTGCCGAAGAAACTCTCGACACTGAAATTGCCCGCCGGCGGCTACTACGCCTGGGTCGCTTGCGAATCTCTCATCGCCAAAGCGCTCCGCCGGCAACTGATCGCCGACCACGGTGCCAATCCCAAGTGGATGCGTGCCGCCGGCTACTGGCGCCGCGGCGCGGTCGCCGTGCACGAGGTGTTTGAAAGCTAAAGCCGCGAGCCAACGCGCTTGCGAATTGGCGAGCGCAGACGGCGCTCACCGCTTTTCGCCGGCGAATGCCTGGCGCAGCGCCGACAGCCGGTCGAGCGCGGCGGGCGGCAGCGGGCCTTTTTGCACCGCCGCGAGCGCATCCTCGAACTGTTGCGGCGTTGCCATACCGACCAGGATGGTGCCGATCGCCGGATTCGAGAGCGCAAACCGCGTGGCGGCTTCGGCGAGAGTAGCGGCAAACCCTTCCTCGACCAGGGGCAGCAGACGGCGGGCGCGAACGAGATCGGCGTCGTAGCTCATGGCAGAGCCGATCGGCGCCGGCGGCGGACTCGCAATCGGATGACGCTCGGCCGATCCGGACAGCGCCCCGCCGGCGAGCACGCGGATGCCGATGACGCCGACGCCGGCGGCCCCGGTATGATCGAACAGAAGCCCATAATCCTGTGCCGGATAATTCGCCGGCAGGCGAGCGCCCGCGGACGGATTGAGCATATTGTAAACCGCCTGAGCGCTGTCGAAGGCGCGCGCGCCGATCACCCGATGCAGCGCGGCCGTGTCGCCGACTGCGGTAAGCCCAAGGAAGCGCGTCTTGCCCGCCTGGCGCAGCCGCTCGAACGCCGGCACCACCTCACCGAGCACCTGTGCGACGCTGAGCGCCTCCCCGCCGCCGCTCGCGGTGATCGCATTGTGCAGGTGGAAAATGTCGACCCGATCGCGCCGTAGCCGCGCCAGACTGCCGTCGAGCGACTTCGTCACGGCGTCGGCAATGCGTCCGAAGTCGCTTTGCGGCAGCCGCACCTTGGTGCCGACGGCCACATCGGCCGGTTTGAGTTTTTCCAGGGCGCGGCCGAGATTCTTTTCCGATTCGCCGCTGCCGTACTGCACGGCGGTGTCGAAGTAGTTCACGCCGGCGGCGAGAGCGCGCGCAATGGTGCGCTCCTGGTCGAGCGGATCGCCGCGCACCATCAGCCCGCCGACCGCGCCGCAGCCGAAGCCGAGCACCGACAGACGCATCCCGGTGCGCCCGAAAACCCGCATTTCCATGACCGTTCCTCCGCCTGCGCACGCGCCCAGTAAGAAATAGCCCGGATTGAGCGGTCGCGAAATCCGGGGTCGGCGGTCGAGCCGGCAGGTCGCTCCCGGATTGCGCGGAGCCCGTCATCGGACCGGCCACTTCGGGCCGGACCCGTCGGCTCAACCCGGGCTGCGCCTGTTTGAATCTCCGACTTCCATGCCGCAAATATTGCTTTGTGGCTTTATGGGACGACCGGCACAATGAAGACCACCGTCGAAGTACCCGATGAGCTTTTCCGGCGAGCCAAGGCGGCGGCGGCGCTGCGCGGCCGCAAGCTTAAGCATCTGGTCGAGGAAGGCTTGCGGCTCGTGCTCGAAGCTCCGCGCAAAAGCCGCCGGCAGCGGAGTTTGGCGCAATTGATGAAGCGCGCGCGGCACGATCGATTCCGGCGTTCCCGATCTCGCTTCCAATCCCCGACGCTTGGCGGGCTTCGGCCGCGATGCCGGCGATCGTTGATACGGGTCCGCTGGTCGCCTTCTTCGACCGCTCCGAACGGCACCATTCCTGGGTCGCCGAGCGCATCGAACAACTCGAAGCGCCGCTTCTGCTCTGCGAGCCGGTCCTGACCGAGGCGATCTATTTGCTGAATTACGAATTACGCCGCTTTCAGCCGCGCCATCTCGGTGTCGAAGTCGAATCGCAGCTGGGCGGCTTCCTCCTCGGGCAACCAGCCGGCCATGTGCGGAAAGATCGTCCGGTAAAGCAAGACCTTGTCCGGCTCCCACGGAAGCTTTGCGGCCGCGCGGGCTTCGGCCAAAATCTTGTGCAGCCGCGCGCGGACCTTGTCCGGATCGGGCCGATAGGCCGGAGGGGCCGCATCGGCTCCGAATAATTCGGGCTGCGAGCCGGTGTCGAACAGGTCTTGCTGGGGGGATGGCGCCATGGCTCACTCAGCGGGTCGAGCGAAGCCGGATAAGTTCACTTCTGAACTCGGACGTTAAATTTGTCGCCTCGGCGGCGGGAAGCGACGCGGCGAGGTCCAGAAACAGCTTCTCCCAGCTCTCGGTCTCGGCGTCGCTCCAAGGCATAATTTGAGCCTCGCGGGCGATGCGCAGGAGTCTGTTCAGGCTCTTACGGATATAGGCCGGATCGGATGGGCGGTCCGGCGAGGGTTCGGAGCGTTCGGAGCGGAAGAGCTTAAGCTGATTCATGGCGCGACCATACGCGGATCGCGAGTCCGATTCCCCCAGTCGCGAGAGCCGCATTACGGTGCCCGTGCTCGTTCTCCACAAGATTCCGCTCCTCCGGCGAGAGCCGATAGAGCCGGTAAAGGCTCTCGTTCATAGCGCGTCCATCGCCTTCGCTCGTGCCTTGCCACACCCGCACTTGAGGCCCTTGCACAAGAGCGAAAATTCTTGTAGAACAAAACAAGAACTATGAACAACGGGCGAAGCCTCGCCGGGCGAGTAGACGTGTGGTCGATTTCCCTTCTAAACCCTGGGGATGGATACCCGAACTCCGGAGCAGCGCAGCTACATCATGCGGAGCGTTCGGAGCCGGAACACCGGTCCCGAGCTGGTCGTTCGACGGGTTCTACACGGTATGGGTTTCCGATTTCGTCTGCACCGGAAAACCTTACCCGGCAGCCCCGACATCGTACTCGCCAAGCATCGAGCGGTGGTCTTCGTTCATGGCTGCTTTTGGCACGGCCACGGTTGTTCGAAGGGCCGATTGCCGAAGAGCCGAATTCGATTTTGGAGGAAAAAGATTGTCCAAAATCGAAGGAGGGACAACGAATCGGTTAGGATTCTAAAGAAGGCTGGATGGCGCGTCCTGACGATTTGGCAATGCCAGACGAAGGAGGAGCAAGTCCTTCGCGCAAAGTTGATCCGATTCCTCGTTCCGTGCGGGCGTCGAATGCGCTCACGCTCCGTGCGCGGCCGGCTCGCACAATAAGGGCACCTACATGGCTCGTCGTATCGCAGTCGATCTGTTTGCAGGTGCGGGCGGAATGAGCCTCGGTTTCGAGCAAGCCGGTTTCGACGTGGCCGCAGCCGTCGAAATCGATCCCGTCCACGCATGCGTTCACAAGTTTAATTTTCCGATTTCGGCAACGATTTGCCGGGATATATCCGAAGTCTCCGGAGACGATATCCGAAATGCCGCGCGTATCGGTCGCAGAACGGTCGATGTCGTCGTTGGCGGCGCCCCTTGCCAGGGCTTTTCTCTGATCGGACACCGAGCTCTCGACGATCCGAGAAATGTCTTGGTTCGCGAATTCCTTCGATTGGTATGCGAACTCGATGCGAGCTATTTTGTCTTCGAGAACGTCAAGGGGCTTACCGTCGGCAGGCATCGAAGCTTTCTCGACGAGTTAGTCCTAGAATTCGAAACGCGAGGTTACGCGGTTCGAAAACCGTGGCGGGTGTTGAACGCCGCCGATTATGGCGTGCCTCAGAATAGAGAACGTCTCATCTTGCTAGGCGCAAAGAGAGGTCTACGACTACCGGAATATCCTCGGTCGAGGGATGAAAGGCCGACGTGCGAAGACGCTTTGGACGATCTGCCCGACGCGGACGTATTCCGTTCGTTGATGGAAACCGACGAAATCAAGTTGCCGGGCAACGCATGGAAGTGGGCAACGAAATACGCTCGCGAGATGCGATGCCTCTCGAACGACGCGTGGCATTTTGGATATGTGCGCAAATGGGATCGACAGTTGCTCACATCGAGCATGCGAACGGCCCATACGGATATCTCCCGCCGTCGTTTCGCGGAAACCCAGGGAAACGATACCGAGCCGATTTCTCGGTTTTTCAAGCTCTCGTCGACCGGTCTCTCCAATACCCTGCGCGCCGGAACTGACGCTTCGCGCGGGGCATTCACGTCGCCACGACCTATCCATTATCGCTTCGCGCGATGCGTAACCGTCCGTGAAATGGCGCGTCTTCACGGTTTCCCGGATTGGTTTCGATTTCAATGGACGAAATGGCACGGAGCTCGCCAGATCGGAAACGCCGTTCCTCCGCCTTTGGCACGAGCGGTGGGGAGTGCCGTTATGGCGGCGACGCCCCACCGGCCAAAGAGTCCGGGCGTTCCTGTACCGCTCGGCGATCCGGCGCTGCTCCGGATGGACGTAGGAGCGGCCTCGGCGTATTGGAGCGTGAAGTCTCCGATCGGGAGGCGCGATCGAAAAAGCGGCGCTCGCAAGCGATCTCAACGAGAGACGGAGGCCGCCCGATTGATAGATCGAGGCGATATCGGTGCCCAAAGCGGATTCGAGTTCGAATCGATATAAAGCGCTGATCGAGCGAATTTTCCGCGATCGCTATCGGAAAGGCGTGTCGCGGATCGAATTCGAACGCGACGAGCTCGCCGCAATGGCGGCGGCGATGGGCATCGAGGTCCCCAAGAATTTGGGCGACATTATCTATTCGTTCCGCTATCGAACGGAAATGCCCGACTCCATCGTGCGGACCCAACCTGCAGGCAAGGAGTGGATCATCGAGGGAGCGGGGCGAGCCAAGTATGCTTTTGTCCTTGCGAGACTCAATCGCATTGTGCCGAACGAAGATCTGGTAACCATCGCTATTCCGGATGCGACCCCGGAAATTATACGTGCCTACGCTCTTGACGACGAACAAGCCCTTCTCGCAATCGTTCGTTATAATAGATTGATCGACACGTTCTTGAGTTTGACGACCTACTCGCTTCAAAATCATCTGCGGACGACGGTCAAAGACATCGGCCAGATCGAAATCGACGAGCTGTACTTTGGAATAGACAAACGCGGATGTCATTACGCGATACCGATCCAAGCGAAAGGCGGGAACGACCAAATCAGTGCCGTGCAGACAAAGCAGGATATCGCTTGGTGCAATCAGCAATTCCCTGGTATGCGTTGTCGTGCAATATCCGCTCAGTTCATGAGCGATGAGCGAGTTGCAATGTTTGAACTGACGCTTCAGGGCGATGTCGTAAAAGTGGTTGAGGAGCGGCATTACAAATTAGTTCCGGCGGCATCGCTCGATCCAAAAGCGATTATTGACTATCGAGGATAGGAAATCCGCGGCACACCGATGGCTCCCGGGGACGACCCGGATCTCAGCAAAAGCGAAGCTCAGCCCGATCTGTTCGGCGCTGAGCAAGCGTAGGGTGGGCTAAGGCGCGAAGCGCCGTGCCCACGTTTTGATGATTGGCGACGTAGTCCGCGTGGGCTTCGCTGCGCTCAGCCCACCCTACGCTGCGCCATCCGCCCTATGGGTTCTGGTCAGTTCCCCGCGCGCGTCATCGCCGCGGTCATGACCGCCGTATAGCCGGGCTCGACGCGCACATCGACGACGGCGACGCCGCCGGCATCGACCGCGGCGATCGCCTTCTCCAGCGCGGGGGCGAGATCGGCCGGCTTGGCGATCGGACCGAAGCCTATGGCGCCTTGGGCGCGGCCCATGGCGGCGAGATCGACTTCCGGCGCGGACATGCGCTGGCCGATCCACTTGTTCTCGACCGGGCGGTTGCGGGCCCGCGCCATCCGCTCCTGGTGCAGCTCGTCGTTATAGAACGAGCGGTTGTTGGCGAGCACGAACAGAAGCGGGATCTTGTAATGCACGGCGGTCCATACCGCGGTGACGCCCATCAGAAAATCGCCGTCGCCGCAGATCGCGACCGGCAAGCGGCCCGAGCCCTTGAGCGCCAAAGCCGCGCCGACCGAAATGCCGGGGCCGCCGCCGACGCCGCCGCCGCCGTCGGAGCCGATATAGTCGAGCGGATGGCGGAACGTCACCCAGTTCTCGTCCCACGACAGCGGCAAGTGCGTGTAGGTCACCGGGCGGTCGCCAAGCAGCTTGCGCAAGGCGCGCGCGATGTGCTCGTTGGTGAAGCCGGTCGGTTCTTTATCGGAAGGTTTGCGCGCGCTGGGAACGGCATGAGGCTTGGTGCTCTTGCCGATTTCCTTGACGAGTTCCGGCACCACCAGATCGGGATCGGCGGAGAGCAGAAGATCGACCGGCGGCAGACCCTGATGGTCCATGCTCCAGCCGTTATGGATGCGATGGTCGAGCGAAATCTGGATCACCTTGGCGGACGGCGTCGGCCCGTAATGGCACAGCGCGCCGGCAAGATCGACCCAGTCGAGGCTGAGGACGACATCGACGTTCTTTAATCCCTCGACGCTCTCGGGCGTGATCGCGCGCGGCGCGCCGGCGTAGAGCGGATGGTCGGTGGGAAAGCTCGCGCCGATTTTCAGATCGCTCACCACCCGCGCATTGAGCGCCTCGGCAAGCGCAACGCGCGCATTCCACGCCTCCTCGCTGCGCGAGGCGCGGCCGGCGAGAATGAGCACCTGCTTTGCCCCCTTGAGCATGGCCGCCGCCTGGCGAATAAGCTCGGCCGGCGCCGCGGTCGCGATTGGCGGCATGTAGCGATGAACGTCGATCGAGGGCAGCTGATCGGAGACTTTCGATTCCTGCAGCTCGGCGTCGAAATTGATGTAGACCGGGCCCTGCGGCACGGTATTGGCGATCCAGGTGCCGCGCAGGATGGCCTCGCGCGCGGCGCCGGGCGAGGACGGCTGGTCGTCCCACTTGGTGTATTCGCGAATGAGCGCGCCCTGATCGCGCGCGGTATGGATCCAATCGATCCAGGGCCGGCGCTTGACCGCGTCGACCGGGCCGGTGGCGCCGAGCACCACGACCGGCATGCGGTCGCACCAGGCGTTGAAGATCGCCATCGAGGCGTGCATCAGCCCGACATTCGAATGCACGGCGGTGACCATCGCCTTGCCGGTGACCTTGGCGTAGCCTTGCGCGATGGCGACGGCGGCTTCCTCGTGCAGGCAGAGCAGCATCTGCGGCTTCGAATTGCCGAGATAGTTGACGATCGAGTCGTGCAGCCCGCGATAGCTCGCACCCGGCGTGAGCGCGATATAGGGAATGTCGAGCGAGCGCAAAGCTTCGGCGATCACGTCTGAGCCGAAGCCGGGCGCGTTGGCGCCGGCCGGCGTCGGGCGTTCGAGATTGGCCACCGCCGGGTCGGCGGAATTGGCGTTGGCGCGAGCGGTCGCGGATTGGGGAGGCGTCATTGCGGGCGTTTCCTGACTTTGGGGGGGAAATGGGTTCGGTGGGCGTCACTCAACCGGATCACGAGCCCTGACGCAACCGGGCCAAAGGTCCCACTCGTGCCGTTGGCGTGCGGTTCAGTCCTGGACCCGCCTTCGAAAATTGCCATCGATGCGCCTGATTTCGTTGTTGACGCATATCAGGCGGAACGCTGACGCTTGTCGGCTAGAACGCCGAACGCACTCAGGAGATCGTTTTTATGGTCGTTGACGAACCTAATGCATTCCGGCTTTCCTGCCAGGATTACAGGAATTTCCACGTTACCCGTCTCAAGCGCGAGCCGCATTTCCGTGTCTGGCGTGGTACGCGCATTCAGATACTTGGCCGCGCAGACTGGGCATAGCGCCATATGGTTTTGCGGCAGCTCACGGTCGCAGCTGTAGTCGAATTGAACGGCTTCGAAATAATAGGAGCCGTCCGCAAGCTGAAACGGCATCTCCTCGCGGCAACACTGGCACACCATTACGCCGTCATCGTTGGTGTAAAGTTCTGTTAGATATTCCCGCGCGCTCTCCCTGTGTCCCGGAGGCTCAACGCGTACCGTTCGTTCTCGCAATTCTCTACGCTTTTCAGGTGCTCTTTCCGCTTCCTCGGCTACTCTTGACCAGCGGCGGTCGGGATTTGGGCTGTCCTGTTTGGGAAACTCCGGCTTGGTATGCTCGGTGGTTTCGAGTTCTCGGAAGCCCGCTTCGAGCACTGAACGCCTTTCGTCCTCCGACAATTCCTGGAAACGTTCGGCGAATTCGTCCGGAATTCCCGCGCGGATCACGGCCTGTCGTTGTTCCTGGTACTCCGCCGCCTTGCGCTTCGCGCTCTTACCAAACTCGATTTCATCCAACCAGCCGGTCCGGTCCGTCGTATCGAACTCCGGCGGCAGTTCCGCTTCCGTAATATCCTCCGGCTTGCGGAAATCGCCCGAAGTAGTTGGAATCCAAGCGATGGACTTGAGCCGGTACACAAATGACGCCGGCTTCTCCCGAATGGGATAGCTTTCGGCGTGTCGGAACTTCGCGAAAAAGAAATGGCGCTCCAGCGATTGAAGGCTGCGCCAGAGGCACAACGAAACCATTGGGTCACGCCGGGCCAGCAAATGTTCTAATCCGGGAATCGTCCAATCGACGTTCGTTGAATTTCCCCAACGCGCGCTATAACCGTAGTCAGCCCAAAGCGCACGCTGTTCCGGATGATTGCTCGTTTTTGTGCGGTCCGGCACCAGGCTTCGGAGCGCGCCGAGAGTGTGTGCGAAGTCGAGCACTCCCTTGACTCCCCGGTATCGCTTCGCGAGGGGCTTCTTCTTGCTGGCCCAGGGAGCCTCGGGGCCGTAAACGGCAGCAAGGCCCGTTTCGTGAAACGGCTTATCGACGTACAGGTCAGACGGGGCATGCAGTGTGTCGGAGCCGTCGGACAGGAAGAGCCCCGTCCCCTGAAAGAGAGACGTTTGATAGGGCTGGCCCGCCAGCCACGCGGCGAAGCGTTCAATATGCCTCAGATGCGCCTTCATGTCTGAAACCGTGCCACCTGGCCGATAGTGCTGGGCAAGCAACGCTCTGATGTAGTCTTGCTCGTCAACGTCCTTGACGCCGATCCGTCTCAGGAATTGCTCCACCTCTTCGCGAATTTGCTTCTTGCCGCTCAAGACGGAAGGGGCGATGAGGTATACGCCCTCAACCTCAACTTCGGAACCTTTTCGCTCTTCAGCAGGCGCGAACCGAACATCCGCAGCGCGCAAGTGATTGCCGTCTGCGGCGCGCACGATCGGAAAGCGACCTAGCGAAGTCACCTGATAGGCTTTGATTCCATTGAGAAGCTGGTAGAAACGCTGGAGCCAGTCATCGTCGTGGCTTGCAAGCCATGCCTCGATGCAACCCCGCCGCGCTGAAGCGGCCTCAAGCTGCTTGAACACGCCTTCCAAATTGAACTCAGCAACCCCGACGTGGGACAGCAGGCGATCGATGCGGCTGTGGCGTTGACCTGACGACACTGCCCACGCCGTTTCGGCTCCCACAAGCGCCGCCAGGTCGGCGTCGTCAAAGACCGCCCGCAATTCCTGGGTGCCCTGCCATAGCGATGATGGATTCGCATAACCCCCTGCCGCTTTCGGCAAGACACCTTCTTCTCGCATCGCCTGATATATTTCTTCAGCGACTTTCTTCCAGCTCTCCGGCAAATCGTCGGTTGGGACAGGAAAGGCATTCAGGCTTTCCCTGACAATCCGGCCCTCATCACGAAGTTGCGTCAGCGCCGATGCGACAAGCACGGCAAGATGGTCGGTGAGCTGCCTGTTAAAAGGCTCTCCCCGCATGATGTTGGCGCGGCTGTCAGTGAGCTTGAAGGGGCCATGCAGGCGGAGCCTGAAGCCCGTCGGTTCTTCGGTTTCGAAGTAGACCCAGAGCTTCGCGGGCCCGTTTTCGCCGATGACATTTCCATCGGCATTCAGCCGAAAAGCCACGCAGGCTTCCGATGACCTGCCGTCCGGCAAGGTTACCTCACGCCGAAACACCCTGTACGCGGAAGAACCGTCCTTCTCACTCTTATTGCCGACTGCGCCGGAGCGTTCAAACAAAACGACTCCATCCTTTCCACGAATACAGCGGCACTTCTCGCCATTCCCTGCGGCATCCTCCCAGCTTAGTTCCGCAATGTGATTGAGGAACATCAGAACTTCGGGGCCGGCTTTTGCCAGTTGCTCCACGGCCTCTGCCGAGCGGTTGACGCCTTCCTTTTTCGTATATGGAAGCACAAACAGCGTTTCGTCGCCCTGAGGAGTCCTTGGCCGAAGCGCGACCGGCACTACAAGGTCTTCGATGGCGAAGGCGAAGGAATTGCCATTGAGCTTGCAGTACACCTCCGGCCTGTCCGTCACGGCGAAAACAGACTTGAAGCCAATTCCGAAGCTTCCGATTTTGTGCTCTTCCTCGCGCTTACCGCTATCCCCAAGGCGCGTGATGCGTTCGACATCCTCTCGCCTGAACGGTTTGCCCCAGTGGCAGAACTCCACCCGGTCGGAAAGAAGCTTGAATTGAACCCGTTTGGCTTCTTGGTCGTCGGCGTTCTGCAAGAGTTCGAAAATAAAATGCGTCGCCTCGGCGTATTTCTCGACAGCAGACCGGCGAAGCCACTGTTCTGCTTTTGCGTCTTTCGCAGCCTGCAAGAGGTTGGCATTTACCCGCCTGAGTTCGTCGAACCAGATCATGGCGCTTCGACCTCAATCGTCCCATAGACGACGGGCCGGAAGAGTATGTCCGCCTCAGTCTCCGCTTTCACCAACTCTGCGAGCCGGTGTTCGGCTTCGGCCTCCGCCGCTGCGATTTGTGCCGCTCGCATTTTTCGTATGCGTGGCTCGGCAGCGCCTGCTTCAAGTTCGCGAAGGGTCGCTATGCGCGCGCGATGGCTTGCGAGAAAGCTTTCCCGGCGGAACGCCGCGGTCGTAGACGTATCCTCACGATGTTTTGCGCGCGCTTCAGACCAGAGCTTGTGGTGGGTCGCATCCAAATCCGCATGTTCCAATTTAGCCAGGGCCGCCGACTGCGCATCGTCGGCGCCGCTGAGCAATGAGAAAAATTCCATCTCGATCAAGGGAGATGGAGTGACCGCGATAAGCTTAGCATCCGGCCTCATGCCTGTCAGCCGCCACTGATAGATTGCGAATTGATACTTCCCGGGAGGAGTCGAATCTGACCGCACCCGCAGAGAAGCGTCGAGCGGATTGTCGCCTCCAAGAGCGTCCGCCGCATGCCGGACCAGAGGGTGCGCGGGAGTCAACAGGACGGCCGAAGGATTTTCGCGCGCTGCTTCGCGATCAAACGTGACATGGATATTGGGGTCTCCCCCCTTCAGCCACGAAACCCACCGCCGATCACCGAGGGTAGCCGCCGCACGCTTCGCACCGGTTCGGTCCAACAATATTCGCCGCGCATCACCGGCAAGACGAAGCGTCTTAAGCGGCCCGGTGCCAAGCAGGCTCTCGCGCTCGGGAAACAGATTTAGCAGGTACGCACGAACGAGACGTTCCAAGGCGGGTGGGGCGAGCCAAATGGCCTCAGCCGCTTCATCCTGGCCGCCGCGCCGCAGCGAAGGACGAATGCCGAATAGCTCAACCTGCCTCTTCTCAAGTTCATCTTGCTCATAGAGCAGCCTGATGTCGTTTTCGGCAAGTTGTTGCAGACGAGCTTGGCGCTCGTCCGCACTCAGCGTCATGTCTTCGGCGACTGACCTGATTTCGCGCGCTATCTCTCCAAGAATCTCTTCGCAGCCGCCGATCGAACGGGAAAACACGCCGATCCGCAGCATGCATCGCTCATATACTTCAAAATCCACTGTGCCTGGCGTTACCAGATTCCAGATGGCCACGGCCTGGGATTTCTGACCGTAGCGGTCAATGCGCCCGATACGCTGTTCGATCCGCATAGGATTCCAGGGAATATCGTAATTCACGAGCGCATCGCAGAATTGGAAATCCAGACCTTCGGAGCCGATCTCCGATGAGAGCAAAACATCAATGGCGTCTGGGTCTGACTTGGGAAGGGCGAATCTCCGACGGATGGAGCGCCTGTCGTCGTCATCAACGGCTCCATGGACCTTCGCAACCCGGACGCTCGCTGCGCCAAGCTTGTTTTCCAGGTACGCAAGCGTGTGCCGAAACGTGCTGAAGATCAGCAGCCGCTGGTTCGGCATTGCCACCTTCTCGCGAGCGATGCTCACCAGCCTGTCAACCTTTGGGTCGTCCGGCGGCAGCTCGCGGCTCATCGTCACCAACCTGTCGATCTCGGCTCTGAGAGAGTCCAACAGATCAGCCGGGCCACCAGGAACGTCGTTGTCCCACGCCTCCAGCGCATCGAGGCCACGCCGCATAACGTCCTCAAGCAGTGGAGCAAGCCCGTGGACGCAGCTTGCCAGTTGCCGACGGATCATCGACATCAGAAACTTCACCGAAACGTCGCCGTGTTTCAGCCGCAACAGGCGCCCCTGCAATTTCAACACTTCGTCGTGCAAGTCCTGTTGGGCGGGCGTGAACGGTATTGACTCTGTTCGGGCTTGGCGCACCGTGAATTCGCCTATGTCGCGGCGACGGGTTCGATTGATCATGTCGGAGAATGTGTGCAGTTCTTCCAACTGCCGGATCAGCAGGATGCGCTCGGGATCGGACATATCTTTTTCTGAAAGCCGTGCGGTCACGCCCTGAAAGCTGGGATTGGGGATAAGCATGGATTTGCCCCACGGGGTCACGGCGGCTTGCTGCAATGCTTCATATGCGCCGAGTGCCCAACCTGGAGCGGCTGTGCGTGCAGCGCCGATTGCCGCATTGATGTAAGGGTTAGGCTCGGCCATACGTTCGAAGGTCGCCCGATCGATGATAACGTCTGGGCGCAACAGGTTCAGCAGGTGAAAAAGCTCATGGCTACCGAGCTGAATAGGTGTCGCTGTTAGGAAGAGAATGGATTCAGCTTCGCCACAAAACACACGTAAACCCCTGTGCAGCCACGACTCTGGATTTCTGGCATGATGGGCTTCATCGACGATAATGAGATCGAACGCGGGCTTCGGAGATAGTTCAAGCAGTCCCTTCACGCGCCGCGCGCCTGTGCCTTCTCCAAGCAGGAACTCCTCATTGAAGAGCGAGAATGGCAATATTGCCCGCGAATACCGATCGGGCCAATCGCCGTCGAGGTCCGTCTGCCTTAGGCAATGGCGAAGGGACGCGCCATCGAGGGGCGTGAATTCTTCGTCGAAGCGGCGCATTTCCTGCTGCCACTTTTCCTCGACGATGAGGGCCTTCGAGCATACGACGAGGACGCGCCGCAGTTCGCGCCTTGCATGAAGCTCGCGCAAAATCAGCCCGGCCTCGATGGTTTTTCCGACGCCGACTTCATCTGCAATAAGGAGCCGTGGTCTGTCGGCCCGAAGCAAACGCAGAACGGGGCGGTATTGATAAGGGATATGATCGATACGGCCCTCATTAAAAGAGAGCGCTGACTCCCCGGAGGGACTTGTCAAGCTGAGGGCCGCGAGCCTGCATCTCAGCGCATCGGCGCTTGCCGTTTCGGGAGAACTTTCCAACTCTGCTGGGGACAATTGGCCTTCATAGAAGGGCTGTGGGCGGCCATCCAGAAACACCTGATAGCTTGGTTCAGGCAGAGTGTGCCTGACATCGACGATAACACCGATGCCGCCTGACCTTGTGGTAACCCCCTGTCCTACCCTGAATTTTGACATTTCTCCTTCCAGTCCGGGCGCATCCTTGGAGTGTATAGAATATTCGTTTCGCCTTACAGGATTGTTCTTTGGATAACTCGGGCGAGGCCGCCTTCGGGTGATGATGCAATTGGCGGCCGAAAATGCTTCAACGTTCCTGGCGCAACCGGGCGAGAAGCCCCACGCCGGCGTAGCCATCCGCCGGATGCATGCCGATCTTGCGTTGATAGTTCTGCACGGCGAGCATGGTGTCGTTGCCGACGCGGCCGTCGACGCCTCCGGTGTCGTAGCCGAGCGCGGTGAGGCGGCGCTGAATCTCCTCGACTTCGGCAAGGGTCGGAGCACGTTCGCTGCCGGGGAATTTCTGCACGAAGGGTGCGCCGCCCACGCATCTGTCGCCGAGATAAACCAGCGCCAGCGCATAGTTCATCGACGGATTGTAGCTCTTCACCGCGAAGAAGTTGGCACCCAAGAGGAACGCCGGTCCGCCGGGCACCGGGACCCAGGGCCGCGCGGTGACGTTCGGCTGCGGATAGGGCTCGCCGTCCGCGCGCCGAACGCCGCGCGCCTGCCATGCCGCATAGCTGCGCGCGCCGTCGCGGGCGGCGCCTGCCGGCATGCGCACCTCGTAGCCCCAGTGCTCGCCGCGCCGATAGTGGCCGCGCTCGACGAGGTAGCGCGCGGTCGAGCCGAGCGCATCGTCGGGCGGGCCGAACGGCGAAATTTTACCGTCGTGATTGTAGTCGATACCGACGTGGAGCCAGACTTCCGGCATCCATTGGGTGTGGCCCATGGCGCCGGCCCAGGAGCCGATCATTTCCGCAGGCGTGCTCCAGCCGCGCTGCACGATGGCGAGCGCGTTGATCAGCTCGCCCTCCCAGTAGGCGCGCCGCCGCGGCTCGGCCCAAGCGAGCGTCGCCAGCGACGGGAATACCGGCCGCATGTGGTTCTTCTGCACGACCGGGTCGCCGAACGTCGACTCGATGCCCCAGACGCCGAGCATGATCGAGGGCTCGACGCCGAAATCGCGTTCGATGCGCGAAAACAGGGCGGCGTATTCTTTCGCTTTTTGTCGGCCGGCGATGACGCGCCAGTCGGAGACGCGGCGGTTGAGATATTGCCAGAGCCGTTCGTGGAATTCGGGCTGGTTGCGGCTTTCCTTAAGCACGGCCATGTCGGGATGCACGGTGCGCATGACGCGCGTGTAGGTCGCGTCCGTGATGCCGCGCGCGAGCGCGTTGCCGCGAAACGCGGCGACCCAAAGATCGAACGGCATGCGCGGGCTTTCCGCGTCCGCGCCTTTCGGCAACATCAAGCCGGCAACGCCGCCGGCGATGGCCTTTAACCATGCGCGTCTGGCAGTGCTTGGCGCTCCTTGCTCTGCGCTCACCGGTTTTTTTCCCAGCCTCGGCCAAACGTCGGTGGTGAACTTTCGCCACGACAGCGCCGGGCGTTGCCGGGTTTGACGCGGCGATGGCGGCGGAATTGGGGACGGGCCGCGCAGCGCCGGAACTCGGCGCGTTGACCGCTTGGCCGTCGAGCGGCAAGGTGCCGGCCGGCGCGGCCGCCAGCATCGAATCGTCGACGACTTTACCGCGCGCGCCAATGAGCCGCTCATAGGCCGCGACCAGCGTCATGTACGGATTGACGTAGACCCAGCCGTCGCGGGTCGGCACCTGCACGTCGAAGTGCAGATGATAGGTGGTGCCGCCCTGGTATCGTTCGTAATCGTCCGCTGCGCCGATCACTTCGCCCTCGGTCAGCGTTCGCCCGCTCACCATCCCGGCGGTGTCCAACAGCGCCGGGTTCATGTGCAGATAGCGGAAGCGGATGTGTTCGCCGGGCGCATTGACCACGAGATAGAGCGCCTCGTCGCCCGGCGCGCGCAGCACCATGCCGTCGCGTGCGGCGACGATGTTGTTCTGATACGGCTCGCAGCGCTCGGCCGCCGCGTTCGGCAGCTTGCAGGCGCCCGGCCGTATATCCTCGCCCTGATGGCCGAGGCCGGCCGGGCATTGGCTCACGGCAAAATAGCGGTGCTCGCAAAAATTATCGCGCCACGGATAGGCGTAGTTCTTCGACTCGTCGCGAACGAGCGGAATTGAATTGACTTTGCAGCGATAGGCCGTGTCCCTGCCGCGGCCGCCGAGCGCGACGCGGCCGGTGAAATCGCAATCGCCCCAATTCATGAAAGTCTGCGAGTTCACGTAAGCCGGCGCTTGCGCCATCGGGAAGCGGATTTTGGCAAAGACGGTTGCGTCGGCGCGGCCGCCCTCGCCGTGCATGCCGGTGCCGGGAAGAATGTCGCCCGGCGCGTAATAGGTGAAGTCGGGTGAAGTTTTTTCCGGGCGGTCGATCGTTTGCGGCGCGACCCCCACCCTACCC
>Ga0207416_1001201_pt1 | contig 36605 bp, 24 predicted proteins | sample PaiPotPPM11metaG_FD_184107 | JGI IMG/M metagenome (GOLD analysis project Ga0207416, IMG submission 184107) | Iron sulfur acid spring bacterial and archeal communities from Banff, Canada, to study Microbial Dark Matter (Phase II) - Paint Pots PPM... ...
TACTACTTCGTTAGTAAACATGGTACACTGGGGGCATGGAATCACTTGCTGTCCCCAAAGCGTCACCCGCTCCGCTGCCTGAGCTGGCAACCTTCCTTGCTCCCTTTGCGCCCCTCTTCCGTCGCTCCCAGAGCCGGGAGAGTCTGGAGCGTTACGTCACCGGCCTCTTGACCGATCTGCCCCGCAAGAATTGTGACACCATCGCGGCTGCTGTCGCTGGCACCTCCACCGAGCGACTGCAGCACCTCCTGACTGATGCCGACTGGGATCCGGTCGCGCTGGATGAAGCCCGTGTGCGCCGGCTCGTCCTCCAGAGTCCTCCAGAGGGCATCCTGGTGCTGGACGACACCAGCTTCCCGAAACAGGGCAAACAGTCGGTCGGGGTGCAGCCGCAGTACTGCGGTGCGCTGGGCAAGCGTGCCAACTGCCAGGTCATGGTGAGTGCCGAGTATGTAGCCGATGAGCCGGCATCGAGCACTCCCCTCCACTGGCCAGTGACGGCACAGCTCTACCTCCCCGAGCGCTGGGCCGATGATTCAGAGCGGCGTCAACGGGCACATATCCCCGAGGAGATCGCGTTCCAGACCAAGCCACAGCTGGCACTCGCCCTGCTGGATCGTGCCCGTGCGTGGCAGGTGCCCTATCGCTTTGTGGTGGCCGATGCCGGCTATGGGGACAATCCGACCTTTCTCGATGGCCTGGAAGAGCGCGAGATCCAGTACGTCTGTGGCGTGGACCGGGACTTTGGCGTGCGGCTCCCGGCGGAGGTGCGGGAGGCAGCAGCGGCTCAGCCAGAGAAACGGCCGGGGAAGGGACGGCCTCGTCTGCCCCGCCCCGCCCCGCTCCATACGGTGGAGGCCGTCACGGCGACCCTCGACGACAGCGCCTGGCAGACGATCAGCTGGCGGGAGGGAACGAAAGGGGCGCTGGGCAAGCAGTTCACCGCGGTTCGGGTGCATCGCGCGACTGGGGGCGCTGGCTGGGGCAAGGACGGGCAGCAAGCCAATCCATCACGGGTCAAAACTGGCAGCGAGGGCTGGCTCCTTGCCGAGCGTCCACGGCCGGGAGAGGAGGGGGAGCGCAAGTGGTACTACGCCACGCTCCCGGCGGATACTCCGCTCAAACGATTGGTGACACTCGCCCATGCCCGGTGGACCGTTGAGCAGTTCTATGAGGACGCCAAGGGAGAGTGTGGGCTGGACGACTATCAAGGCCGGCGCTGGGATGGTCTCCATCGTCATCTCGCCCTGGCCATGCTGACCTACAGCTTCCTCACCGGCCAGCGCCATGCCGCCTCGGACCAGACCGATGGCGGCTTTCCCCCCCTCGGCGCCAGATCTGACCTTTCCGGCGATGCACCGGCAGATCCTGGTCTGGTTGTTCCAGGATCTGGTGCAATGGCTCATCCTCACCGATCAGGTCAGGATGTTCCGTCCGCGAAGAAACTAACGAAGTAGTACTAAGTTGATCCGACTTGACGATACAACAACCGCTTGCCCGCTGACTTCCTAATGGCCCGTACCGTCCTCTCTCCATACTTCTCTGAGGACGTCCCGGGAAAAGGCTAGCCGGAAGCCACACTGCTCAGACTCCGCTGCTCGCAGCATAGTGTCTAGCACGGCGGCGTTGATGAGCACGCAGGCGTCGACCACGGCGATGAAAGCTACGTCGCATGTGGCTCTATGTGCAATCTCTGTCGTCGAGTGGCATACTCTACCTGTTGCATTGTCAGGATGCTGTAAAGCAGGTATGCGTGGAGAGGGATGGCCGAGTAGTGACGTTCGACGTTTTCGGGCTGCGTGATCGCGTTGTCGAGGACTACCGCGAGTACTTCGAGAGCTTCGTCCACATCGACGATCCGCGGATCGAGGAGTATGTCCGTGGGAAGCTCGCCGAGGGTGAACCCTGGCCGGACGCCGTCCTGCAGCTCAATCCAGCCTATGAAGCCGGCCCAACGCTGAGTCGTCTGGCCACAAGCGGCAGCATCGCGCTCGAAACGGCTCGCTTCTTCGGCGAGAACCTCCGGCTGCATCGGCACCAACAGGAGGCGCTCGCGATCGCGCAACGCAGCGAGCCCTACCTCGTCAGCACCGGCACCGGTTCCGGCAAGAGCCTGACCTACCTCGTTCCCATCGTCGACTACGTGTTCCGCCACCAGCCGGAGCGACACAGCGTGCGCGCGGTCATCGTCTATCCCATGAATGCGCTCATCAACAGCCAGCTCGAAGCCCTGCAGCGCTTCCGCGACACGAACTGGCCGGATTGCCGGGTGCGCTTTGCCCGCTATACGGGTCAGGAGTCAGATGAAGACCGCACCGCGATCCTGCATGATCCGCCGCACATCCTGCTGACCAACTACGTCATGCTGGAGTACATGCTCATCCGCCCCTACGAGCGCTCGCTGGTGGAGCAGATGACCCGCGAGCTGCAGTTCCTGGTCATGGACGAGCTGCATGTCTACCGTGGCCGGCAGGGCGCCGATGTGGCCATGCTCCTGCGCCGTGTCCGACAGCGAGCCGGAGGGCGCAACCTTCAGTTCGTCGGCACCTCGGCCACACTCGCCACCGAGGGCTCCCGGCAAGAGCGCAAAGCAGCGATCGCTCAGGTGGGTTCGACCCTCTTCGGCGTGCAGGTGCCGGCCGCCAATGTGGTGGACGAGTCCCTCAGGCGGATGGCGACGGTACCTCCGCCTACTACACCAGATGAGCTGCGTGCGGCTGTCCATGCGCCGCTCCCGGAGAGGGGGCAGCCAAGGAGCACCGCCTCCACGACGCATGGCGACGGACCGGGGGTGGCGAGTGCAGACGGGGTGGGTGTGAGGAGTCACCCGCTGGCTGCCTGGCTGGAGGAGACGTTCGGACTGCGAGATGAGGAGGGTCGGCTGGTGCGCCGGGAGCCCGTCACCTTCAGGCAGGGAGTCATGCGACTGGCCGAGGAGACGGGCCTCGACCCTGACCTCTGCGCAGCGCGGCTCAAGGCGGTGCTGGAAGCCGGCAGTAACGTGAGAACCGAAACCGGCGACCCACTCTTTGCTTTCCGCCTGCACCAGTTCCTCGCCTCGGGCAGCAGTGTCTACGCCACCATCGAGCCACCGGAGGAGCGGCTGCTGACCGTGCGAGGGCAGTATGTCGCTCCCGGCGAGGGCGGCGATAACCGGCAGCGCCTGCTCTACCCGCTCGCTTTCTGCCGCGAGTGCGGGCAGGAGTACTACGAAGTGGCGGCTTTCCCACACGGGCACCTGCCCCGCGCTCCCCTCTCGAATTCCTGGGACGACGAGACCGAGGGCAAGCCGGGCTACCTCGCGTTGGAGCGCGACGCGCTCTGGTCGGAGGATGAGAGTCTGCCGGAGTTCTGGGTCGAAGAGCGCAAGTCCGGTCCGCGCGTCAAGAAGAACTACGAGGAGCATGTCCCGGTGCGGCATTGGGTCACCGCGGACGGCCATGCGAGTCGTGAGCCGCGTGAGGGAGCGGTGGAGGGCTGGTTCCAGCCGAAGCCGTTCATGCTCTGCTTACGCTGCCGTACCGCCTACGACCTTCGGAACAAGAGCGACTTTGCCAAGCTGAGCACGCTCAGTCAGACGGGACGATCCACTGCAACCACCCTCACCACCAGCGCAACGGTGGTCGGGCTGCGCCGTCAGGAGATCGATCCAGAGGCCCGCAAGGTGCTGAGCTTCACAGACAACCGCCAGGACGCCTCCCTGCAGGCCGGCCACCTCAACGACTTCGTTCAGGTGGCCCTGCTACGCGGTGCCCTGGCCAGGGCCTTGGAGCAGGAAGGCGGCTTCGGCTTCGAGCACGTCGGGCTGGCCGCCTTCAACGCACTCAGCCTGGAGCCGGAACAGTTCATGAAAGAGGCCGTGGCGAGTGGCCCTGGGTTCCAGCAAGCGCGCACCACCATGATCGACCTCCTGCAGTACCGGGCCTTTGAAGATCTGCGCCGCGCCTGGCGGGTAGCCCAGCCGAACCTCGAGCAGTGCGGGCTACTGCGTATCGGCTACCTGGGACTTATCGATCTGGCAGCCGATGATGCCCTCTGGACCAATGCTCCCGGCATCTCGGAAGTTCCAGCTGCACACCGCGAGGCCGTCCTGCGGGCAGTCCTCGCTCATCTCCGCAGCTCGCTTGCCATCGACGCCGACTGTCTCAGAGACGACGACCGGGCGCAGCTCGTCCAGCGGGCCAATCAGTGGCTGCGCGAGCCCTGGGCGATCGACCAGCACGAGCGCCTGCGGGCTGCTATGATCGCGCTCTTGCCCGGCTCTTCAACCGAGCGCTATGAGCGATATTCGACCCTCGGTTTGGGCTGGCGCTCTTCGGTAGGCCGCTACCTCCGCTCCCGCCACACCTGGGACACCGGGTCCGATCTGACCACCGAGGAGGTCGATGGTCTGACCCGGCTGGTAGTGAAGCAGCTACAGGGCCACATTCTGACCGTCATCTCACGCAATGGCGAGGACTGGGGTGCGCAGATCAAAGCAGCGGCGCTGCGCTGGGAGCAGGGTGACGGCAAGGCCCCCGGTCCCGACGTGGTCCGATCTCGGGCACTGCATCAGCGGCGTCAGAAGGCGCTGCGCGACGAGCCAAATCGGTACTTCAAAGAGCTGTACGATCAGCGCGCTCCGTTCCTCAAAGGCGTGCGGGGACGAGAGCACACCGGTCAAGTGGCCACCGCGGACCGCATCGTGCGTGAGGACGAGTTCAGACAGGGCAAGCTGGCGGCGCTCTTCTGCTCCCCCACCATGGAGCTGGGTGTCGACATCGCCGATCTGGCTGCCGTCCATATGCGCAACGTCCCACCGACTCCTGCCAACTACGCGCAGCGCAGTGGGCGAGCAGGCCGGGGCGGTCGACCGGCCCTGGTCCTCACCTTCTGCAGTCAAGGGAGTGCGCACGACGAGCACTTCTTCCGGCACAAAGAGCACATGATCGCGGGCGCGGTGGCACCCGCACGCATGGACCTTGCCAATAAAGAGCTGGTCGAGGCCCATCTCCACTCTGTCTGGCTCTCCTCGGTCGGTCTGCCGCTGGGCCACTCCATGGCAGAGCTGCTTGATCTGGGCGATCCGAGCTACCCGGTCATTCCGGACAAGGCGGCCCAGCTCCAGCTCTCGCCCCAGCGACAGCGCGAGGTAATCGATGCCTTCCATCAGGTGGTTGGTGGCGATGGCTCGGTGGTCGCCCGAGCCGAATGGTATACGGAGGGCTGGTTGGAGCACACGGTGCGCGGCGCGCCTCTGGCCTTTGACCGCGCCATCGATCGCTGGCGCGATCTCTACCGTGCCGCGACCCAGCGCCGGGACGAGGCACGCCGCAAGGTCGACCAGCCACGATTGCCCAAAGATGAGAAGCGGGCAGCGGAGCAGCAGGAGCTGGAAGCCAAGCGCGAGATCAATCTCCTGCTGAACGAGGGAGACTTCACCGAGAGCGACTTCTATCCATATCGCTACCTGGCAAGCGAGGGATTTCTGCCGGGCTATAACTTCCCCCGGCTCCCGCTTCGGGCGCTGATCTCGGGTGCTGAACGCGCCACATCGCTCGACCGGCCGCGGTTCATTGGACTCAAGGAATTCGGACCGATGAACGTCATCTATCACGAGGGCCGCAAACACCGCGTCACCGGATGCATCGTGCCGGCCGGGGGCATCGAGGCGCTGCTGACGCAGGCAAAGCTCTGCCGGGCATGCGGCTACGTCCATCCTGGTAGCGAGGCAAACGAGGTCGATCTCTGCGCCCACTGCGGTACGCAGCTGGATGGCGACACCATGGACTTCCCGCAACAGCTGCTCGACCAGCCCACGGTTCGCACCTCACGCTGGGCGCGCATCACCTCCGATGAGGAGGAGCGGGCCAGGGAGGGCTATCGCATCACCACCCACTACCGGTTCTCGCCGGATACCAACTTCGTCCGCAGGGAGGTGCGTGCCCCCGACGCGGAAACCCCGCTCCTCGAGGTGCTGTACGCACCCCAGGCGGAACTCTGGCGGATCAATCACGGCTGGCGCCGCTCCAAGGAGGGCAATGGCTTCACGCTCGATCCCGAAACGGGACGCTGGCGCAAGAAAGAGGATGACGAGATCGACGGGGATGTCGGACCCGAGATCTCCGCCAGCAAAGCGCGGTCCGGGATTCGACCATACGTGACGGACAGCCGCAATCTCCTGCTGCTACACCCGACAATCTCCACCCGTCCGGATGGCGTCGCACGACCTTCCACGGCCGCCCCCGAGGTTCAGCATTTCCTCATCACCCTGGCGTATGCGCTGCAGCGCAGCATTCAGTTCGTCTACCAGATCGAAGAGGGAGAGGTCGCGGCTGAGCTGATCGGTGAGGGCAACCACCAACGGCTCCTCCTCTGGGAAGCAGCCGAGGGTGGCACCGGTGTGTGGGAGCGCACGCTTTCGGAGCCCACATCCTTCGCCACCATCGCACGCGAGGCATTGCGCGTGTGCCACTTCGACGCCGAGACAGGTGAGCCCGATCCGACCTGGAACGAACGCTGTGCCGCCGGTTGCTACGACTGTCTCCTCAGCTACAGCAACCAGCGCGACCACCGCTACATCAATCGCCACCTGGTGCGGGACTATCTCCTGGCACTGACGCGCTCAGCGATCGCACCATCCGGCGGTGAAGGAAGCTACGACGAGCACTACCAGCGCCTCCTCCAGCTCGCCGATCCGCGCTCCACGCTTGAGCGCGCGTTCCTGACCTTCCTCTACGAGCACGGACTGCGCCTGCCCGACCTGGCACAGAATCGTCCGAGCCCGGACGTAGCCGTCCAGCCCGACTTCTACTATGAGCGCAACGGACTTCCCGGGGTATGTGTATTCGTGGATGGGGCAGCACACGACACCACCGAGCAAGCGGCGCGGGATCATGAGCTTCGAGACGCTCTAGAAGATCGAGGTTTTCGCGTCATCGCCCTACGGGGTGGCGAGTTCGAGGAGCAGGTCGAGCGGCATCCGGACATCTTCGGAACCATCTAGCGCAGAGATGGGCGAGGCCGATGGGCAGACTGTAACCGAGGCAGCTCTACTCGCTCTGCCTACCGAGATCCGCGACAGGATCAGGCGCGTAGAATCAGAGATCAGAAAGGCAGCGCAGCAGGGTCTCGACACGGAAGAGCTGTATGACCTTCTTGCGGGACGAAAGGGACTGTGGCGACCCGATCGGGAGATTGACTTTCCTAGCCTCCTCGCCGCACTCGCATCCAGGAAGTATCCCGATCCGGCTCGCTATCGGAACCGACCACAGAATCCATTCGAGGTAGAGGTGTCCGATCCGCCCGTCTACGATGAGGGAACGTGGGATGAAGTCGTCAGGGCACGAAATGTTGGCCTGCTCACTCAGGATGAGTACATGGCGCTTGCAGAAGCTGCCTGGAAGCGCGCGCATCAGGAGGCCCCCAGCCCGGTGCCGGCTGCAACAGGTCCTGCGAGGGCGCAGCACGACGGACGCGCAGCACCAGCCAGGTCCCCTTTGTCCAAGGCCCGACTCCAGCAACAAGTCGCGGAAGCAGCCGGGCTAAACAAGGCCCAGGCGGGTCGCGCTGTAGACGCCGTACTGAACAGCATCGAGAGTGCCCTGAAGAAGGGTGAGGAGGTTCGACTCACCGGATTCGGTAGCTTCCGCGTTACGCACACCAAGGCACGCACCGGACGCAATCCGCGCACCGGTAAGACTACTAGTATTGCCCAAGGCAAGCGACCAAGTTTTTCTCCAGGCTCACGCCTGAAACAAGCAGTAACAGGTCAGAAGGCCGGCTGAGCGCTGCCCCCCGGCTCCAAAAACAGCTCTGGAAGAGTCTGCTGTGAAATAGCCACACGGCCACATCGTCCAGGGTCACACCGGCCGAGACGGGATCGCCTGCCGAGCCGCAGGTACCCTGCCAGCGTCGGAGGGCGCTGTTTCAACCATCGTCTCGGCGTCTCGCCGCACATCCGCCGGGAACCCCTCGAAGACGGTGTACTCCGTGGGACACTGCGAGTAGCCCAGGGCACGCTCCAGCCAGAGGAGATTCGTGCGGCGCATGAAGTGATTGAAGGCTGCTCGATCGTCCCATTCGCTGAGCACGAGGCACCGAGTCGCATCATCTCCATCCTGCAACAGATCGAATCGATGACAGGACAGGAGTCGCTGCGCTATACTGGCCAGTTCCTTCCAGGCGCTATGCAGTCTCCTCACGTCTCTTCCTCTCTGTGGAGTTCATCAACTGAACTCCAGCCGTTCCGGATCGTCGCGTCGCTCCCCGCAATCACCGTCGTCGATCACTGTGCAACCGTATCCCACGACGTGGACATGATGATGGTTCTCTGATCGGGTAAAACACGGCGGGCGACACACGGAAAAATGCGGCCAGCTTTCCGACCCGTTCATAGCTCAGAGGGCGGCGGCCCGCGAGGAAGTCGGAGACCGCAGAGCGGGAGGGCACACGGGTCCAGGTGTGGGGGAATGAGTAATACACTGCATAAACGCACACATGCTACGCTGCGTGGAAAGGAGTCACGTCTATGAAATTTCTGGTTACGTGGAAGGTGTTCGAGACGGTCACCCAGGAGCAGGCAAGCAAGCTCCGGCCTGGCTTTGGGCAGGGACTTCAGCAAATGCTGAGCTCGCCAAAGGTGAAAGACGCCGGCATCTTCGGCGATACACGGGGTGGCTACTTCATCTTCGAGGTCGATGAACCGCATGAGCTGACCGAGATCATGGGTCCCGAGGTCCTGGATAATACGCACGTCGAGGCGCATCCCGTCGCCTCTCTGGAAGAAATAGCTAAGCTCTTCGGTCAGTGGGCAGAGCAGGGGCGGTAGCGGTTAGTCATTCAGCGCATCAGCGCACCACTGCTCAGTCCAGGCTTGTCCGGCCTGACGAACAGGTAGAACGCGACTACCACAGCTACCACCGTTAGATCGATCCAGCCGTTTACGCCAACTCGCAGGAGATGCCGCCCGATGGCGAGGAGGCCTACCACGATGCAGGCAATAATACCGGCATCAATGATCGCAGCCAGGAGGGCGCGGCCCCGATGCGGGCACCACCTGGCGGCGCAGGAGGGTTCCAGCGCTGCGCGCCGAAATCCGAGGAAGGCGCTCGCGCCGAGGACCAGAAGGAGTGCGCCGCGCAGGGCCAGCTTCTCGAAGCGACCCAAATAGTGCGCCATGGGCAGCCCCACCAGCATGCCCAGGGCGATCCAGACAATCTCCCAGACCAGAAGCGCGGGAGCTGCGCCCAGCAGAAACTTGCGCCTGTCGACCTGGGCCGCTCCCGCGATGAGCGTCACGTAAGGCCGGATTCCCGGGATCAGGCGTGCGACGCCAATGCTGACGAAGCTTGCCGAGGTGAGCCTCGCGCGCGTCCGGTTATATGCGGCGGTTGCTCCGACGCGCTCGGCCAGCGCACATAAACCGGTCTGTCCCAGCGCCCGTGCCCAGCTATAGCCTGCAATCATTCCCGCCAGCATCGCGATGCACGCAACCGGCACAAAGATCCAGATGGGCAGCGCTCCACTGGCGATGAGGAGCCCGGCAATCAGTAACAGCACCTCGCTCGGCACGATGGGAAGCGGGAGGCCGGCCTCGTCCACAAACAGCAGTCCGCACAGGACGATGGCGGCGATGGTTCCATGCAGACCCTCGAGAAAGCTCATTGCGGTCGCCCCCACAGACCGATCCTCAAACCACGTAGCATAGGTAGAGCAAATTCCGGGCCTGGACCTTCTTGCTCAAGAACTCCCATATGTTGTACGCTGAACACCGTCCCACCTCCAAGATCTAGTAGTTCGGCCTACGGGCTGATACAAGGAGGTATGGATGCCGCGACCAGTCCACTTCGACATCTCCGCCGAGGATCCAGAGCGAGCCACCAAATTTTACGGTGAGGTCTTCGACTGGAAGTTCAACAAGTGGGATGGGCCCATGGACTACTGGCTCATCTCGACCGGCCAGAACGGCGAGCCGGGCATCGACGGTGGTCTGTCCAAACGGGGCGAGAACAGTAACGGCACGATGAACACCATCGGTGTTTCCTCGCTCGACGACTACGTCGAGCGGATCACACGGGCCGGAGGCACGATCACCATACCCAAGATGCCAATCCCTGGCGTCGGCTGGTTCGCCTCGGCGGCCGATCCCGAGGGCAACTACTTCGGGATCATGCAGCCCGACCCTCGGGCGGCCTGAGTATCTTCCCGGCGGCGTGGGTTAGCTGTCCACCTCCACCCCACGCCGGCCAGGCATCATCCCGTCTGCATTTCCCGCACCTTCAGGCATAATCGGCAAAAATGGTCGAGCCAGATCTGAGAATCTCTTCGGGCACCAGCGCCCAGCCGGCGCGGTATGCCAGGATGGTGATCAGCTTCTCACCCTGTTCGTAGATCGCATCAGCTCAGCCGCCGGGGTGACGCCCGCCACTTGCGCCTCGGACACGTGACAGGCAGCAAGAGACCTCTTCGCCACCTCGGTCGTGTAGGCACGCCGAAAGAGGAATGAGGCGTTCCGAGCCAGGAGCTCCGCCTGCACAGAATCGGCCATGAGCCGCAGGCAGTGCTCGGCAAATGCTTCCGGCGTATCACCCACGAGCACGTGTTCCCCATCCTTCACCGCAAGTCCTTCGACGCCAACCGATGTGCTCACCACCGGACGCCCATACTTGAACGCCTCCAGGACCTTGATGCGTGTACCGCCGCCCGTCTGGATTGGGACGATGGCGACATCGGCCCGGTGATACCAGGGCGCCAGGTCCGACACTCGTCCGATCAGCCGTACTTCCGGCACCGGAGCAGAGTGCCTGGTCACGTCAGCCGCGCCCCCTCCGATGACCGAAACGACGAAAGGTCGGTGTGCCTTTTGACGCAGCAGTGGCAGCACATCGTCGCACAAGAAGGCCAGCGCATCTGCGTTGGGGAAGTAGTTCAGTGTGCCGACGAACAGAAGAGTAAATGGGGTAGTCGGCGCTTTGGGAGGCATCGGATCGATGGATGCCTTCAAAGGCCTGAGCTACGCGTCGCATGGTCGTATGCGACGCCTCCCGCCAACTTGGAGGATCAGTTGGCAGGTCCGTCTCGGGCCACTCAGGTGGAAGGAGCGACGACATCAGCCGGGGAGACCTCTCGGGACCGCGGCTTGGCCGTACCACGGCACACCGATAGCAGGCCCGTGAGAGTGTCGCGTCGGTCGTCCTCTCGTATAGAGAGTACAGTGGAACGACCAGCAGATAGACGCGGTAGCGACTGGACAGCGCTTCAAGCATCATCCCGGCACGCATGGCCAGGCCGTTTCCCTCCCTCGCGGGCACCACAGGACTCACGTACAGCAGGGAAGGCTTGTCACTACACGACGTCACGGTCTTCCACAGATCCGCCGATAATACGCAACCAGATCTGCCCAGGCAGCTTTGAAGCGCGCAGTTCGGGCGGCCGAGAGTTTCACGCTCGCGTAGAGGTCACGGTAGTAGTCGACCAGCACCACATAGTCGCGCGTCTCCGTAAAGGGTGGCACGCCGCCATAGGACTGAACGCTTCCCGGACCGGCATTGTAGGCGGCCAGCACCAGGTCTCTGCTGCCGAACTGCCGCTGCAGGGCGCCCAGCATAGAGACACCCGTGCGCACGTTGGTTGCCGGCTCAAAGGAGGCGTGCAGCACCTGCATCAAGCCGCGAGCGTCGCTATCCAGATTCCATATCAGAGGATCGCCCTGCGACTCAATCTTCATGACGCCCGCCACGAGATACGGATCGACACCCGCAGCAGTCGAATCCGGCACGATCAGGTAGGCCCAGCGGCGGATGAGTTCCGGCACCTGCGCGCGCCAGCGTAGTCGCCGATTGACCGCTCGGTCGGCAGCGGTGGGCCAGCGAATGGACACATGCGCGCGTGTGTCGCCCTTGCACCGGGCAAGCCTGTGCGCCGGGGGTGTAGCGTTGCCGCGCGCAACCGCCGCAAATCCGCCCGCCGGCCAGGAAACAGGCACCGCAAGCAGCAGAGCCAGCGTTACAGCGCGTAGTGGTAATCGAGTCATGGCCAGTTGTGAGTTCTGGGTCGTAAGTCGTGAGTACTTATAACTCATCACCCATAACTCACAACTCACAACTCGTCACCAAGGCTCGTACGTACCTCCCTACGTCTCCCTCCCTTCTTTTTAGGTATACGGTCATGCCTTCCTGCTAAGAGCCCGCTAAGAGGCGCAAGCTACGATCTGCCCAAGTCAGCTGACGCAATCCGACACACGCCAGTAAACAAGGAGCAGAACAGTGGTATACGCAGGACAGAGCCTCTACAACCCCGTAACCCGCGAGCACATCACCTTCGTCCAGACTACCGAAGACACCAACGGACAGCTCTTGGTGTTCGACTTGAGAGTCACCCCCGGTGGCGCCCGGCTTCCTGCGCACATCCACAGTACCCAGGAAGAGCGCTTCGAGGTCCTCAGCGGCTCGCTTGGGGTCATGCTGGGCGGCAAGAAGCAGGTCCTCGCGGCCGGAGACCAGATTACCCTCCCGGCCGGGGTGAAGCATCAGTGGTGGAACGCCGGCCAGGATGAGGTCCACTTCCGGGTGGAGGTAGCCCCGGCGCGGAACCTGGAGCGGGTGCTGGAAGCGATCAGCGGGATGGCGCACGCCGGGAAGCTGAATGGGAAGGCCATGCCCAAGAATCCCTTCCGCTTGGCGCAGATCGGCAAGCTCTCGGAGAACTACCTGCCCGGGATTCCTATCTGGATGCAGAAGGCCATGCTGGCGCTTGGCTCTGCCTTCGGGCGCCTGCTCGGCTACGATCCCACCTTTGCGGAGTACTGCACGGTGGAGACCGCCGCCATCGAGTCAGTCGCCGCGTAGGTCCGTCGGTCTGCATGCGCCTCTCCGCCTCAGTGGGGAGGCGCAGCGCCATTTCGGAGGACGAGAGGAAAGTCCCGTTTTCTTGACGATATCAGGCAGCAAGTGTAATCTACGGGAACAGAGCTCCCATCCTGCTACCCGAGGTTGCTGCCGTGCCAGACCCAGACGCTGCCCCTGCGCTCCGCCTGCAGCTGCTGGGCGGCTTCCGGGTCTGGGTGGGCTCTTCGGTCATCGAGGAAGATGCCTGGCGGCTGCGTAAGGCCGCCTCCCTGCTGAAGCTGCTGGCGCTGACCTCCTCTCATCGGCTCCATCGGGAGCAGCTGCTCGACCTCCTCTGGCCTGACCTCGACCCCAAAGCGGCAGCCAATAACCTCCACCATGCCCTGCATGTAGCCCGGCGCCTGCTCACCCCAGCCGGCCCTTCTCCCTTCCTGCGGCTCCAGGCTGAGCTGCTCTCCCTCGCTCCCGCCGACGCCCTCTGGGTCGACGCCGAGGCCTTCGAGAGCGCAGCTGCCCAGGCACGACGCACGGCCGATCCTGGCACGTACCGCGCCGCGCTCTCCCGCTACACGGGTGAGCTCCTGCCCCAGAATCTCTATGAGGACTGGGCGGCCGATCGCCGGGAAGGATTGAGAGGTCTTTATCTCTCCCTGCTCCTGGAGCTGGCCGGGCTCTTCGAGAGCATGGGCCAGCCCGGAGGAGCCATCGAGACCTTGCAGCGAGCGGTCTCGCACGAGCCCGCGACCGAGGCAGCCCATGCCAGCTTGATGCGGCTCTTTGCAAGAACCGGGCAGCGGCATCAAGCCCTTCGCCAGTACGAGCAGTTGCAGCAGGCGCTGGAGGAAGAGCTGGATGCCGAGCCGGAGGAGGCGACGCAGCAGCTCTACCAGCAGATCCTGGCGGGAGAAGTTCCCAGCGCGTCTGCTCCGGCGGACGGACAGCTCGTCCAGGCTGCCCCGACGCGCCGCCATAACCTCCCGGCTGCGCTCACCAGCTTCGTCGGCCGGCAAGAGGAGATAGCCGAGCTGGAGCGGCTCCTGGGCAGGAGCCGGCTGGTCACGCTGACCGGCGCAGGTGGCAGCGGCAAGACTCGACTGGCTCTCGAGGCAGCAGGCAGACTGATCGATCGCTATCCCGATGGCGTCTGGCTGGTCGAGCTGGCTTCCCTCTCCGATCCCGCCCTGGTTCCTCAGACCGTCGCGGATATCCTCGAGGTGACCGAGCAGCCGGATCAGTCCCTCCTCCAGACGCTCGTCGACACGCTGCAGTCCAAGCGCCTCTTACTGCTCCTGGACAACTGTGAGCATCTGATCGGAGCCTGTGCCTCCCTCGTCTCGACCCTCTTACGCTCCTGTCCCCGGCTCCACATCCTTGCAACCAGCCGGGAGTCCTTGCGGGTCGAAGGAGAGGTGACCGGGCTGGTGCCACCCCTTTCTCTTCCCGCGGTTGACCGTCTCCGTTCAGTCGACCAACTCTTGGGCTGCGATTCGATCCGCCTCTTGGTGGAGCGCGCTCAGTACCGCCAGCCGAGCTTCCTGCTCACCGAGAGCAACGCCCCCTCGGTGGTCGAGGTCTGCCGGAAGCTGGAAGGTATCCCGCTGGCCATCGAACTGGCAGCCGCCCGGGTCGGCGTGCTCTCGGTCGAGCAGATTGCCGCCCGGCTCGACGACGCGCTGGGCCTCTTGACCGGAGGCAGTCGTACCGCTCTCTCGCGCCAGCAGACGCTGCGTGGAACGCTGGACTGGAGCTACCTGCTCCTGAGCGAGCCGGAGCGCGCCCTCTTCAACCGTCTCTCGATCTTTGCCGGTGGCTGGACCCTGGAAGCTGCCGAAGTCATTGGCGGAGATGCCGGGGATGTGCTTGATCTGCTCTCGCGACTGGTCGACCGGTCGCTGGTGGTAGCGGAGGCGGCGGATGGGGAAGTGCGCTACCGCTTCCTCGAGCCGGTTCGGCAGTATGCCTATGAACGCTTGACGAAGAGTGGTGAGGCTGAGGAGATTCATCGACGGCATGCTGAGCTCTTCCTTCACCTGGCCGAACAGGCCGGCCCGCAACTGCAGGGACCGCAGCAACAAACATGGCTCGAGCGGCTAGAGACCGAACACGACAACCTGCGGGCGGCCTTGCAGTGGCACAGCCCCGAACAGGGGAATGGCGAGATGGGGCTACGCCTGGCAGGCAAGCTCTGGCCGTTCTGGTGCGCACGAGGGTATCTGCGGGAGGCAGAGAGATGGCTGGGAGCTATGCTGGCCCGAGCCGATGACGCCGCGTCTGCCGACCGAGCGGAGGCGTTGCAAGGAGCAGCGCTGGTTGCCTACTGGCGGCGAGAGTACGACCGGGCAGCGGCATATGGCGAGCAGGGTTTGGAGCTCTATCGAGCAGTGCGCAACCTCCAGGGAGCCGCCGCATGTCTGAACACCCTTGGCCTGGTGGCGATGGAGCGGGCGGAGTTGCAGCAAGCAATCGAGCTCCATCAGGAGGCCCTGGATCTATCCAGGGAGGTCGGAGACCGATACGGCATGGCCGAATCGCTTGGCAATCTCGGGACTGTCACCAACGAGCTGGGCGATCTGAATCGAGCGCTGACAGTCAACGAGGAATGTCTGACGCTTTTCCGGGAAATCGGCGACCCCCTTATGATTGCCGCGGCGACGGCCAACGTCGGAGCTACGGTCAGGGAGCTGGGCGAGTGTGTGCGTGCCCTGGAGTGCTTCGGAGAAGCGCTTCGCATCAATCAAGAGCTGGGGGATGAGCGGCAGGCGGCTTTCTGCCTGGAGGGCATCGCACTGACCCTGTACCGTCAGGAGAAGACGCAGCCGGCGGTGCAGCTGCTTGGCGCTGCCGAAGCGCTGCGGGAGGCGTGCGGTGTGCCGCTCGAAGCGCATCTGACGAAGTGGTACGAGCCGTATCGAGGTGCCCTGAAGGCGGCGTTGGGAGACGAGGCGTTTGGCGCCCGATGGTTAGAGGGCCACGCCATGCCGCCGGCGCGGGCCGTCGAATACGCGCTGCGCGCCGCTGGGGAGCCGTCTCTGGGCGATGCGGCATCATCCGTCCTCATGGACATCCTGACCCGCCGGGAGCGCGAGATTGCCGAGCTCGTCGCCCAGGGTCTGACCAACCGCCAGATCGCCGCACAGCTCGTCGTCGCCGAGCGTACTGTCGACACCCATGTCGGCAAGATTCTCAGAAAGCTGGCGCTTACCTCCCGGACACAGGTTGCCGCCCTGGTTGCCCAGCAGGAGCTGGTTCTGTAGCGCCCGCACCGTAGCACGGTCCCTCTGTCTCCCATCCACCGGCCCTCTCTACGCATACGGCGATCGTGGCGGCTAAGAGCTGGCTAAGCCGTGCCTCCTATGCTCGGCACAACAAGAGTTTGCCGATCGCCTAGAGGAGGAGCTTGCATTGTGCCTACCGAATCAAGCGCCGCATCGCCGCCCACGCAGGGATGCCCGCTCACCGGTACCCGGTACTTCGAGTCCTCGGTTACCGCGCTGTCCTGGGTTCCCTCTCAAGGCATACGCCCGCTCCCCCCCGAGGCCGGCCTCTTTTACGGCGACACGCCGCCTTCCGATCCGCTCGCGGACCTGGACGGGCTGCGTTCCGCCGATGCCGTGCGGGCAGCCAACGAGCTGCGTGCCTGGATCGAGGTCGAGGATGGGCAGGTCGTCCGCCACGGCCAGTCCGGCCGCGCGTTCCCCGGCGCGACCAGATTGCGGCTGGGCTTCAGCGAGGTCCGCTTTCCGGCCCTCGGCTTCCCCTTGCTTCGCCCGGCCCCGGACGTCACCCGGCACTGCATCCGCTTCGTCCAGATTGCCGGTGCCTGCATCGCGCTACCGGCTCCCCGGCGCGTCCGGCACAGGCCGTTCTTCCAGCTCACCTCCGCGCCTGTCTGGACCGCGCTCGCCCTCACCATCTACTCTGACGGACGGATCGAGCACGAGCTGGTCGAGGCTAGTCCCTTCCCTTGCCACTATATCTACGACGGCAGAGGCAGGCGTGTGGCGGCCACCGAGCCGGCCAACTTCAAGAGCTGGTACCGCCGCTCCTTCGGTGAGCGCACGCCCTGGGGCGCGCATGATTCGCCGGCCCTCATTCGGGAGGCGGAAACGGCGTTGGAACAGCAACTGTCTCAGACGATGGCGCAGAAACAGCCGGAACCTCGTTTCCGGAACCTGGCGCCAGGCGCCACGCTGGTGGAGCAGGATGAACGGAGCGACGAGCTCTTCCTGCTCCTCGACGGGACCTTGATCGCCGAGGTCAACGGACGGGCTTTGGCGGAACTGAGGCCGGGATCGATCCTGGGAGAACGGGGGCTGATCGAGGGACACCCGGAGGGTACCCGGCGGACCGCGACATTGCGCGCTAAGACAAGATGCCGCGTGGCGGTGGCTTCGGCCCACGAGCTGCGCGACGCCGGTACGCCCACCACGATCGAGCAAAGATACGTATCTCCCGATCCGATCTACGTACCTGGTCTCCCGCCCGACTAAGAGCCGGCTAAGAGCAGCGCCTTACCATCTTCCCGAGTCATGACCACTGACCCACAAGAAGTCACCCCTCCGACTGGGGAGAAGGAGTAGCACATGTCCGCTGAATTGGAAATCGTCACGACCTACCCGCAGGCGAGTGAAGAGACGACCGCAGTTGAGGCCCGAGGCATCGTCAAGGACTTCGGCGAGGGAGAGCGCCGGGTTCAGGTGCTGCGAGGCATCGACCTGGTCGCACAGAGAGGGGAGATGCTGGCCATCATGGGCCCGTCCGGCTCCGGCAAGAGCACGCTTCTGGGCTGCCTCTCTGGTCTGGATACCGTGACTCGTGGCCAGATCATCCTCGACGGGACCGACATTACCCATCTCTCCGAGAACGCTCTGGCCGTCGTCCGCAACCGCCGCATCGGCTTTGTCTTCCAGACCTTCAATCTGATCGGCACGCTCAGCGCCCAAGAGAACGTGGAGCTGCCGGTGCTGTTGGACGGCAAGGCCCAGTTCAAGCCGGCCAGGCGAGCACGAGAGCTCTTGGAGCTGGTGGGCCTGTCGCGTCGCCGGAGGCACCGACCCAGCCAGCTCTCAGGTGGCGAGCAGCAGCGGGTAGCAATTGCCCGAGCCTTGGCGAACGATCCGCAGCTCATCTTCGCGGATGAGCCCACCGGGAACCTGGACTCGGCGAACGGGGATGCCGTCCTGGATCTGCTGGCCGAGCTCAACCGGGAGCTGCGCAAGACCATCATTCTGGTCACGCACGATCCTCGAATCGCCCGTCGCTGCGACCGAACCGCCTTCATGAAGGACGGCCAGCTGATGGACACGCCGCCCAACGGCTCCAGGAGCGCACAATGAACGCGCTCGCGTTGTACTTCCGCTATGCGCTTCGCTCCTTCATACGGGGCCGGAGTCGTTCGCTGTTCGGGACCTTCTGCGTAGCAGTAGGCGTGGCCTCGGTGGTGGCGCTCGGGCTGGTCGGGGGAAACTTCCGAGATGCTGTCACCGGCGACGCGCAGAAGCTCAATCGAGGCGACGTGTCTCTCGCCTTCCCCGGCCAGGGCGTCAGCCTCCAGGGTTACCGCTACTTCGCGCAGCTCGAGGCGCAGGGCAGAATCACCGACTACACGCCGCTGCTCCGCCTGGACGCCATGATCAAAACGCCTGGCGGCGACCAGAACAACGTCATGATCGGCGGTCTGGTCGCGGTCGAGTCGCAGAAGTTTCCATTCTACGACACCATCAGTGGCGACAAGCCGTCCGGTCTGTCGCTCAAGACGCTGCTGGCGTACCCGAACGACGCCATCGTCAGCCACACCGTGTTCAACGCACTCCACCTGCGCATTGGCGGGCCCGTGCGGGTGGTCTTTCGGTACGGAGGCTCACACACCTACCGGGTGACGGGCATCGTCCCGGACAACGCGCAGGAACCCGGCTTCGGCAGCGGCCTCTTCCCGTACTTCGTCATGGCGAACATCTCGTCGATCACCTCGTATGAGCGGGCCAACGATCTTGCTGCCAGCAGTGTCTACATGAAGACGCGCGACACTGCCCAGGCAGCATCAACCAAAGCCGCGCTCGAGCGCCACTTCGGCCCGCTGATTTCGCCGAAGACCATCGCGGACGTCGAGAAGGATTCCGAGAACGGCGCCAACGGCTTCAATACCTTCTTCCGCGTGATGGGGTTGATCGCCGTCGTCATCGGTGGCATCGGTATCGTCAACACCATGTTGGTGGCCGCGCGGCGCCGGCTCAAGGAGATTGCCGTACTCAAGGCGGTGGGCATGAAAGGACGGCACGTCGTGCTAGTGTTCACCATCGAGTCGCTCCTACTCGCCGTGGCCGGGACTGCGGCGGGCGTGCTCCTCGGCATTCTGGCGAGTATGGAGGTTAACAGCATCACGCAGAGCATGGCCGGCTACTCGATTCCCTGGAGCCTGCATCCCGATGCGCTCCTCGCCGGCGCCCTGGTGGGCATCGTTGCCACCGTCCTCTTTGCCTACGTCCCGGCAGTGCGGGCCAGTCGCCAGCGACCCGTCGCCGCCCTGCGCAGCGACATGGAAACGACCGTCAAAGTCGGCTGGTTCCGGCGTCTCGTAGGGGTCATTCGCGAACGACCCCTACGCCGGCGCCCGCTCGCCACGGTCGGCAGCGCCCTCTGCCGCCTGCCCGGTGGCATCATCCGTCTGCCCAGGCGACCAGGCCTGCACACCACACTGCTGATTCTCTTCCTGGCAGCCCTGATGGGCGTGCTGGCCGTCCTCTACACCGGGCTGGCCACCGGCCCGCGGGCCGTGGTCCAGGGCGCAATCGCCGGTATCGCCACCCTCCTGCTGGCAGGGCTCATCACTCAGGTCTTCGTCGCGCTGGTCTGGCTCATTAGCAAGCTTCCCGCGCTGGGTCGGCTTCCGCTCCGCATGGCCTTCCGCAGCATGGGAACCCAGAAGCGACGCCTCGGCTCGACTCTCCTAGCGCTCTCCGTGGGCATCCTGGCCATTGGTTCGATCGCCATCCTGGCGCAGAACATCAAACACGAGCTGGCGCAGGGGCTGGAGAAGCGGCAGAATTTCAACGTCGCCGTGCAGGAGCCACACAACCCTGCGACGCTCGCTCGCACCAATGCGGTGATTGCACACTTGGGAGGCGACGTCCTGCACAAGTACAACGGCACCATCGCCAACCAGATGACACTGGCCAGCGTAGACGGCAAGCCAATCAACGCGATTATTCGAGACGCGCTGACGGCGCGCGACAAGCAGGGCCACCTCAAGCACGGCAAGGATGACCTGCAGCAGGCGGTGCAGAACATCCGTGGGCTGATCGGACGCGATCTCCGCCGCGGCGGGGACAAGTACCTCATCGACAAGGGCCGCAACCTGGGACCGCAAGACGCTGGCACGGACCACATCGTGGTCTCGAACGACTTCGCCTCCATCCTGGGCATCAAAGTCGGCAGTCACCTGGTCTACGCCGAAGGCAGCCGTCGCGTCCCGTTCCTCGTGGTGGGAATCGCCGCGCAGAACAACTTCCTGACGTTTGCAGAATCGATGGCGGACCTGGGCTACATGCAGCGGGAGGGATTGGCGTCCCCGTCCCCCTCGCACAATGCCATCATCCTCCTGGACATCAAGCAGGCGTACCTCAAGGCCGACGTAGGGAAGCTGCGGCAGACCGTGCCGGGTGGCTTCGTCCTCGATCTGGATAGTTTCCTCGAGTTCACCCAGATCATCGACAAGCTGGCCCTCTTCCCGGAGACCATTGCCGGATTGGCGCTCTTTGCCGGGGTGATCATCATCGCCAACACGGTCGCCCTGGCCATGCTGGAACGTCGCCGCGAGATCGGTGTGATGAAGGCAGTCGGCGCCAAACGTCGCACCATCCTCCAATTCCTACTGGTGGAGAACGCCATCGTCGGCTTCCTCGGAGCCGGGGTGGGTGTGCTGTTTGCCATGCTCGCCACCTACCTCGTCAACCAGAACCTGTTGAACTTCCCCACGAGCTACGACTGGACGACGATTGGCGTTCTGCTCCTGCTCGGAATCGCACTTGCAGTGGGGGCGAGCTCGCTGACCGCGCTGCCGGCCTCCGGCGAAAAGCCCATGCACGTGCTGCGCTACGAATGAGGGTCGTTCGCGAACGACCCCTACAGCTCCACCCCGCCATTCCGCACCTTGAAGTGACATTATCCTCGAGCTCCACTCTTGTGGCAGGCGAGGGAAAGATGAGAGGAGTTCCTAAATGAAAGCAACCACTGTTCTCGCTGGAGTGGGTGGCATCACCTTCGGCGTCCTGGCCCTCATCGCGACCGTGGTCGCGAATTCACCAGGCGGGAACTACACGGCGTCGAATGCAACAAGCTTCGTCGCGTCGGGACATCGCTCGGCGGTCTACGTCTCCCTCTACCTGGTAACCATCGCGGTCCTCGGCCTTATCTGTTTGCTTGCCCGCCTGCGCGAGATGGTCAGCGTCGGGGCCGATGAGCAGCCTGTGGCGCTCAGCATCTTCTGGGGAACCGGCCTCGCGGCAGCGGTGTGCTGGGCAGCCGGTTGGGCCGTCGCGCTCTCCGTCCCGATTGCCTACGCCGTCGGCGGCGACGGCTTCTCAATCGGGCCAGCGCAGACGTATGCGATCGTCGAAGCCGGCCTCGCCATTCTGTTCGGTCCTGGCAGCATCCTGCTCGGGATTGCCCTGATTGCTCTCTTTCTCGGTGGGCGCGCAACGCTTCCCGCCTGGCTGCGCTGGGTGACGCTCATCGCGGGCATACTCGGGCTTGCCTCGCCGGCCTTCTTTCCGTGGTTTGCCCTGCTGATCTGGGGGGTTGTTATCGGCGTCTGGCTGCTTGCCTCTGGCCGCGGGTCCGCCTCATCGCCGGTGTCCGCGTAGGGCGCTGGCCTCTGAACGCGATCCGGTGCTGGCTATAGTCCGGCAGCAGCTCACCTTCTTTGCCCTATACCGCCGGGGCCTCGTCTACCAACGCAAAGCACCGACGACCTGGTGTCCGACGTGCAAGACGGCCATTGCTCAGGCAGAGGTGAACGACCTGGATCCTCGTCCAAAGGGCGACCGAAAGGGTCCGAAATGGCCAAATTCGCGGCCAATTATCTACGTGCGAAATCCAGACTTTGGCGGCTTCCTGCCATGCGGCAGGCCAACGATCCTGATGCGCGAGACGGTGGTGATCTCATCGAGCCGCTTGTTCAGCACGCCGGTAATGGCCACGCCGGTGCCGGTGTTGAGATCCTGGATCGATCCCTTGTGGCCATTGCGTAAAAAGACGCGCGTCGATGAGTTGATGTCGGCCAGGTAGGTGCGCTTGCCGAAACGCACGCTCAGGGTATCGCCAAACTGGCCCACGGCCGTGATCAGGCCCTGGGTGGCGCTGAACGGCTGCAGATCGAGATCGTCGATCACCTGAGCCTCGTAGGTCAGGGCGCGCTGCGGGTCGGGGCGAACGTTGGCCGACAGATGGTCGCCTACCCGCAAGTCACTCAGTTTGACTCCTGTGTTGTGCGACATGACGAAGCGCGTGGAGGAGAGTATAAAGAGTGTTGCCAGGTTGCTCCCCGGCAGCCGCATCAGGATCACACGCCCCGGCTTGCGGGTGATGAGCTTGATATAGATACCTTGCAGCGGGGGAGGAGCACGCCGGGCGCTCGCTGGGCAGGTGCGCGTCTTGAGGATCAGGGGCTTCAGCGGTTTCTGCTTGAAGTTGAGCGATGAGACAAGCGAGCGTGCATCTCGATCTCGTCCCGTCAGCGGTGGCAGCCCGAAGTCGTCTTCGATGAACTTGAGGATCGAGTCGAATTCGAGTAGGTGGTGATCGACATAGTGCGAGCGGGCATAGGGCGAGATGATGATCGCAGGGACACGTGGCCCGAGGCTGATGAAATCCAGCCTCGGCGGCGGCACATGATCGAAGAAGCCCCCAAAGTCGTCCCAGGTCAGCACGATAAGCGTGGAGCTCCACGTTGGGCTATGTATGATGGCATTGATCTGATCGACCGTCCAGTTCTCACCCTCGCAAATGGAGTACGGTGGGTGATCGCTCAACTCCTCGTTGGTGACCAGCCAGCTCACGCTTGGTAGCCGGCCCGAGCGAGCATCCCGGATGAAACGGCTGTCATTGGGCACGTTGGTCTGCCAGAGCCGGGAATCGCGAATATGCCGGATGGCGTCGAAGGATGACCAGATATAGCCGGAGTTGTAGGCCCCCGGCGCATAGTACTTCCAGGAGATGTGGTGCTGCTGCATGGTATCTGCCAGCGTAGGAATGTCGAAGCAGGGCTTGATGACATGATGCCGTCCGGTATAAGGATCTACTGCGTCCACCACGGAGAACGGTCCGCTATCACATCCCCAGGCATGGCGGGTCTGTCCGCGCGGATTGTCCACGGTATTATTCGAGCTGGCGGCAATGGTAACGAGGTGGTTGGGGAAGCTCGCACCCAGAATCGTCGAAAAGAAGCGATCATCCAGTGTGAAGTAGGAGGCATACTTCCAGTAGTTGGGAATGTCTGACTGCCGATACTGGGAATCGGCCAGATCGTGTCCGTTCTGAAAGGCGCCGGGAAGCAAGTAAAATCGATCCATCCGCCCGCTGTCGGTGGCGAAGGCAGCGGAGTTCCCATCATGGCTGATATCGAGTATTGTATGGTCCGGTGTCCGGTCCAGCCGAACAACCCGCCCGTTTGCCAGCTCGGCGCTCGAGGCTCCATCAGCTCCTGGAAAGAGGCCAAACAGGTTATCGAAGCTGTGGTTCTCTTTGTCGATGATGACAATGTGCGTGATAGGGTACCGCGGCTTCGGGGGCGGCACCGGTCGCGCGCCGGCATGCTGAGTCGAGAGCAGCGCCTGGAGCGCGCCTGCCAGCGCGAGCAGTCCGCTGCTGGCAACCAGCATCCACCGTGCCCGCAGTTTCACAGCCCATGTTTGAACATCCCGCTCAGGTAGCGCGACCCGATCTGACGGTCGTTTCACCGGCGCACGTCAGGAGACCCAGGATTGTGCCAGAATGGCTATGGCAGGAGAGCGTAGGTCGGACGACCCACAGGTTCATGGTGGCTGGACGGAGATCTGCTCTGAGAGGAAATCTCTGGAATGAAGGCGCAGCGCCGCCCGAGGGTAGGCCCCTCGAGGTTCTGGTCTACCGGTCTCGACTGATTGGGGCGGATCCCGATCTGGTGGTTTGGGGTGGAGGGAATACTTCCGTCAAGACCCAGGAGCCGGACCATCTGGGGCGCATCCGTGAGGTGCTCCGCATCAAGGGCTCCGGAACCGATTTAAAGACAATCCACCAATCCGGCTTCCCCGGTGTGTTCCGGGCAGACGTGCTCCCGCTCCTGGAGCGAGCGGACATGAGTGACGAAGAGATGGTGGCGTATCTCGAGCACTGCGTGGTAGAGCCCTCTGGCCCACGTCCGTCCATCGAGACGCTGCTGCACGCTTTCCTTCCCGCTCGCCATGTCGATCACGTCCATGCCGACGCAATCGTCGCCCTCACCAATACCGAACACGGCCGTGAGGCCGTGCTGGAGGCGCTGGGTGAGGGCGTCGCCTACGTACCGTACCGCCGTCCCGGTTTTTTACTGGCAAAGGAAGTGTACGCCGCTACGCGCCCCGCAGAGCATCCGGGAGCCCGACCGGAAGGAGTGGTGCTTGCCAAACATGGTTTGGTCACTTGGGGAGAGACGGGAGAACAAAGCTACCGGACCACCATCGAGCTTGTGGAGCGGGCGGAGCACTATCTTGCCACGAAGAGGCGGGGAAGCAGCCACCATGCCTCAGGTGGCGCCGCTGTGGACATGGGAGCTAAGCATCCGCCGGCAGACCTCATCACCCTTCTGCTCCGGTTGCGTGGCCGCCTGGGGCACGTCATCCTGCGGCTGCACACCGAGCGGCGGTATCGTGAGATCGCCGACCGTCCTGACATTCACGAGCTGGCAGCGGCAGGACCCGCGACTCCGGATCACATCCTACGCATCCGGCCCTGGGCGTGTGTGCTGGACGACGACGACCCGGCCGCCGACGTCGATGCTTACGAGGAAAAGTATCGCGCGTACTTTTCCCGCTACGCCGAGCCGTCTATGTCGATGCTCGACCCGCGCCCCAAGGTCTTCCTCATTCCCGGCATCGGGATGGTGACTGCCGGCCGGGATGCCAAGGATGCCAGGATTACCGGAGAAGTAGCCTGGCATACGCTTTGCGTCGCAGCCTCTGGCAAGGACGCACACGGCTCATACGAGTCGATTAGTGAGAACGATGCGTTCGATATCGACTACTGGCCACTCGAGCTGCGGAAGCTGACGCTCCTCCCGGCGCCCAGGGAGTTCGAGGGACGGGTCATGATCGTGACCGGAGCTGCCTCCGGAATCGGGCGAGCTACGGCTCGATACCTCGCCTCGCTGGGCGCACAGACGGTGCTGCTCGATCTCAATTCGTCTGAGGTGGCCAAGACGGCTTCGCTCATCATGGTGGAAGGTGGGATGCAGCCACTTGCCATCACGGTCGATCTCACCGACGCGGCTGCGGTGGCCGATACGGTGCGGACTATCGTCAAGACCTATGGCGGCATCGATGCGCTCGTATCCAATGCGGGCATTCCGGCAGGCGGCGCGCTGATGGACCTGAGTCCAGAGGAATGGCGGCGCAGCATGGATGTCAATGCCACCTCCCACTTCTTGATTACGGCCGAAGTGATGAAGGCCATGGCAGCGTCGGGCTTGGGAGGTAGCATTGTATACATTGCCTCCAAGAATGCATTCGGTCCAGGCGCCGGGTTCGGCGCGTACAGCGCCGCCAAGGCAGCCGAGGTGCAGCTGGCGCGGATCGCAGCACTGGAGGGTGGCCCGCTAAAAATTCGCTCCAACATCGTCAACCCTGATGCAGTATTCGAGGACTCCGGCCTCTGGTCCGACGAGGTGAAAGCTCAGCGGGCGGCCGTGCACGGCGTGCCGGTGGAGGAGCTGGAGCAGTTCTACGCGCAGCGCAACCTCTTGAAGACCACCATCTCGGGGCGAGACGTCGCCGAAGCGGTTGCGTTCTTGGTGTCGGACCGGTCGAAGGCCACGACCGGAACGGTGATCGCCGTCGACGGGGGCGTGGCTGCTGCCTTCCCGCGCTAACCCGAATTCTTATGAGCGGCGCTACGAGGCCATCATTGCGCGTAGCAACCTGAGCACAGAGATGAGGTACGCGAAGCTGGCGCTGAACGTCCATCACAATACGTCCCTCAGAGCGCTGAAAGTTCGGGGAGCGTTCAAAGGACCGAGCGGATACGACCATCACGTCCGCGAGTTTGTGCGTGAGCTCCACGCTCAGGGGGTCGCGATCGAGCTCGTCGACATTCCGGATTGGAGCTCGGTTGAGCTGCCTGCTCACTTGCGCGATCCGTGGTTTGACTCGCTGGACAAACCAACCGATGCTCGCACCGTTCTCCACTTTTGCCTGCCGCGCCAGTTCACTTCATCTACGAACTATTCTCCGATGAAGCTATGCCCCGGCTCTACGCCACGGGGACGCACTACATCAGCATGTCCTTTGGCGAAGGCTGGGACCAGGCGATGGTGGAGGCCGCGGCATCCGGACTCAAGCTCATCGCACCTGACCACAGCGCCTATCGCGCCTACCTCGATTCCTCAGTCGCCATCCTTATCCCGAGTCGGGAGGTGCCGGCCGATTTCGGTTCAGACGATCCCGACACTGCAGCGCTGTTTGAGTACGGCGACTGGTGGAAGCCGGACGAAGTGGAGGCTATCGCTTGCATCCAACGCGCTATCGCCGGAGCGGATCGTGCTAACCCCTTGCTCCGTGACCGGATGCTTGCCGAGTTTAACTGGGCAAGGGCAACCCGCCGGTTGATCGCCATTCTCGGTGATCTGGAGGCTCGGAGCACGCAGCCACGACTCTGGACACCGTTTCCGGGCTACACACGCGTAGGGGGACCGCTTTCGAGCTACCTGTTTCTGTGCCGGATCTCCAGGTTCGGCATTCCCCAGCAACGATGGCCCACGGATACTCGTCAACGTCCACATCCATCCACAAGACCCATTCCTCGTCGTCAAGCGCACGAAAGAGCAGATGATTACGGCTCTTCGCCAGGACGGATCGGCGCTCGATCTGGATCGGTTCCGCCCCTCGATGGACGCGGGGCGGTAAAGCGTACCCGAAGTCTTTTTTCCACAAGCTCGATACGGGACGGGATTTTGGCGCGACGCAGCAAATCTCCCATATGGCTTGTGACGCCGATGTTGCCTGTCAGGATGATCCCCTCTCCGGTACCCTGCACCCGCGCGATGAGATCGCGCAGCTCGTCTATGGGCTTGGTGACGTCGAAGCGGTGGTAGACGCGTGCTTCTCCCGGGTAGATGGTACGACCAGAAGTACGCGTGGCTCCTCGGTGGAGCTGCACCACCCACGTCTGCTCGCCGTTGTACACCCACTCGAACCGTACCGGACCAAGCTCGTTGCTCGCCCGGTCAAACAGGTGCTGCACACTCGACACCACGCCGGGTGGCAGCGTATCGGGAGCGGCGCGTCCCAGCATGAATGTCTCGCCTGAGCCGCGGACCCCCTCGACGATCGGTGAGCCGTCAGGACCGGCCACCAGCGCCCCGGAATAGACGGGCTCCACACCCTCCTGAGCCAGGACCGATGCGAGATATTTGGCAGCCGGGTCTTCATCGGCCAGCAGGCGGAAGGGATCGCACCAGCCTTTCCGGGTGGTGAAACGGCCCGGCATCTGCTCAAACGGGCAGGTGCGGATCCACGTCTCCCCGGTTCCCGTTGGCTTCCCGAACTCAAAGGGAGCAACGCCCCGTGAGATGACTGTCGTGAACGGGACGGGAAGGTCCAGCAGGTCGGCCACCAACAGGCCAAAGGCTTTGTCGCCGATCAGCCGGCTGAACCGGTTCGGCCAGCTCGGGCTCGCCGAGAGCTCCACCGCTCCGACCTGCTCCGCTTCCCAGATGATCGTATGCTCGTGACGCACGCCTCGGCGGAGGGGATGGATGCTGAATTCAACTCGAACGTCCGGCGGATATCCGACTGACGGTCTGAAGTGGTAGACCCGTTCCAGCAGCCGTAAACCCAGCTCGATGCCGATGCCAAGCGTTCCTGGTTTTTCCACCGCTCGCGGTGTATCACCCGGAGCAAACTCGAGCACGCCGCCAAGCGCAACTCCCGAAACGCCACCGTCGTTCACGTCGATCGTTTCGTTCACGATGGTAAAGAGTCCATGACTTGCCAGGCGCCTCAGCTCCTCCATGACCGCGTCGACAGTCTGCAGCCCATAGCGGAAAGCGCGCCGCTTGGGCGACGCCGGGTCAAAGCTGCGGACGTTGACAGACGCCTCCTGAGATGCTTCTAAAAGCGCCGCGACCGCCCGATCGGCTGAAGGAAAGCGCTCGTTTGGCGGACAGCCGCGCAGCCGCGCGAAGCGCTGCTCCAGGTCCGGCCCGGGTGAGAAGCTGACGAACTGCGCTACGTTGGCAACATCAGCCAAGCGGTCGAGCACGGCATCTTTGTAGAGGAGCTCCGACGTGCTGCGATCAGCGGAACCGCGTCCTGGTGACGACGCCATACACTGCCACCCTCCAGTATAGACTTGTACCGTGCACACGATCGTTGAGTGGATCAGGTGGGAATTTGGCCGCCGTATCGAGGTGACTCCGGCCATTCGGCTCATTACGATCGAGCGGTTTTGCAAAGGCGCCGTTCTGATTCTCGGCGGTATTGTCCTTGCGGTGGTAAGTGCGAAGACCGACTTGCATCGCTTCGCGCAAGACGCTCAGGACCAGCTCAACCTCTCAGAGGGAAGCGGTTGGTGGCGCCACCTCTACGAGGCCACGATCGTCCGCTTCGGCGGATTGTCACGCAAGAAGGAAGAGCTGATTGCGGTGGGTGCCATTCTCTACGGAGGGCTGGAGGGGCTCGAGGGAGCAGGACTGCTCTTTCGCCGGAGATGGGCGGAATACCTGGTCCTGGTGGCGACGGCGGCGTTCTTGCCGCTCGAGATTGACGAGCTCACGCGCAAGCCAACTGCGCTCAAAGTGCTCGCGCTGCTGGTCAATCTCCTCATCATCGGCTATCTCATCTGGCGTAAGCGACTATTCCTGGAGCGGCCCGGGCATGCCGCCGCCGATGCCACTATGCCGGTCTCGAGTGACCTATAGCATGGTACGACGGAGTGCACAGGTGGGCAGATCGGTAAGGACAGGCTCGTGGATCAGCCTCGTGCTCGTCGTGCTCCTGCTTGGGGTAGCCGCGTCAGGCCTGAAGCGGTCCCAGGCCACTCCTCTGCCGAAATGCTTGGAGCGCCTGGACTCGAAGCGCTGCTATGGGCCAGCACAGGTGCACCTTGCCTATGAGGTCGATCCCCTGCTGCGGCGCGGGATCACCGGGAAGGGACGTACCATTGCCATCGTCGTCTCGTTCGGCTCTCCGACTATCCGCTCGGACCTGCACGCCTTTGATCAAGCCTTTTCTTTACCCGATCCCCAGCTGGATATTCGCGCGCCACTGGGAACGCGTCAGCCGCTCCACTCTGGTTGGCAGGGTGAAACCACCCTCGATGTTGAGTGGGCGCACGCCATGGCGCCCGGCGCTCGGATCGTGCTCCTCACCAGTCCTGTCGACGAAACCGAAGGAGTCCGCGGCCTGCCGGAATTTCTGGCGCTGGAGCGATATGCCGTGCAGCACCACCTGGCCGATGTGATCTCACAGAGCTGGGCGGCAACGGAGGATACCTTACTTGATAAGCCCGGGCGCGCGCTGGTCGCACAGTTCCATCAATTCTATGGCGCTGCAACCAAACAGGGTGTGACCATTGTCGGCGCCACCGGCGACGATGGTGCTGCCGGACCCGACCTCTCCGCCCGACACCTCCTTCCTTACCGCGTAGTGCAATATCCGGCGTCCGACCCGTTCGTGCTGGCCGTGGGAGGTACGCGTCTCGTCCTCAACTCGAGTGGACGGACTGAGACTGCCTGGGAGGGTAGCGGTGGTGGCTTCAGTAAGCTCTTTTCCGAGCCGTCCTATCAACATCGTCTGCCTGCCTCAACCCAAAACCTGCTCCATGGGCGCCGCGGACTTCCAGATGTTGCGCTCAATGCGGCGAGTCCGATCTTGATCTACTGGCGAGGCCACTGGAGGCTGGCCGGCGGCACGAGCGCATCCGCCCCGCAATGGGCCGGCCTCATTGCTCTGGCGGACAGCGAGGCCGGACATGACCTCGGCAGCATTCAGGCCGAGTTGTATCAGTTAGCCGATTCACCACGCTACCATGCCGATCTGAACGACATCACGAGCGGGAGTATTAGGGACCCTCCGGGCAGCCAGAGCAAACAGACACCACTCCGTGCTGCGCCAGGGTGGGATGCGGCAACGGGTCTGGGCAGCCCACGCGCTGCATCGCTCCTCCCTGATCTCATCAGGCTGAATAGCTAATCTCACAGTCGACCGGCCCGCGTTGGTCCGGTTGCAGGCCAGTGCGGGACGCCACTCGGGCGTCCCCTACCGAAGGTTCGTCATCTGCATGGCGACAGACATTGTGGCAGCCCTGCAGAGGGCGACCACGGGGGAGCGCCCCTACACGAGCCGGCGCCTATCATAGGCATACCAATTGGAAGACACGGCGATGATCCGACGGAGATACCTGGCGTCCACCTGCAGCACCATTCTGCATTCAATCCTGCTGGCACTCGTGGCGGTGTCGCTCATCATCGCCTCTGCAGGCGCCGGCCGATCTGCGGAGGCGCTGGCCCGGCCGGTGTACTCACAGCGACAGCCGGCCCTAAGTGGGCGCGCGCTCGATAACCTGGTCGCCTTCACCCGTCTCTTTGGTTATATCCGCTACTTCCACCCGAGCGATGCGGTGGAGGCCACGGACTGGGATAGCTTCGCCATTCACAACGTCGAGTCCGTGGAGGGCGCGCGCGATCCACCGTCATTGGCTGCCAAGCTGCAGTTGCTCTTTGCCCCCTACGCGCCCACCGTACAGGTCTTCGTGACCGGCCAGATTCCGCCGCCGCTCCCTGCTGCGCTCGACACGTCCAGCGGAGTACCCGTGCCGGCGGGTCGCCACTTATTCGTTACTCACTGGGTGCACATTTTCTTCGGGAGTAGTGGCCGAACGCCGCAGCCGCCGAGCCAGCGGGTGAGCGCCGAGCTTCAAGGAGGCAACATTCCGGCCGGCTATCTAGATCCACGCCATCCTTACCTGGCCAACCTGGGGGGCGGTGTCTCGGCCTCGGTTCCACTCACGCTGGTTGCGGACGACCAGGGTACGCTGCCTCACACCGAAATCCCGGCGCCAATACCGGCACCCCTCGGCGCAAATCATGCCACCTGGCTCGCGGACATCGCCATCATCTGGAACGCAATTCAGCACTTTTACACCTACTTCGACGCCGAGAACTTTCATTGGGACCGGGCGCTTGGAGACGCTCTTTTCTCCGCGGCCGCTGCACCAAACGAGTCTGCCTTCTACCACACACTCAGGCGGCTCATGGCCCGGCTGGATGATGGACACGCCTTTGTGTCCCGAGCCAACGACGAGACGCCGGCCTACGCCCTACCCTTGCTCTGGGACTGGATCCAGAACCGGCTCATCGTGGTCAGCGTGAAGCGAGCTCAGGCAGGGATGATCGGGCGCGGGGACCAGATCCTGCGCATCGACGGCCGATCGGTAAAGAGCATTCTCGACGCGCCGGAGAACGTCACCGGCGGTACACCGGCCTACCGGCGCCACGTCGTGCTCAGAACCCTGGTGGCGGGCCGTAGAGACTCGAAGGTCACGCTGATGATACGGACCCGGTCGGGACAAGAACGTACGGTCAGCCTGCGTCGCACCGCCAAGTTCAACCAGGCCACCTGGCTGCTCGAGCCGCGCCCGTTACATGCCGTGACGCAGCTGCGGCCAGGGATTATGTACCTCGATCTGACTCGCGTGAGCACCACGCAGTTCGATCAGGCGCTGCCCAGGCTGGTGGCGGCCCGAGGGATCGTGCTCGATCAGCGTGGCTACCCGACGAGCGCGGTCCTATTCGGCATCCTCGGCCACCTGAGCACCGAACCCCTGCATACTGCGCCACTCCTCATACCGATCGTTACTTATCCGGATCATCAGGACATTGCCTACCAGGATGCAGGCTTCGCGATCGCGCCGCTGCCGCCCCACCTTAAGGCCAGGATGGTCTTCCTGATCAACAGCAACGATGCCGTCAGCCAGGCGGAAACTGTCTTGAGTATCGTGGAGGGGTATCGCCTCGGGGCGCTTGTTGGGAGCCACACGGCAGGCACAGACGGCGATTTCGTCGGTCTCAAGCTCCCCGGCGGGTACACCGTCACCTGGACCGGCATGCGCGCCACCAAGCTCGACGGTTCACAACTCATGCACGTGGGAGTGCTGCCCACCGTACGAGTCGAACGCACCATCAAGGGCGTGATTGCCGGCCGCGACGAGGTGCTCGAGCGCGGTGTGCAGGTGCTGAAGCAGGAGCTCGGATCTGCTGATCGTCCCTGGACCCTGAGAGGTGCGAAAGACCCTTGAACTGTCCGGTGAAACGCTGTATGCTGTCTTCATCGGAGCTTCATCTTGAGATGGGGATATGGGGCTCGACAGAAAGATCTGATGTAGTAAATCAGATGTAGAACAGAGCTGATCAGGAGGGAAAACAGTGGAAGGTTATGACAACGGATTAGCAAGACGGCGCGGTCGGGCGCTGAGACTCTTGGCTGGGATTGCGCTGCTGGTGGGCTTTGGCCTGGCCGCCCACACGGCTCACGCCCAAACCATTTACAACTTCACGGTCAACACCACGGCCGACACACCAGACGCCACACCCGGAGATGGGGTCTGTGACGATGCTACCGGGAAGTGCAGCGTGCGGGCAGCTACCCAGGAGGCCAACGCCCTGGTCCCGCCGGCCGGCGGTCAGATCATCGTCAATGTCCAGATTCCCGCCAATACCTACATCTTGACCCTGGGTGAGCTGGAGCTCCTCAACAACACCATCAATCTCAACGGAGCAGCCGCCTCCAGTACCACTATTAGCGGCAATAACGCTTCCCGAGTGTTCTACGTCGGTTGTACGGCGCCAATCGGCAACGACTGTAACAGCAGCGGCAACACCATAACGAACGCCGCCCTGGCGACGATCCAAAACCTGACGATCACAGCAGGCAACGGAACAGGCACGCGAGGACATAACGGCCTTGGCGGAGGGATCTACAGCAACACTACGTTGACGCTGATCAGCGACGTGGTCAATGGCAACACCGCTACGTCCAGCGGCGGCTTCAGCGGTTGCTTTAGCATCCCTGGCCCGGCAGCGGGGGGTGGGTTGTATCAGGCCGGCTACAACCCGCTGACCATCCAGAGCACCACCTTTAGCGGGAATCTGGCGGTCTCCACCGCAGCCTTTGGCTATGCCTGTGGGGGAGCTCTCCTGGACTACGATGGGACGAGCAATATCCGCAGCAGCACGTTTACCAATAACGTCGCGCGGGCGCCCTACCGTGCCCAGGGTGGTGCCATCGCCAACGACGAGCAGGAGACGCTCGCCTACGACACCATCAGCAACAACCAGGCGGTCTCGCCCGCGACTGCCTCGACGATCGCCAGCGCCGTGGTCGGCGGCGGAATCTACAACGATAGCGCTATGCAGATCGTCCAGAGCACCATCAGCAACAACCAGGCCCTTGATACCAACCCAGGGGGTCAGGGCGACGGAGGCGGCATTGACAATGACAGTAACCTCTCAATCTCCGGACCTACCAGGATCCTGAGCAATACGCTGAGCACATCGAAATTTGCATCCGGCGGTGGCATAGAGAACGATGACTATCTCTTCATGAGCAGCGGAGCCATCGTTTCTCAGGACATCGCCACCGCCACCGGCAGCGCCGGCAACACGTCGTTCTGCGCCGGGACCTCCACCACGTTCACGGCAAGGAACGCCTGCGTAGAGGGTGGAGGGATCAGCAACTACGACTACCTCAACATGCACACGGTCAGCATTACTTTCAATCAGGCAATTGCCAAGGCCGGCACCGGCGGGACGAACGCGGTTGCCTCGGGCGGCGGACTCGGCAACTTTGCTGCAGGCACGGCCGCTCAGAACGTGAACATCGCCAGCAATAGCGTCTCGGCTACTGCTCCGCTGGCCGCAAATGCGGTTGCAATTGGCGGTGGGGTCTGGACTCTTAATACGCCACTCAATCTGCAGAATAGCTACGTGCAGAGCAACTCCTCCACCATGGACGGAGGTGGTATCTACGACGGCCACGCGGGTCCGGGCTATGTCTCCTTGAGCTACTCGCAAGTGATGCGCAACACAGCGGCCCATAAGGGAGGCGGCGTGTTCAACTCCTATCCCGTTTCTCAAACCAACAGCCCAATCATTGGAAACTCCGCTCCCATCTGTCCTCAGATCGTCGTCCCCTGCCATTAGCACGAATTCTTCGTAGGCCGCGCGTTCCGTAATTCTTCGTAGGCCGCGCGCTCCGTCGCCGGCAGAATAAGTCGGGTTAGCAGCAGAACCACCGTAGAAGCAGGCCCGGATCCAGCTGGATCCGGGCCCCTTCACTTCATGGTCAAACTGGACGGACGCCGTCTATCCTGGTTACACTTCACCTTGTCGCTCTTTGTCGCGACCTACACGGCAAGAGGAAAGGAGACGATCTATGGCGATGAATGCACTCTTCATTGGCTGGGGCCCGGTTATTCACGGACGCGAGCAAAAATCGCTCCAGGTGTTTGACGAGCTCATCCAGTACTACACGCGCCTGCAGCAGCAGGGGGAGATTGAATCCTTCGAGCCCGTCGCTCTCGAGCCGCACGGAGGCGATCTCGCCGGATTCTGCCTGGTGCGCGGCGACCCGGAGAAGCTGAACCGTTTACGCAACAGCGAGGAATTTATCCGGCTAAATACGCGGGGCCTCCTGGTGGTCAATAACCTTGGCGTGGTCGGCGGGTTTACGGGCGCGGAGCTCAACAGTCTGTTCGAAGACTTTGCAAAGCAACTAGGAGAACTGACCTAGAGCGACCCCGAGCAGCCGGCGACGGAGCCGCGCGGCCTACACTCGGTTCGACCACGGGCAGCCGGCGACGGAGCCGCGCGGCCTACATTTGGGCTGTCGTGAATCAATCGACCTATCTGCGCTGACCCACTTCAGCCCGCATGTGCTGCCAGGCTTCGCGCGCCTCGTCCACTGAACCGGCGTCTTCGATCGTGGATATATCGCCGGGATCTCGGTCCAGGATCACCGCCTTGAACACGCGCCGCATGATCTTACCGCTGCGGGTCTTCGGCAACATCCTGACGAAGTTGATATCGCTGATAACGGCAACCGGTCCGAGCTCATGTCGCACGGTTTCTCTCAGCTCGCGCTCGAGCTCTCCGGATGGCTGTTTACCTTGCCGAAGCAGGATGAACGCCGAGATCACCTCACCACGGAGCTCATCCGGTCTGCCTGTCACCCCGGCTTCCGCTACTGCCGGGTGGCGCAGGAAGGCGGTCTCAACCTCGATCGTCCCGATCCGATGACCGGCAATCTTGATGATCTCGTCGGCACGGCCGCTGAAGAAGAAGTAGCCGTCTTCGTCGACGTACGCTGCATCACCGGTGAAGTAGACGCCCGGTATCTTCTGCCAGTAATCGCGTGCGTAGCGATCCGGATCACCCCACAGAGTCGGTGTCAGACCGGGGAAGGGGCGGGTAATCACCACGATCCCCTTCTCTCCCGGCGGACATGGCTCTCCCTCGGGCGTGCGCACCTCTGCGAACATGCCCGGCAGCGGGATGCCGGCCGAGCCCGGCTTGATGGGCAGCAGACTGATGCCGTAGGGATTGCCGAACACCGGGCCGCCGGTTTCGGTTTGCCACATGTGGTCGATGACCGGAACCTGGTCGCGCAAGACATCCTTCTGGAGCCATTCCCAGGCGGGAACGTTGAGCACCTCGCCGGCGCAGACCACACGCTCCAGACTCGCCAGATTGGAGCTGCGCGCCGGCTCGGTCCCGTGGGCCATGAGCATCCGAACCGCGGTGGGTGCGGTAAAGATACCGGTTACCCGGTTCTCCTCGATGATGCGATAGAAGGTCTCGGGGCCTGGATGGTCGAGCGCACCCTCGTAGGCAATGGTGGTGCACCCGAACAGCAGCGGGGCATACACGATGTAGCTATGGCCAACTACCCACCCGATGTCGGACGTCGACCACCAGACATCCTCCGGCTTCATGCCAAAGCACCAGGAGCCGGTGCTGTAGATGCCAACCTGATAGGCCCCATGGGTGTGGACTGCGAGCTTTGGTTTAGCCGTCGTTCCCGAAGTTGCCAGCACATAGGCCGGCTCGTTGGACTCCATCGCCTCGTAGGCGCTCGACTGACCCCGCCCCTGCTCCAGGAACTCCTCCCAGGTCAGACCCCGTTCGGGATGAAAGGGGGGATGTCCGCCGTCGCGGGAGAGGAGAACCACCCGTTCGATGGGAGATTCAGGATCCTGCAATACTTCGTCGACGATGTCCCACAGCGGCACGTCCCGTCCCTTGCGCCAGGTCACATCGGCGGTCAGCAGGAACCGTGCTCCGGACAGCCGGATCCGCTCGGAGAGGGCACCGCTGCCGAACCCGGCGAACACCACCAGGTGGATGGCCCCGATGCGGGTAGTGGCGAGCATAGCCATGATCGCCTCGGGCATGGTCGGCATATAGATGGCGACACGGTCGCCTTTTCGAACGCCGAGTCCCCGCAAGCCGGCGGCGATGGCTTCCACGCCCGCCAGGAGCTGGGCGTAGGTAAA
>Ga0207416_1001203_pt1 | contig 36514 bp, 23 predicted proteins | sample PaiPotPPM11metaG_FD_184107 | JGI IMG/M metagenome (GOLD analysis project Ga0207416, IMG submission 184107) | Iron sulfur acid spring bacterial and archeal communities from Banff, Canada, to study Microbial Dark Matter (Phase II) - Paint Pots PPM... ...
GACAACGTCTCGCTCGAGGTGGAGCTGATCACGCCGGTGGCGATGGACAAGGGGCTGCGCTTTGCGATCCGCGAGGGCGGCCGCACGGTGGGCGCGGGCACGATCTCGGAAATCATTGCCTAACTGGTGGGCTGAGCGGGCGGGCTGAGCGGGCCGGAAGCCGGCAGCCGGGTGGAGACGGGAAGACTTGGGGCAGCGGAACCGCCCCAGGCGGTTGGAGCGAGGGCGGGTGCCGGGGCGACGGGCTGAGGTGGGTACGACAATGCCATCCGCCACCACCCAAAAGGAGTTTTCATGCGCGAGATCATTACCCTGCAATGTCCGGAGTGCAAAATGCGGAACTATTCGAAGACGAAGAACCGCAAGACGACGCCGGACCGTTTGGAGCTGAAAAAGTTCTGCCGGCGGTGCCGCAAGCACACCGCGCACAAGGAAACCAAGTAGCCGGCCGGTCGAGCCGCTTTCCTCCGGGCGGGTTTTCCTGCTAGGATGAAAGACCCGCCCCGTCCGGCGACCAAATCAGGGGTGTAGGTTTAACGGCTAGACCGCCGGTCTCCAAAACCGGATGTGGGGGTTCGAATCCCTCCACCCCTGCCAGCTTTCCCCGCGCGGTGCTGCAAAGCCAAGCCTGCGGACGGCAATCAGGCGGCGGCACGACGGGAACGCGAGGAGTGGGTATACGGAATGGCGGCATCAGCGGTAACTGAACGCAGTAACGGGATGGGGCATGGGCTGAAGGATTTCTCCGCCCGGATCAAGGGCTTCTACGGCGACGTCCGTACCGAGGTCAAGAAGGTCCACCGGCCCAGCTTCAAGGAAGTCCGTGTCACCACCTGGGTGGTGATTCTCACGGTCATGGCGTTTGCGGCGTTCTTTTTTGTCGTGGATGCATTTTTCAGTCGCGTGGTGGATGGCCTCATCGGTTACCTGACCCGCTAGTTCGAGTGAACGCAACACCCTTGACGACCATCACCATGGAAGCTTCCGCCCAGTCCGCCAAACAGTGGTACATCATCCACGCCTATTCGGGCTACGAGCGCAAAGTCGCCGAGAGCTTAAAGAGCCGCGTGGAGGCCTTCGGGTTGCAGGAACGGATCGGACAGATCCTGATTCCGACCGAAGACGTGGTCGAGCATCGTGGCGGCAAGAAGGTCGTTTCGTCGCGCATGTTCTATCCCGGCTATGTGCTGGTGGAAATGATCATGGACGACGAGGTGTGGCACGTGGTCAAGAACACGCCCCGTGTGACCGGGTTCGTGGGTAGCGGTCAGTCGCCCACCCCGCTGTCGCAGGAGGAAGTGGACCAGATCGTGCATCGCGTGCAAGTGGGGGCGGAGAAGCCCAAGCTGCGCGTGAAGTTTGAGAAGAATGAGACCGTGAAGATCACCGATGGCCCGTTCGCGTCATTTTCGGGCGTGGTGGATGAGATCAACGACGAGCGCGAAACTCTCAAGGTGATGGTGACCATTTTTGGTCGCCCCACCCCGGTGGAGTTGGAATTCGCCCAAGTCGAGAAGCTGTAAGACAGCTAACGTTGCCCGAACGGCGACAGAGGATTCGAGCGGGACATGGCCAAGAAGATTCAAGCGCAGACGAAGTTGCAGATTCAGGCGGGCAAAGCCACGCCGGCGCCGCCGGTGGGCACCGCCCTGGGCCCGCACGGCCTGAACCTGATGGAGTTCTGTAAGGCGTTCAACGCCAAGACACAGACCAAGGACTTGGAAGGCATGGTGGTGCCGGTGGTGGTGACCATTTACGCCGACCGTTCCTTTACGTTCATCATCAAGACCCCTCCCGCGGCCGAGTTGCTGAAGCGGGCGGCGGGCGTGGCGAAGGGCGCCGGAAACCCGATCAAGGACAAAGTGGGCAAGGTCACCGCCAAGCAGGTGGAAGACATTGCCAAGCTGAAGCTGCCTGATTTAAACGCGGCCTCCGTGGCCAGCGCGGTCAAGAGCATCCGTGGTACCGCCCGCAGCATGGGCATCGAAGTGGTGGGCTAACCCCCGCTGGAGAGCGTGGGCGCCGGGCGCAGACTACTCGCGACCGGGCGCCAGTCGGAATCAGGTCGCAGACTACGCCCCCCAGTGGCAATCGGTGGGCTCGTAGGAGACAGAAATGGCAAAGTCCGGAAAGAAAATTGAAGCGGCGCGCAAACTGGTTGAAACCCGACCGTATGCGCTGCCCGAGGCCGTTCCCCTGTTGCAGAAGGCGAAGTTCTCCAAGTTCGACGAAACCGTCGAGCTGAACATTCGCCTGGGCGTCGACCCCAAGCACGCCGACCAGATGGTCCGCGGGACGGTGGTGCTGCCGCACGGATTGGGCAAGAGCAAGCGCGTTGTCGTCATCGCCACCGGCGACAAGGTGGCGGAAGCGCAGAAAGCGGGTGCCGATTTCGTGGGCGGAGAGGAACTGGTCGAGAAGATCCAGAAGGAAAACTGGGTTGACTACGATGCCGTGGTCGCCACGCCCGACATGATGCGTTCGGTCGGACGGCTGGGCAAGGTGCTCGGGCCGCGCGGCCTGATGCCCAATCCCAAGACCGGCACCGTGACGCTGGACGTGGCGCGCGCCGTGCTCGAAATCAAAGCCGGCAAAGTCGAATTCCGCACCGACAAGCAGGGACTGATCCACGCCGCGGTGGGCAAGATTTCCTTCTCGGCGGAGAAGCTGGTCGAGAACGCGGAGACGTTGTTGGCCAGCGTCCTCCGCGCCAAGCCGGTGGCGGCCAAGGGCAAGTACCTGCGCGGCGTGACCCTGACCTCGACCATGGGGCCGGGCATCCGTCTCGACACCACCGCCGCGGAAGCGGTGCACGCCAAGGCTTAGGCCTCCTCCTGAACGGGCGGCGGCGCCCACGCCGATGCGGCTCACGGCCGCCAACCGGCGCTTGAAATCGTAGAAGGAATGCTCGCATGTCACTGACCAAAGCGGACAAACAGAACCGGGTGGAAGAGCTGCACGGCGAATTTCAGGGAACCGCCGCCCTGATCGTGAACACCTTCGACCACCTCACGGTGGCGCAGGATTTCCAGTTGCGGCAACAGCTCCGGGCGGTGGGAGCGCGTTATCGCGTGCTCAAAAACAGCCTGGCGGAACGTGCCGCAGTGGGAACGCCGATGAGCGGCGTGCTCAAGGAGCTCAAGGGCGTCACCTCGATCGCCTATACCAGCGGCGATGCGGTGGCGCTGGCGAAGGTGCTGCAGAAGTACACCAAGGACAACCCGACCTTCGTGGTGAAGGCGGGCTTGCTGACGGAGGCGGGGCGGGAGGGGCGCGCCCTGACGGCGGCTGAGGTGGACCAGCTGGCCGCGCTGCCCAGCAAGGAAGAGCTGTACGCCAAGTTGCTCTACCTGCTGCAGGCGCCGGCGCAACGGCTGGTCACGGTGTTGTCGGCCGCGGGACGCAACACCGCGGTCGTCATCGACCAGGCCGTCAAGGCCAATAAGTTTTCTTCGTAAGCGCCGCCGGGCGCGGACGGGGATCCAGTTCGCAAATTTTCACGGGAGCTAGAGGAGATACGCAGATGGCTGACTTGCAAACGTTGGTGGAATCGATCAAGGGTCTGACGCTGTTGGAGGCGTCGCAGTTGGTGAAACAGTTGGAGACCGAGCTGGGCGTCTCGGCGGCGGCCGCCGCTCCGGCGGCGGCGGCAGGCGGCGCGGGTGCGGCCGCTCCGGCGGCGGAAGAAAAGACGGAGTTCACCGTGGTGCTCACCGCGGCGGGCGCCAACAAGATCAACGTCATCAAGGCGGTGCGCGAAGTCACCAGCCTCGGCCTCAAGGAGGCCAAGGACTTGGTGGACGGCGCCCCCAAGGCGATCAAGGAAGGCGTGAACAAGGAAGAGGCGGAGAGCATCAAGAAGAAGTTCACCGAGGCCGGCGCCTCGATCGAGATCAAGTAGTTGGGTCTGCAGCTTATGAGTGGCTGCGTCTCCGGATGGCGATGGCCCTCCGGCCCGGGTTCCGGGCCGGAGGGTTTTGCCGTCCCCGCCTGTATTCCGGTTCCGGACCCGCCGCCGTCCGTTTGCGAGGGGCTGGCCGCCAGTCGCCCCCGGCAAGGAGTTCTATGAGTTACCAGCAGGACAGCCTCCGCCCCCGTCAGGACTTCTCCAAGATCCCGTCTGCGATCCAGATCCCCAATCTGATCGAGGTGCAGAAGGCCTCCTACGAACGCTTTCTGCAGATGGACAAGCTGCCCAGCGAGCGCGACGACGCCGGGCTGCAATCGGTGTTCACCTCGGTCTTCCCGATCACGGATTTCCGCGGCGTCTCGCAGTTGGACTTCGTGGACTTCGCCATCGGCAACTGGGAGTGCAAGTGCGGCAACCTGCGCGGCCTGCACCACCTGCGCTCCACCTGCCGGAGCTGCGGCAGCACCATCATCACCAACCCGTTTCACGCCGGCGAGATCCTCTGCCACCATTGCGGCAACTACAACGCCAACGTGGTGACGTTCTGCAACAAGTGCGGCGACCCGGTCGGGTTGCAGTTGAAGAACGACGTGACGGAGTGCGAGGACAAGGGCTCGACCTACTCGGCGCCGCTCAAGGTCACCATCCGGCTGACGATCTACGACAAGGATCCCGAGACGGGGGCCAAGAGCATCCGCGACATCAAGGAGCAGGAGGTCTTCTTCGGCGACATCCCGCTCATGACCGAAAACGGGACCTTCATCATCAACGGCACCGAGCGCGTCATTGTCAGCCAGTTGCACCGCTCGCCGGGGGTGTTTTTCGAGACCGCCAACCAGCGCACCTACTTCCTCGGGAAGATCATTCCCTACCGCGGCAGCTGGGTGGAGTTCGAGTACGACGCCAAGAACCTGCTCTACGTGCGCATTGACCGCAAGCGCAAGTTCCTCGGGACGATCTTCCTGCGCGCGCTCGGGTTGCGCTCCGACGAGGAGGTGCTGCGCACCTTCTACACCGTGGACCGGGTGGTGCTGCGCGACCGCAAGCTCTTCTGGCAGATTGACGGCGGACGCGAGGCCGACAAGCAGGTCAACCTGCTGGCCCAGAAGTTCACGCACCGCATCGCCAACGCCAAGGGCGAGGAGGTCGTGCACGGCGGCCGCAAGCTGACGCCGGCGGCGCTGCGCGATCTGGGCAAGGCCAAGGTGAACGAGTTCGAGATCGAACCGGCGGAGTTGGAGGGCGCCTTCGCGGCGGCCGACATCGTGGACCGCAACACCGGCGAGGTCCTGCTCGAGGCGAACGCCGCCATCAGCCCGGGGGAGATCAGCAAGTACCTCGAGGCGGGCATCGGCGAGCTGCATGTGTTCTTCCCGGATCGCGACGCGGTGGGCAACATCATTTCCACCACGCTGCGCAAGGACTCGGTCAAGACCACGCCCGAGGCGCTGATCGAGATTTACCGCAAGCTGCGTCCCGGCGACCCCCCGACGCTGGACACGGCGCGCGCCCTTTTTGAGGGCATGTTCTTCGACGCCCGCAAGTACGACTTTTCGCGCGTCGGGCGGCTGAAGTTCAACATCAAGCTCTACGACAACCAGGACGCCACCTCGCTCGACAAGCGGACGCTCGACCCGGAGGACTTCTACTCCACGATCCGCTACCTGCTCAAGCTGCGTCGTAATGAAGGAGCGGTGGACGACATTGACCACCTCGGCAACCGGCGCGTGCGCGCCGTCGGCGAGTTGCTCGAGAACCAGTTCCGCATCGGCCTGGTGCGCATGGAACGCGCCATCAAGGAAAAAATGTCGGTGTACCAGGAGATGTCGACGGCCATGCCGCACGACCTGGTGAACGCCAAGCCGGTGATGGCGGCGATCCGCGAGTTCTTCGGCTCCAGCCAGCTCTCGCAGTTCATGGACCAGACCAACCCCCTCTCCGAGATCACCCACAAGCGCCGCCTCTCGGCCCTGGGACCGGGCGGGTTGTCGCGCGAGCGGGCCGGGTTCGAGGTGCGCGACGTGCACACCACGCACTACGGACGCATCTGCCCGATCGAGACGCCGGAAGGTCCGAACATCGGCCTGATCTCGTCGCTCTCCTGCTATGCGCGCATCAATGAGTACGGTTTCATTGAAAGCCCGTACCGCAAGGTGCGTGACGGGCGCGTGGTGGACTTCATCACCGTGCTCAACGCCGGCGACAGCGACCACAAGGTCGGCACCCACCTCGAGAAGCTCGAGGTGGACAAGCTCAACCACGAGCTCAAGGCGAAGAAGAAGAAAATCGTGGAGTACGAGCCGTATTCGTTTTACCTCTCGGCCTGGGAGGAGGACAAGTACGTCATCGCGCAGGCCAACATCGAGCTCGACGAGCACCTGCGCATCGTCAACGAGCTGGTCAACGCGCGCCAGGCGGGCAACTTCGTGCTGAAGAGCCGCGGCGAGATTGACTACGTGGACGTCTCTCCCAAACAGCTCGTCTCGGTGGCCGCCTCGCTGGTGCCGTTTCTTGAGAACGACGACGCCAACCGCGCCCTGATGGGCGCCAACATGCAGCGCCAGAGCGTGCCGCTGCTGCGCGCCGACGCGCCGGTGGTCGGTACCGGCATGGAGGCGGTGGTGGCGCGCGATTCGGGCGCCACGGTACTGGCCAAGCGGGCCGGCATCGTGGACTCGGTGGATTCCGAGCGCATCATCGTGCGCGTCGAGGGCGAGCCGCATGCCGGCCAGCTGTCGCGCGAAGTCGGCAGCGACATCTACCAGCTCACGAAATTCAAGCGTTCCAACCAGAACACCTGCATCAACCAGAAGCCGATCGTCAAGCAGGGGCAGAAGGTGGCCAAGGGCCAGGTGCTGGCCGACGGTCCTTGCACCGACCACGGAGAGCTGGCGCTGGGGCGCAACGTGCTGGTGGCCTTCATGCCTTGGCGCGGGTACAACTTCGAGGACGCCATCCTGGTGTCCGAGAAACTGGTCCGCGACGACTACTACACCTCGATCCACATCGAGGAGTTCGAGATCGAGTCGCGCGACACCAAGCTCGGGCCGGAAGAGATCACGCGCGACATCCCCAACGTCAGCGAGACCTTCCTGCGCGACCTGGATGAGAGCGGCATCGTGCGCATCGGCGCGCAACTGAAGCCGGGCGACATCCTGGTGGGCAAGGTCACGCCCAAGGGGGAGACGCAACTGACCCCGGAGGAGAAGCTGCTGCGTGCCATCTTCGGCGAGAAGGCGGGCGACGTGCGCGACGCCTCCCTGTACTGCCCGCCGGGCATCGAGGGCACCGTGGTGGACGTCAAGATCTTCTCCCGCAAGGGCGCCGACAAGGACGAGCGCGCCCTCTCCATCGAGGGGGAGGAGGTGGCGCGGCTGGAAAAAAACCTGCAGGACGAGATCCGCATTCTCAGCGATGAGCGCTCCAAGCGCCTGACCACGCTGCTGGGCGGCAAGGCGCTGCTCGCCGACCTGCACGACGAACGCACCAACAAGAAGCTGTTGAGCAAGGGCAACGAACTCAACCGCGAGCTGATCGAAAACATCTCCACCCGCAACCTGAAGCGCATCCGTTTCGCCGACAAGGACCCCCGGGTCAATGAACAGATCGACGAGATCGAGGAGATGACCACCCGCCAGGTGGACGTCTTGACCAAGATCACCAAGGACAAGACGGAGAAGCTGAAGCGCGGCGACGAGTTGCCGCCGGGCGTGATCAAGATGGTCAAGGTCTACATCGCCATGAAGCGCAAGCTTTCGGTGGGCGACAAGATGGCCGGCCGGCACGGCAACAAGGGCGTCATCGCCCGCGTGCTGCCGGAGGAAGACCTGCCGTACATGCCGGACGGGACGCCGGTGGAGATCGTGCTCAACCCGCTGGGCGTGCCCTCGCGCATGAACGTCGGGCAGATCCTCGAGACCCACCTCGGCTGGGCCGGCATGGTGCTCGGCATGAAGTTCGCCTCGCCGGTTTTCGACGGCGCGCGCGAGAACGAGATCAAGGCGCTGCTCAAGCAGGCGGGGCTGCCGGAGTCGGGCAAGACGACGCTGCACGACGGGCTGACCGGGCAGGTCTTCGAGCAGCCGGTGACGGTGGGCTACATCTACATGTTGAAGCTCTCCCACCTGGTGGACGACAAGATCCACGCCCGCTCCATCGGCCCCTACTCCCTCATCACCCAGCAGCCGCTGGGTGGCAAGGCACAGTTCGGCGGCCAGCGTTTCGGTGAAATGGAAGTCTGGGCACTGGAAGCTTACGGCGCGGCCTACATCCTGCAGGAGTTGTTGACCGCCAAGTCGGACGACGTCTACGGCCGCGCCAAGATCTACGAGGCCATCGTCAAGGGCGAGGCCGCCATCGAGCCGGGCGTGCCGGAGTCTTTCAACGTGCTGATCCGCGAACTGCAATCGCTTTGTCTGGATGTCGAGCTCATGAAACGGAACAGGGAGCCGCTGCCCGAGATGGCCGCGGCCGACGACTAGCAACGAGTTGAACACTGCCCGGGCGGCCATGGCCGCCCGGGTTCACCGCCCGGCCGCCGCCCGGCCGGGCCACCCGCGGGCCACGCCGCCCCGGGTCGGGGTTTTCGTTTCGAGTTCCTTGGAGGCATCGTGTACCGCAGCAGCCCTTACGATCGCGCCAACCTGATCGCCGATTTTGACAGCATCCGTATCAGCCTCGCCTCCCCGGACAAGATCCGCAGTTGGTCGCACGGCGAGGTGACCAAGCCGGAGACCATCAACTACCGCACCTTCAAGCCGGAGCGCGACGGGTTGTTCTGCGCCCGCATCTTCGGCCCGGTCACCGACTGGGAGTGCCTCTGCGGCAAGTACAAGCGCATGAAGCACCGCGGCGTGGTGTGCGACAAGTGCGGCGTCGAGGTGACGCTCTCCAAGGTGCGCCGCGAGCGCCTCGGGCACATCGAACTGGCCAGCCCCTGCTCGCACGTCTGGTTTTTCAAGGGCCTGCCCAGCCGCATCGGCCACCTGCTCGACATCTCGCTGCGCGAGCTGGAACGGGTGCTCTACTTCGAGGCCTACGTGGTGATTGACGCCGGGGAAGCCCCGGTCAAGGAACGCGAGGTTCTCACCGAGGAAAAATACCGCGAGCTGATCAACAACGGTTTCGCCGGCCGCTTCACCGCCCTGATGGGCGCCGAGGCGATCAAGGAACTGCTGCGCCGTCTCGAGATCCCGGAGATGGCGGTCGAGCTGCGCGAAAAGATGAAGACCGAGGCCTCGATGCAGAAGCGCATCAAGTACGCCAAGCGCCTCAAGGTCGTCGACGCCTTCCGCAAGAGCCTCAACAAGCCGGAGTGGATGATTCTCGACGTGATCCCGGTCATCCCCCCCGAACTGCGCCCGCTGGTGCCCCTTGACGGTGGCCGTTTCGCGACCAGCGACCTCAACGACCTCTACCGCCGGGTGATCAACCGCAACAACCGGTTGAAAAAGCTGATGGAGCTGCACGCACCGGAAGTCATCGTGCGCAACGAGAAGCGCATGCTGCAGGAGGCGGTTGATGCGCTGTTCGACAATGGCCGGCGCGGCCGCGTGCTGCGCGGCGCCAACAACCGGCCGCTGAAGTCGCTCTCCGACACCCTCAAGGGCAAGCAGGGCCGCTTCCGTCAGAACCTGCTCGGCAAGCGCGTCGACTACTCCGGGCGTTCGGTCATCGTGGTCGGCCCCGAGCTCAAGCTCAACCAGTGCGGGCTGCCGAAGAAGATGGCGCTCGAGCTGTTCAAGCCCTTCATCTACCATCGCCTCGAACAAACCGGCCAGTGCACCACCATCAAGCAGGCCAAGGAGATGGTCGAGCAGCAGGAGCCGGTGGTGTGGGACATCCTCGAGGAGGTCATCAAGGACCACCCCGTGCTGCTCAACCGCGCCCCCACCCTGCACCGTCTCGGCATCCAGGCCTTTGAGCCGGTGCTGGTCGAGGGCAAGGCGATCAAGATCCACCCGCTGGTCTGCACCGCCTTCAACGCCGACTTCGACGGCGACCAGATGGCGGTGCATATCCCGCTCTCCCCCGAGGCCCAGGTCGAGGCGCGCCTGCTGATGTTGAGCTCCAACAACATCCTGTCGCCGGCCAGCGGCCAGCCCATCACCGTCCCCACGCAGGACATGGTGCTGGGGGTCTATTACCTGACCAAGGGCAATGACAAGGCGCGCGGCACCGGCCGCACCTTCGGCAACACGGAGGACGTGCTGATCGCGCTCGAAATGAACGAGGTCAGCATCATGACCCCGGTGCGGCTGCGCTTCACCGGCGAGCTCATTGATCTGAACAGCGCCTACGACAACCAGGACGTCGTGCACGCCGAAGTGCAGCAGGTCAAGAACTTCTACATCAACACCACTGTCGGCACGATCATCCTCAATCACCATCTCCCTGTCGGCATGCCGTTCATCAACGGCCTGCTGAAAAAGAAGGGCCTCAGTTCGCTGGTCAACTTCGGCTATCTGCGCTTCGGGCTGGAGCCCGCGGTGAAGATGCTGGACGACCTGAAGAACCTGAGCTTCCGCGCCGCCACCATGGCCGGCATCTCGATCGGCATTGACGATCTGGTCATCCCGGCCAACAAGACGGCCCTGGTCAAGGACGCCGAGAAGCAGGTCATCGAGGTGCAGAAGCAATACCTCGACGGCGCCATCACCAACGGCGAGCGTTACAACAAGGTGGTTGAGATCTGGTCGAACATCACCGAGAAGGTTTCCGACGAGATGTTCTCGGTGCTCGAGAAGCAGGACCAGGAAGGCACGGTCAACCCGGTCTACATCATGGCCGACTCCGGGGCGCGCGGTTCGAAGCAGCAGATCCGCCAGCTCTCCGGCATGCGCGGCCTGATGGCCAAGCCCTCGGGCGAGATCATCGAGACCCCCATCACCGCCAACTTCCGCGAGGGGCTGACGGTGTTGCAGTACTTCATTTCCACCCACGGCGCCCGCAAGGGATTGGCCGACACCGCCCTGAAGACGGCCGACTCGGGCTACCTGACCCGTCGCCTGGTTGACGTGGCCCAGGACGTGATCATCAGCGAGATTGACTGCGGCACGGTGGACGGCATCCACGTCAGCGCCATCGTTGATTCCGGCGAGGTGGTGGAGAGCCTGCGCGACCGTATCGTCGGCCGCGTCTCGTTGGAAAAGATCAAGGATTACGAGGGCAACACCATCGTCGACGTCAACCAGCCGGTGACCGACGAGCTCGCCGCCCGCATCCAGAACAGCGGCATCGAGCGGGTGCAGATCCGCTCCGTGCTGACCTGCGAGTCCAAGCGCGGCGTCTGCGTCTCCTGCTACGGCCGCAACCTGGCCAGCGGCAAGCTGGTCGAGCTGGGCGAGGCGGTGGGCGTGATCGCCGCCCAGTCCATCGGCGAGCCCGGCACGCAGCTCACCATGCGCACCTTCCACATCGGGGGCACGGCCAGCCGGGTGAGCGAGCAGTCGCGGCAGGAGGCCAAGAGCAAGGGCTTTATCCGCTTCATCAACCTCACCACCGTCAAGAGCAAGGAAGGCGACCTGATCATCATGAACCGCAACGGCGCCATCGCCATTGTGGATGAGAAGGGCCGCGAGCGCGAGCGCTACGCCGTCGTCTACGGCGCGCGCCTGAAGAAGAAGGAAAACGATCCCGTGGGCATGGGCGAGACCATGGTGGAGTGGGACCCCTACACCTTCTCCATCCTCACCGAGATCGGCGGCACGGTGAAGTTCAAGGACATGGAGGAGGGCATCACCCTGCACGAGGAGGTGGACGACGTCACCAGCCTCTCGCACTGGGTGGTCAGCGACTCTCCGGACGAGAAGCGGCAGCCCCAGGTGCTGGTCACCGCCGATCACGCCGCGCGCGGCGCGGGCAACAAGAAGTACCTCATGCCGTCGCATGCCCACCTCATGGTGCAGGACGGACAGGCGGTCGCTCCCGGCGACGTGCTCGCCAAGATCCCGCGCGAAACCACCAAGACCAAGGACATCACCGGCGGTCTGCCGCGCGTGGTCGAGCTCTTCGAGGCGCGCCGGCCGCGCGAGACCGCCGTCATCAGCGAGATTGACGGCACGGTCAAGTACGGCGACGTGGCCAAGGGCCAGCGCAAGATCATGGTCATCGCCGACAACGGCGCGCAGAAGGAATACCTGCTGCCGCGCGGCGTGCATATCGCGGTGCAGGAGGGCGAGCGCGTCAAAGCGGGTGAACCGCTGATGGACGGCCCGCGCAATCCGCACGACATTCTCGCCGTGCTGGGCGAGAAGGAACTGCAGGCCTACCTGGTCAACGAGATCCAGGAGGTCTACCGGCTGCAGGGCGTCAACATCAACGACAAGCACATCGAAGTCATCGTCCGCCAGATGATGCGCTGGGTGCGGGTTGAGGACGTGGGCGACACCGAATTCCTGCTCGACGAACAGGTGGACAAGTTCCGCTTCCGCGACGAGAACGAGAAGGCCATCGCCCGCGGCGGCAAGCCGGCCACCGGCCGCCCGCTGCTGCTCGGCATCACCAAGGCCTCGCTCTCCACCGACAGCTTCATCAGCGCCGCCTCCTTCCAGGAGACGACGCGGGTGCTCACCGAGGCCTCCATCCAGGGCAAGATCGACTACCTGCGCGGCCTCAAGGAGAACGTCATCATGGGCCGGCTGATCCCGGCCGGTACCGGTCTCGACTACTACCGCAACGTCCGCCTGGTCGGCGAGCAGGAAGAAGAACTCGCCGCCCTCGAGGCCGCCGCCCAGCCCCCCTCGCCCTACGAGGAGGCGGAACGCGCCCTCGATCTCTTCCGCGCCGATGCCGACGAGGGACTCGAAGTCGAAGACCTCGGGATCGAGTAGCGCGTCGGGGGTGGGGTGTCGGGCGTGGGGGGTCAACACCCACGTCCGAGGCAGACTGAGTTAGCGGCGGGGCTTCGGCCCCGCCGCTTTTTTTGCGGGACGTGGATCTTCGGTGAGCGCACGGCCTCCCCATGTCCCCCCTGCCGCGGCCCTGCGGGGCACCGCGCGAAGGGAGGATCGACATCCCGGAGCGGTGAGCCCCGGGTACGCCGCATTCTTTTTTGCGCGCGCCCCTGAGGACCGCAGCAGGTTGCTGGCACACCGCCAGGACTCGGGAACTCCCATGGGTGGCAGCCCCTTTTAATAGCCGCGTTGGCGTCTGCTCGCCGCGCCGTTGAAAATGATGGACAATGGGCGCGCCGCAAGGAGGCACATCCATGGGACAACGATCTCCCGACCCGTCCGATGACCTGATCAGCGATCCGGCCGGTTCGCGGCGGCGCTTCCTCAAGGCCGGGCTTGCTGCCGTGGGTGCCGCCGCTGCGCCGGGCTTGGCGGCCGGGCCGCTCCCGGCGGCGGAGTCGCGGCCCAATTTGCTGATCTTATTAGGGGAGGGACTGCGCCCCGACGTCCTCTCGTCCGCCGGCAACCGGCTGGGGCGGACGCCGCATCTCGATCGCATCGCGGCCGAGGGGACGACCTTTTCCAACGCCTTCGTCACCAACTCCCTGTGCCTGCCGGGACGCGCCACGGTGATGACCGGTCTCTATTCGCACGTCACCGGCACGATCGACAACCGCGACCGGCCCATCCCGCCGCAGTTTCCCATCCTCCCCGATCTGCTCCACCAGGCCGGCTATGAGGTCGCCTTTGTCGGGAAGTCGCATGTGCGGGGCGCACTGCGCGACCATTACTGGGATTACTACTTCGGCTTCAACGGCCAGGCGAACTACTACCACCCCGAGATTGTCGAAGGGGAGAAGGGCACCTATGGTCCGGCGGTGCGCTACGACGGCTATGTTGAGGACTTGCTGGGTGATCGCGCGGTGGCATGGCTGCAGCGGCGCACGGCGCGGCCCTTCTGTCTCTTCTACTGGCCGTACGCGCCGCACGCGCCTTTCTACCGCCCGCGCCGCTACCTGGATCTGTTCAATGGCGTCGCGGTTCCCAAGCCCGATACCTTCGACGAGGATCTGAAGGGCTACCCCGGCAAGCCGCGCGCGTTCATCGACGCCGTCAACAAGATCGGCACCACGCAGGTGGGCAACGACGACCCGCGCTCGCTGGAGGAACTGGTCAAGAACTACAACGCCGGGTTGATGGCCATGGACGATAACGTGGGGCGCATCTTCCAGGTGCTCGAGCAGCGCGGCGAGTATGCGAACACCGCCGTGGTCTTGCACTCCGACCACGGCTTCTTCCTGGGCGAGTGGCGGATGTACGACAAGCGGCTGATGCACGAACCTTCGATTCGCGTGCCTCTCATCGTGAGACAGGCGGGAGGGAAACGCCTCGAAGCCACGGTCAAGTCCATGGCGCTGAACCTCGACATCGCACCCACGGTGCTGGACCTGGCGGGCGTCAAGGTGCCGTCATCCTTCCAGGGGCGGAGCCTGATGCCGTGGTTGCGCGGCGAACAACCGGCCTGGCGGAGCGACTGGCTGTACGAGTATTACGAGTACCCGGAGTACGAGCACGTCCGCCCCAACCGCGGCGTGCGCACCGAGCGCTACAAGCTGATCCATTACTTCGAGCCGCCCGAGGAGTTCGAGCTTTACGACTTGCGCGAGGATCCCGGTGAGAAGCGCAACCTGTACGGTGAACCGCAGTTCAGCGGGCTGGGCCGGGAGCTGTTGGCGCGCATCGCCGAGCTGCGCCGCGAGACCGGGGACACACCGCAGGCCAAGCAGCTCGCGGAGGCCCTGCGCAACATTCCCCAGCTCGCACCCACCCCCAAACCGTAGGGACGGTTGTCAGTCGTCGGTTGTCGGCAACCCAAGCTCAACGGTTTCGCCAGGGCAGCGAGGTGTGGGGTTTGTGTTTTGCCGGCGACCGACACCGTTGCGGGTCACCGGCTGGCGCCGGTTCGGCGCGCCCCCGACCCACTTGCCTCGGGCTTGAACCCCAAGCTACGGGCGGACCCGCCCGGCGCCGGGCTCCGGAGAGGCGCTGTGCTTGGCGTACCAACGGTTGAAGGCTACAAGCATCGTCAGGCGGCGCCCGTCCGCCGTGCTTGTAACCGTCAACCGACAACTAAAAACCGACAACCGCGATTAGAAATTCAACTTCAAGCCCAGTTGGACGATGCGCGGGCTGTGCACTGAAAAGACCTGTCCGAAGCCGCCGCTATCCACGTTGGTGTTGACGCCGTTGAATTGGGTGTGGTTGAAGATGTTGAAGAACTCGCCGCGCAACTGGCTGTTGATACGTTCCGTGAAGCGGAAGTTCTTGAGCAGCGCGAAGTCGAAGTTGGAACGGCCCGGTCCGGTGATGATGCCGTTGGCCGAGGTCCCGAAATGGCCGATGGCGTCGGCAAACAGGGAGGTGTTGAACCACGCCTGGGCCGTCTTGGGGCCGGAGGTGAGCGGGCCCGTGATGTCGGCGCGATTGCGCGTGGTGCCCAGACCTTCACTGGACGTGCCGAACTTGGTCGCGAAAAAGGGCTCGTTGTTCTGCAGGACCGTCAGCGGAAACCCGGTATTGAAGGTGGTGATGCCTGAAACCTCCCAGCCCCCGAAGGTCGTGCCGACCAAGTTGTGGGTGTCCTTGAGGAACGGCAGGTCGTAGACGTAGTTGATGACCAGGATCTGGCTCTGATTGAAACCGGCCCGACCCTTCTCGATGCGCAGGTTGTAGGCGTTCTCCTCCGAGGTGCTGCGATCGGTGGCGTTGTCGGTAAGAGCTTTCGACCAGGTATAGGCCGCGCCCAAGGTGAGCCCCTGGCCGACGCTGCGGTTCACCGAAAGTTGCAGCGAATGATAGTTGGAATCGAAGGCAGGGGTGATGGTGCCGATGCCGGCATAGCCCTGGTAGGGGCGCAAGGCGTTGACGTTGGCGGTCGGGTTCGCGGCGCGCACTTCCGGGTGCACCTGGTTGAGGTTCACCAAGCCGAGCAGGTGGGTGCCCTTATTGCCGACGTAAGCGGCTTCGAAGAGCGTATTGGGCAGGATCTCGCGCTGGTACGAAAGGTTCCAGTTCTGCGCGTAGGGTGTCTGGAAGCCCGGCGTCCCGGTGGTTCGCAGGAAGCGCGGCGCCAGGCTTACCACTTGCGAGCCCCCTTGCGGGTTGTCAAACAAGTCGGTGTTGTTGGGATTGGTCAGCGAGATGCTGCTGACGAACGGCGGGTTCTGGAACTCATTCTGTTCGAAGATGCCGTTCAGCGTCCGGTCAAAGTAAATGCCATAGCCGCCGCGCAAGACGCTCTTGCCATCGCCGTTCAGGTCATAGGCAAAGCCCAGACGCGGGGCGAAGTCCTTCTTGTAGTTGGGGTTGACGCGATTCGCGTAAGGCGAGTTCTGGCCCGCCACGATGATCCCGTTGAGATAGGTTGCCGGTGTCGCGCCTCCGGGAACGAAGTTGCCCGTTTTGGGGTTGATCGCCGGGGCGTTGGCCGGGTTGAAGACAGCCGGATCAAAGGCATCCAGGGTTCCGGCCGTGTCGTGGGGCGCCGGGAAAAGGCTGTAGCGCAGACCGAGATTCAACATCAGGCGCGGCTTGACCTTCCAGTCGTCCTGCACGTAGAACTCCGAGTCCAGGTAGTGCAAGTTGGGAATGATGTCGCGGCTGGATTGCGAAAAGCTGGATGCTTGGCCCAGCAGGAAGTTGCCGAAGCCCGGGATATAGCCGTTCGCCGCGGTGGGCGCGCCGGCATCGCTGAACCCGAAACTGCCGTTCACTCCGGTGGGGCCGTTCTCGCTCTTGCGCAGGTATTGCAGGTCCAAACCGCTACGCAGGGTGTGATTTCCGTGTACCCACGAGAGGTTGTCGTAAAAGTCCTTGTCAATGTTGCGCTCGTGGTACGGAGCAGCCGGCGCAAAGATGCCGGAGATATTGCTGATGCTCACCCCGGGAATGCGATTGTAAGGATCGCTATACGGGAAGGTGTTGGTCACCAGCCCGTTGAAGCTGGAGCGCTGGCCGAAGGCGCCGGTCAGGTTGCTGTTGATCGCGCCCCAGGAGTAATTGAACGCGGCTTCGTTGAGCAGGGTGGGGGAAAGCTGCATGGTCCCATGCGCGACGACCGTGCGCCCGGGGGCGTTGGTCGCCGTGGCGGCGATACCGGGGAACTGCACGCCGGCAAATAATCCACCCGGTTCCGTGGTGGGCACGTTGTCCTGCTCGTAACGGCCGAAAAGCTGGACGCGGGAGCTGACGTTCTGATCCAACCGCACCAACTCCTGGCGCGTATTGCTGGTGGCACTCGCCGCGGTGATGAATTGCGGGCAGTTGATGGTCGGATGTCCAGCCGCGTCCACGCACAGGCTCGAGGCGGGGCTGAACTTGGAGTAGATGTTGCTGAGGTACGCCTTGGCGTTCTGGCTGAAGCAGTTGGCGCTGATGGTGTTATTTGCCACGCATCCCGCCGGCGCCCCGGTCGGGTCCAGGACCACCGGAACAGAGTTGCGGCCGCCGCTGTACAGGCCGCTGAAATTGCCGGTCAGAATCTGGGGATTGGGAAGCGTCGCATTCAAGGTCACGGGAGAGGTCTGGCGGCGCCACTCTTCCGAGAAAAACACGAAGGTCTTGTTCTTGATCAGCGGGCCGCCGGCGGTGTAGCCGAAATTGTTATAGCGCAGGGGTGACCGGGGGGCCTTCTGGCCGTTCGGCTGCGGGCGGGCGTTGAGCAGGAAGTCGTTCGCGTTCAGCTTGTCGTTGCGCAGGAACTCGTAGGCGCTGGCGTGAATCTGGTTGGTGCCGGAGCGGGTGACAACGTTGATCTGGCCGCCGCCGCTGCGTCCATACTGCGCGTCGTAGGTGCTGCGGCCGATCTTGAATTCCTCGAGGGCATCCACGCTGGGGACGTTGATCAGGGTGGAGTTGGAGCCGCTGTCATTGACGTCGGCGCCATCCACCGTCCAGTTGTTGGCGGTGGTGCGGTTGCCGTTGACCGAGATGCTGGTGGTGTTGGAGAGTCCGAGTCCGACCTGGTCCGGAAGGCCGCTGGAGACGCCGGGCTGCAGGGTCACCAGTTGTTCGAAGTTGCGGTTGTTCAGCTCCAGCTCGCGGATCTGTTTGCCGGTAATGGTCTGTTCCTGAGCCGCCGAGGAGGTCTCCACCGGAACGCTGGTGGCCGCGACGTTGACGACCTGCTCCACCGTGCCGGGTTGCAGGGCGGCGTTCAGCGTGCGCTGGTCACCGACGTGCAGGATGACGTTGCTGATGACCGACTTCTGGAAGTTGGGGGCTTCCACCGTGACCGAGTAGGTCCCGTTGGGCACCTGCGAAGCGGTGTAGGAGCCCGAGGCGTCGCTCATCACCGTGCGCGTGTCCACGTTGGTGGCGACGTCATGCAGGGTGACCTTGGCGTTGGGAATGACGGCGCCCGAGCTGTCGGTGACGATTCCCGTCAGCGTCGCGGTGATGTTCTGGGCGGCGGCGCCCACACTCAGGCAGAGCAACAGAGCGAGCAGACTAAAACTGATTTTGCGCATTGGTATCCCCTCGAAACTCCGGACGCTTGACCCACACCACAGTCGTCGCCACTCTCTCGGTGTCTCCGGAAACGTGTGACTGGCTGGCCGGCGACTCGTATAGACAGGTCACCGTACTCCGGATTGTAACGGTGGTGGAAGGAAGAAACAAGCGACGCGTGACGGGGTGTACGGAAACATACGGGCAGGTGTGCAGCCCGCCACCGCGTCCCGCAAGGACGACCGCCGAGATGTGTATTTTGCAACACCCAATCCAACACGGAGCCGGGGAGAAGGTCGTGACATGGGCTCGCAACCCCGTCATCACGGCGCATCCGGCCCTGGTGGCGATGTTACGCACGGTGACGAGGTCGTTGGGAATCACCGCTCTCGCGGGAGCAGTGACCGCACCGGTCAGAGAGGCAGTGACCTTCTGCCGTCCCGACCGACCGGAGGGGCTGCAAGGCAAAAGCTTCACCTCCTCCATCCCGCCGAAAGCGCGCGTTTGGACGAGACGGTTCAAGGAACATTTCACGCGCCGCGATGCGACCGCGACTGCGGCTTTCCCCTTCGGTAGGTGGGAGCCGAAAGCGTGAACTGGCGGCTAGCCCTGCCGTTGAAACTCACCGAAAGGCCAGTCCGTCACCATGGGCGACTGGTGAGGGGCAGCGGGCGCATGCCACACTGGTTGGCAGCACAAGACCCTCGTCGCGCACCCCCTTCCCATGCCTTGCGTGGTTCATTCGTACGTATTGCCCGCGCTGCCGTGGCTGACCCGCCCGGCGCAGAGATGGACGCGCCGTCTGGCGGCGGCGCGACGCATTCTCCTCGCGAGCGATTTTGACGGTACGGTGTCCGAGATCGTGGCGGTCCCCGAGGCGGCGGTGGCGGTTGCCGGCACGCAGGCCGCGTTGCAGCGGCTCGCCCACGATCCACGCTGGGCGGTGGCGTTGATCAGCGGCCGGGGAGTGGCCGACCTTCGAGAACGGTGTCCGCTCAGCGGCGTCTGGTACCTGGGAAGCCACGGCAACGAAACGCTGGCGCCAGCCGGGCACATCATCGCAGCCGACAGCGCGGAGCCTTATCCCGTGGCCCTGGTGCCTGAAGCGCGCGCGGCTTTGGCGCCGTGGCCCGGCACGCGTCTCGAAATCAAGCCGCGCTCGCTCGCCCTGCATTTTCGGCAGGCCCCCGCGGCGGCCGACAAGGTAGCGCGGCTGGCGCAAGACCTCGCCCGCGCGCACGGGCTTCGCGTGCTGACGGGCAAATGCGTGTTCGAACTGCAAGCCATCAGTGAGCGCGACAAGGGCGCCGCCTTGGCGGCATTGCGACAGAACTTGGCATGCGACCTGGCGGTTTTTCTGGGAGACGATCAGACCGATGAGAGCGTCTTCAGCCGGGGTGATCCCAATCTTCTCGGCATCCACGTCGGCGCACCGGAAGGCACGCGGGCAGAATTCTGGGTCGCGGAACCACGCGCCGCCGTGCGCTGGCTGCGCCGCCTGCCAGTCGCCATTGCCACCCAACGCGGCTACTCGCGGTACGAGTCCTGAACATCAAGCCCGCCGCAATGCCCCCCCACGTCCTTCAGATTCCCACTCCCAGCCGCGGCCGGTCTTTACGGATGTGCGGCATGTCCTGTGTCGGCTCGGAGTCGCACTCGATGGCGAGCACCGTCACCGGCTGGTCCGGGGCGGTGGCTGGCGCGCCGGTAATGTGCAGACGGAAGTCGTCCTGCTGGAACTGCAGAGGACGGCCCCCGACCAGAAGCCGCGCCGACTTGACCCGGTTGCGAAGGCCGCCGATGCCGAAGTCGCTGCCCGGCCAGAAGTGGCAGTGGACGTAGAGGGTGTTGCCGCGCCGCGTGAAGCCGGCGAAGGCCGAGCGGTTCACTTGGCACGGTTCGGTGTCGTAGATGGCTTCGCCGTTGCGCTGCAGCCACTGCCCAACGGTAGTGAGAGCCTCAATCGAGGGTTCGGGAATGGAGCCATCCGGCAGCGGTCCGATGTTGAGCAGGTAGTTGCCGGTATCGCGCGCGCAGAGCGCCAGATTGCGGGCGATCGTCTTCGCCGACTTCCAGTCATCGTCGGTCCGCTGGTAGCCCCAGCTGTCGTTCATGGTCATGCACGACTCCCACGCCCGCCCGCCCTTCTCGGCGGCGATGTGCTGTTCCGGGGTGGAGAAGTCGCCGGGTAGCCCGTTGCGGTTGTTGACGATGATGTCGGGCTGCAGGTCGAAGACCATGCGGTTCATCTTCTCCGACTCCCAGCCCTCGGGGGTCAGCGGCCAGTGCACGTCGTACCAGAGAACGTCGATCTTGCCGTAGTTGCTCATCAACTCGCGGATCAGGCCGTGGGTATAGGCGACGAACCGCTGCCGGGCGGCTTCGTCGGTGGCGCAGCGGGCGCCGTCGGGGTGATGCCAGTCCATCAGCGAGTAGTAGAAGCCGACGCGCAGGCCCTCGGCCCGGGCGGCGTCCACATACTCGCGCACCAGGTCGCGGCGTGGCCCCTGTTGGGCGGAGCAGTAGTTGGTCAGCTTGGTGTCCCAGTGACAGAACCCCTCATGGTGCTTGGTGGTCATCACCATGTACTTCTGTCCGGCGGCGCGCGCCAGGCGGGCCCAGGCGCGCGCGGCATGGGGATGGGGATGAAAGCGCGTGGCGAGCTGCTGGTACTCCGCCACCGGGATCCCTTCCATCTCCATGGCCCATTCGTGGCGGCCGAGGACGCTGTAGAGTCCCCAGTGGATGAACATCCCGAAACGGGCGGCGTGCCACCACTGCATGCGGCGCTGCTGGTCGGCGGCTGCGGCGGCGTCCAGCGTCGGTGGTGGTCCGCCCGCGGGCTGAGTGGCCATCATGGCGGGCAGGCGGGTGCCGGCGGCCAGCGCCGCTGCACCGCCGCCCAGACTCTGCAGGCACGCACGTCGCGAGAGGGGAATGGTTTTGCGGTCCATGGGGGCACGCTCCGGGTGTATAAACGCTTACACTCCGGCAGGGTAGCAGATCGATGGCGGCGGGGAGGGAAGAGTTGAGCGTGGAGCGCGGAGGGTGGGGCGTGGGAAGAGTAAAGCCAATCCAGTTGTTCGTTGATGGCTTCGTCGTAAACTCGTCGCCGGGTACCGGGGGCCGGCGATTCGCGGGAACGTCGGATGCGTGGAGACCATGCGGTCGACACGTCAGCCTCCGATCTGTGGCGCTGCTCGTTACCCTTCTTACTGGCGCATCGGCGCAGACCAGCTTGCGAACTTCCGAAGTGCTGCCGCGTGCTGATCGCAGTCGCGCGTCGGCGAAAACCGGGACGCAACAAGCCGCGGCCAACGGGCGCGCGTCCGCGGCGCTGGCGCGCGGTTTTGTTCATCCGCCGGATGACAGCCGCATCATGGTCCGCTGGTGGTGGTTCGGCCCCGCGGTGACCAAGCCGGAGATCGCCCGCGAGCTGCGCGCCATGAAGGCAGCCGGCGTCGGCGGCGTCGAGATGCAGGCGACCTATCCGCTGGCGTTGGACAATCCTGCGACAGGCATCAAGAACCTACCCTATCTTTCCGATGCCTATCTCGACGCCCTGCGCTACGCCAACGCCCAGGCCCACGCGCTGGGATTGCGGCTGGATTTGACGCTGGGCAGCGGCTGGCCTTACGGCGGCCCGAGCGTGCCTGTCACCGAAGCCGCCGGGGCGCTGCGTACCGTCGTCCTGCCGGTCGCGCCCGAAGGGGGCCGGGTCGCGCTGCCCGCCATCGCGGGCGGCGAGACGCTGCTGGCGACGTTTCTGGTCCCGGGGACACCCGGCCACGTCGACGCCTCGGCAGCACGGGAGATGGCCGACACCAGGGATGGCGCAGTGCTGGCGCCGCCCGGCACCGGCGCGCGCGTGTTGCTGGTCTTCATCGCGAGTCGCACCGGCCAGACGGTGAAACGGGCTGCGGTTGGCGCGGAAGGCTTTGTCGTGGATCACTACGACCGCGCGGCCGTGGACCACTACCTGCACAACGTCGGCGACCGGCTGATGCAGGCGTTCGGCGACCAGCCACCCTATGCGGTGTTCTGCGACAGCCTGGAGGTCTACGGTTCGGATTGGACCCCGGACTTGCTGGAGCAGTTCCGTCGCCGGCGCGGCTATGAGCTGACACCGTTCCTGCCCCTGCTGCTGGCGGGCGGTGCGGGAGCTGAGAAGGTCCGTCACGATTGGGGAGAAACGCTGACCGATTTGTTCAACGAACGTTTCTTGGCGCCGATGGAAGAGTGGGCGCGGCGCCACGGAACGCGCTTTCGCGTGCAGGCCTATGGCACGCCGCCGGCTGCCCTCTCGAGTTACGCCGGCATGGACCTGCCGGAAGGCGAGGGCTGGCAATGGCGGGAGTTCACGCCCACACGCTGGGCCTCCTCCGCCAGCCATGTGTACGGCAACCCCATCGCTTCGTCGGAGACCTGGACGTGGCTGCACTCTCCCGCCTTCCGCGCCACCCCGCTCGACATGAAGGCGGCCGCCGACCTGTACTTTCTCGAGGGCAGCAACCAGCTCGTGGCTCATGGCTGGCCCTACTCTCCGGCCAGCGCCGGGGAGCCCGGCTGGCAGTTCTACGCCGCCGGCGCCTTCAACCCGCACAACCCCTGGTGGCCGGTCATGCCCGACCTCACGCGTTACCTGCAGCGCGTGAGCTACCTGCTGCGCCAGGGGCAGCCGGTCAACGCGGTCGCGGTCTATCTGCCGAGCGACGACGCTTGGGCGCAGTTCCGCCCCGGCAGCGTCTCGCTGAGCGAGACGCTGGCCGCCCGTCTCGGAACACGATTGCTCCCGGCCATCCTGGATGCGGGTGAAACCTTCGACTTCGTGGACGATGGCGCGCTCGAAAGTCTCGTCCGCAGCGGTCGTCTGCGGGCGCGTTATCGCGTCATCGTGCTACCCGATGTGGAGCGCATCCCGCTCGCGACTTATCAAAAACTCGCGGCTTTCGTGGCGGATGGGGGCCGTCTCATCGCCACGCATCGGATGCCCAGCCGTGGGCGTTCCGCGAGCGGCGCGGAGGCGGCCGCCGTGACGGCCCTTTCGCAACGGCTTTTGGCCGGGGCAGCGCAACTCATTCCGAACGCGGAAGGGTTGGCGATCGCACTGGGTGCGGCCGGGTCGAAGCGTGACTCAACTCCCGACGTCCGTTTCACGCCCGCCGCCCCGGAGATCGGCTTCGTCCATCGCCACACGCCGGAGGCGGAGATCTACTTCCTGGCCAATACCGGCAACCGCGCCCAGCACGTCCAGGCGACGTTCCGCGTCACCGATGGATGGCCGCCGGAAGTCTGGGATCCTCTCACCGGAACCGTCGCACTCGCGCAGATCCAGCCGGGGCCCCCGCAGTCCATTGAGCTGGCGTTGCCGGCGTATGGATCGCAGTTTGTTGTGTTCCGGCGGTCCGGTACGGCGACCGGCATCGTGACGACTGCGAACAAACCTCGGGAACGGGTGGGCAGGCCCCGCGTGGCCGACGCGACAACGGTGGATCTCAGCAGTGACTGGCAGGTGACTTTCGCGGGGACGGGCCGACATGAGGCCATGTCCACGTTGCACTCCTGGGCCGACGATGCTGCGACGCGCTACTACTCCGGCGAGGCGTTCTACGAAAAAACCATCACGCTGTCAGCTGCCATGCTTCGGCCCGGGACGCATTTGACGTTGAGTCTGGGCAATGCGCAACCGCTGCCGGTGACGCCCAGCGGGCCGGGGACGCGCGCCTGGCTCGAAGGCCCGGTCCGCGAAGCGGCCGTGGTCTTCATCAACGACGTGCGCGCGGGTTCGGTCTGGTGCCCGCCGTATACGCTCGACGTCACGTCCGCCCTGCATGCCGGCCGTAACACCCTCCGCCTTGAAGTCGGCAACACGGCCATCAATGAGATGGCCGGGCGTCCTCTGCCCGATGACCGCCTGCTGCACAGCCGCTACGGCGTGCGCGCCGTGGCGCAGGATGTGGATCATCTGAAAGCGCTACCGTCGGGCCTGCTCGGGCCGGTGCGGTTGGTGGGCGATGTGCCGCCTGCGGATTGATGCCTTGGCCCGCCTTCCGTCCGGATGGCGCGATCCAACGCTGCGGCGGCTCGACACCCAACGTCAGCCAAGCGACATTTTCCAGCCCCGCATGGCCCTGGGCTGGTACTTTCCGAAAATTTTAGCCTTGTTGTATGCTCGGCAAAGCCGCTGCCGGAATGACGCCGCCCTGAGCCTGACATGCATCACCGACAATCTTTTTCCTTGGCCGTGTTGATGCTGTTTGCAACCATGCTTAACACCGTCGGGTGTGGCGGGGGTGGCGCGGGCGGTGGTGGGAGCCCTAGCGGGCCGGGTGGCAGCGGAACCACCTTTCGCGCGCCCCAGACCCGCACGGATTGGGTCTACTTGGGATATAAGATCGACGCCGGGGCTGACGGTAGCGCGCCATTGCAGTACCTGGTATTTGACGCGGCGCGAGGGCAGATTTTCGTTTCGAGCCCAGGGCAAAACGCGGTTCTGGTTTTCGATGCTTCCAGCCACCAGTTAAAGGCGACCATACCGGTTGCCTATCCGCAAGGGATGGATCTCTCGGCCGATGGCACGACCTTATTCGTCTGCACCGGGACCAGCTTAATCGAATTCCTCGATCCGGTGACCCTGCAAGTGAGACAACGGGTGAACATTACTGGATTGCTGCACGGCTTTGGAGCTTCTGCCCCCTTTGCGTTAAACGACGGGCGGGTGTTGTTAGTGCCGGGAGGGGGCGTGGACGGGAGCAATGCATTTTACGTCTGGGATCCGGCCCACGGGACCGTGCAGAACTATCCCGTCCCCCAGGTGGTGTACGGGTATGGCGCGACAGTCCGGACTGGTGACCGCTCCAAGGTTTTTCTCTGTGGCACCTCCACGGGTTCTCCTATCACCATTTTTGACGTCAAAACCGGGCTCACTTCCACCTTCCCGCTAGCGGACGGGTCTGGAATCCCCGAACGGGTCGCCAGCAATCCCGTCATGGATCAAGTCGCCATCTCCGATCTCGGCGGGAGAATTCAGATCGTCGACAGCAACGCGCACCAGATTGCGGCTCTGAATTTCGGGCCCAACCCGATTGGAGGGCAGAGGTTCTACGGCATGGTGTTCAGTCAGGATGGGAGGCGTCTCTACTTGTTTGTGGACTCCCACATCGACGCCTATGACACGGCCACGTTCAAAATCCAGGGAATCATGCCGGAACCTTATAGCGTGGGTGAATTTGCACAGCCCTTGCCGTTTGCCAGTGATGCCACAGGTATGGTGTTCGCGCTCAACGAAGACGGTCTGGATTTTATCGACACCACCCCGCTGGGCAACAACGGGCTGACCTCGGTTCCCTCCGGTTGGGGATTCGGTTTGGGGTACCTCACCCCGAATACCGGGCCGCTGGAGGGCGGCGCCTCCATTGCTTCCGGAATCGGCGCCGCGGTTCAGGTCACCATCCCTGGCCAGTTCGACGTATTTCTCGGGAAACGGTCGGTGTCCGGGTTGAAGATTGCACTCCCGAACTTTACCTTCACGGTGCCGCCGGGGGCGAATCCCGGTCCCGTGCCCTTGGTGCTTCAGTTTAGTGACGGTTCGCCGTTGCTGGCACCCGCCGCATATTCCTACGGCCCCAGCATTGTCAGCGTCATCACGAATGCCGGCGGATCTGCTGGCGGGGGACAGGGAATGGTGGTGGGCTATGGGTTGGGGAACGACGCTACGGCGCTCCAATTGCAGATTGGCGGCCAAGCGGCCACGGTCACCAAGATTCAGGCGCCACTCCAAGCGTTTGCATCCGGCTCCTATCCTACGCCCGCCGAAGCTGCCATATTTACCGTGCCGCCAGGAACGGTTGGCAACGCGGACGTCGCCCTCAGCACCGCCGCTGGGGCCGCAACTCTACCCGCGGCCTTCCGATATCTAAGTTCCATGGTGGCGCACCCGATCTCCCCACATTTGCAAGCCGGTGTCTATGATCCCAAGCGGCGGCAGATTTACTATACGGACGCCCAGCAGATCCTCGTCTATTCGGTTGACCGGGGGCAATGGCTGACGCCGATCGCCGTACCACAAGCCGCGAGTGCGAAGCTGGTGGGGCTGGCGCTGTCCCAGGACGGAACAATGTTGGCGGTGGGTGACCAGGGTCACGAGGCCATTCTGACTCTCAATCCCGATAGCCCCGCCACCACCGTCCATGCCTTCTCCGTTGCTGATACTCTCAACCCCTACTTGGTGCCCTCTGGTCTGTCCGTCAGTAATCAGGGCACCGTCTATTTCCTGCTGGCCAGTGGGTGCCAATCCGGCTTGTTGCGCAGCCTGGTCACCTCCACCGGCGTTATAACTATGGTATCTCCGAAGACGCCCATATGTACCAGCCCACAAGGTCGAGTGTTGTTGACGCCAGATCAAGGCACACTTTTAGTCGATTCCAGCGGAATTCTCCAGGTGTTTTCGGTTACAAGCGGCAGCTTGGTTGCCAGCGGCGGCTCGACCTGGGCGACGTCGGACATGGCGATGTCTGGCGACGGCTCACGCCTGATCCAGCAGGATTATCTTTATGCTTCCACCGGTGAAGCACTCGGCCAGCCTTCATGGCCGGACCTGTCGTATGCGGATGCCGACCCCGTCGTGTTCGGGCAAAAGCTGAACCGTAACGGATCCGTCTTATTGCAGCCGGCTGGACGTGCCCTGGACATTCTGGAATTGGGACACCAGACATTGCGGCGTCGCGTCGCTCTTCCCGCCCAGGTTCAACCGGTATTCGATGCGCTCGTGTGGGACGACGACGATAACAAGGCGTTCCTGATTGTCTCGGACGGTATCTTGGAGGTTCCAATGTCTCCGCTGCCACTCGTGCTCAGCGCTGTAAGTCCAAGCACGGGGAGCGCCGGCACAACCCTGACTCTCGCAGGCGCTGGCTTCGTTGCGGGTATGACCGCGACATTGGATCAGGCAGCGGTACCCTTTCAGCTACTGGATTCGGGAACGGCAACGCTACAGACGCCAGGTCATGTTATCGGCCCGGTGCGACTCACCTTGACCAGGCCCGACGGGGAAACGACGTTCATGGATGCCGCCTTCAGCTACACCGGATCGCAACCCGAGCAGACAACCGAGGACCTCTTGATGCCCTTTTCACGTATCGCGCACGTTGCACCCCAACACCACCGCGACCGCCTGGATAAGCTGGGAAGATCCGCCCGCCGCTGAACCGCAGGACTTTGGCAGGGTTGGGGAATTTCGCCCGGCGGGCGCTGGCTCAGGGTGGTGCCGAGATATCCGATCTCCTTGAGCGCAGCCGAGTCGGGCAACAAAGCCCGCTCAGTGTGGCTAGGGCTGGTGAGCGCCGACCACGCGGCCGCGGCACTCGCCCAGGCCGATGCGCGCAAAGCCGGGGCGCTCGCACCAGCCGCGCAGCGTCACCTCGTCGCCGTCTTCGAGGAAGCCGCGCGTCTCGCCGGTGGGTAGCACGAAGGGCGTGTGACCGCGCTCGGTGAGCTCCAACATGCAGCCCCGCGCCTCCGCACCCGGGCCGGAGACGGTGCCGCTCCCGAGCAGGTCGCCGGGACGCAGGTTGCAGCCGTTCGAGGTGTGATGCGCCACCATTTGCGCCGGTGTCCAGTAAAGCGCGCGCAGCATGCTGCGGCAGAGACGCGCCGGGCTGAGGTCCATCTCGCGCATGGTGCGGCTCTCGATCCAGACTTCAAGCTGAACATCCATCCCGCCATGCGCGGCATTGGCTTGGCCCGACAAGTACGGCAGAGGCCGGGGATCGTCTTCCGCGCGCGGCGCCGCGGGGACGCGGAATGGCTCAAGCGCCTCCAGCGTCACCACCCAGGGCGAGAGGCTGGTCGCGAAACTCTTGGCCAGAAACGGCCCCAACGGCTGGTACTCCCAGGATTGAATGTCGCGCGCCGACCAGTCGTTGAGCAAACAGATGCCGAACAAATGCTCCTCGGCTTCGAGCAAGGGCACCGAGTCTCCCAGCGCGTTGCCCGGTCCAACCACGAAGCCGACCTCCAGTTCGTAATCGAGCTGGCGCGTGGGTTCGAAGCGCGGCGTTCCTTCCTTGCTCGCGATCTGGCCGACCGGGCGTCGGACATCGTTGCCGGTGACGACCAGCGACGAGGCCCGGCCGTGGTAGCCGATCGGCACCCATTTGTAGTTGGGTAGGAGCGGCTGGTTGGGGCGGAACATGCGGCCCACGTTGGTGGCGTGGTCCATGGAGGCGTAGAAGTCGGTGTAATCGCCGACCGCGGCCGGCAGGCGCATGACAACCGCGTCCTGTGGGATCAGCAGGCGCGCGCGCAGCTTGGCGTCATCGCGCAGCTCGGCGTGATCGGCGCGCAGCAACTGCGAGACACGCTGGCGCAGTGCCCGCCACACCGGCCGACCCATGGCCAGCAAGGGGTTGAGCGTCGCCGCCCCGCAGGCCTCCTCGGCCCCGAGCGGCAGGGTGGTCAACACACCGGCGGCAGCGGCGGCATGCAGGTCCAAGACCTGGTCGCCGATGGCCACACCTACGTGCGGCGCGGCATCCCCGTGCTGAAAAACTCCGCACGGCAGATTCTGGATGGGGAAGTCGGTACCGGGCGATTGGGCGGACACCACCCAACTGGTCAGCCCGGGGGAGCACGTGTCGTCGTGGAGGGGCATGGAGGCTGGTCTTACTCTACGCACATTCCCCTACGAAAGCGGGCAGGCCAGCCGTTGCCAGCCCTGCTCGAGTGCCTGGATCTCGCGCGCCGGCTCCTCGAACGAGCAGCAGCCGAACGAGACGGCGAAGGTACGGGCGGCGGCGAGCTGGGCGTTGTCCAGATGGTAGCCGCGCCAGTTGACGCCCCGCTCGTCGAAGCGGAAGGTCATGGCGTCGGTTTCGTCGAGCAGGGCGGTCAGTGCGTCCCTATTCCAGCCGTGAAAGGCGCCCGCCGCTGCGAGAAAGAGGTTGAGAAACCCGTGCATCGGACCACGCGGGCTCTCGGGCTCATCGGTGAACGGGTACACCCCGGGCAGGGCATGATGGAGCCCAGCGGTGGCTTTGAAGGAAACATGATGCGCGGCGCAGGCGGTGATAAAGGCAACGACGGAGGCGGTGGACGGAAAAGCGTCCGCGGTGAGGCCGCCGGTGCGCAGCTTGGCGCGGGCGTGGTGTTCGGCGATCTCCGCCAGCCTGTCTGTCTGCGTTGGCAGCAACTCGAAGTACGCCGTCAGGCTCGGCGGGATGGACCGCATGGCGGCGCCGATCGCAGCGGGCGCTTTTTGCTCGAAGGCATCCACCACCACGCGATCACGGTGCAGTTGGTTGAACGCGGCAATGCGGCGTAGATCGGCTTCCGGGTCGGCGCCGGCAATCACGCTCACCCGCCAGGGCGCGTCCTCGTCCAAGCAGCGCTCCAGCCCGGCGAGGGCCGCCTCGAACTCGTCCAGCCGGGCGGCGGGCACGATGCACCGACCCAGCATCCAGGCGTCCTGGTCACAGTAGGCGCCGGCAAAGGCGTGCACCGCCGCCGACATCTCCAGCGCCGCCGGCGGGAAGAGCCCGGCGTAGTCAATCAGATCGGCCAGAAGAATGCGAAGGGAATGCACGGGGGTTGTCAGTTGTCGGTGAACGCAGAGGACGGTTGTTAGTTGTTGGTTGTTAGATTTTGGACTCCACCGTTCATCTTCCGCCGTCTTCCAGCTTCATGCCGGACTCGCCGAGCCAGGAGCGGTAGTAATTGCGGTCCTCGACGGCGAGGCATTCCTGGCTGACGTGCAGCGGATGGAAGGTATCCACCATGACCGCCAGCTCCCGCGTTTCCTTCTGGCCGATGGAGGCCTCGGTCAACCCGGGATGGGGGCCATGCGGGATGCCGTCCGGGTGCAGCGTGACCGAGCCCGGCTCGACGCCCTTGCGGCTCATGAACTCCGAGCCGGCGTAGTAGAGCACTTCGTCGGACATGACGTTGGAGTGGTTGTAAGGAGCGGGGATGCTCTGCGGGTCGAAGTCGAACGGCCGCGGACAGAAGGAACACACCACGAAGTTGTCGCCCTCGAAGGTCTGATGCGTCGGCGGCGGCAGGTGGAAGCGTCCCACGCGCGGCTCGAAGTCGTGGATGTTGAGGGCCCACGGGTAGTAAAAGCCGTCCCAGCCGACCACGTCGAAGGGATGGTGGTCGACCATGATCTCGGTCAGGCGGTTGTCTTTCTTGACGATCAGGCGGAACTCGCCGGCGACATCCTGCGGCTGCAAGCGGTGCGGCCGCCGGATGTCGCGTTCACTGTAGGGCGCGCTCTCGAGCAGTTGCCCGAACTCGTTGCGGTAACGTTTCGGGGTGCGGAGCGCCCCCGTGCTCTCGAGCACCAGCAGTCTGACCGGCTGCTCGGTGAAACGGTACTGGTGCAGAATGCCGCGCGGGATGACCAGGTAGTCGCCGGAGCTGAAATCCATCTCGCCCAGCGGCGTGGCCAGCACGCCCGCCCCGGTGTGCACGAAGACCAGCAGATCGGCCTGGGCGTTACGGTAAAAGAAGTCGTCCTCGGCCCGCGGCTCGCCGACGCTGAGCGCGACGTCGTGGTTAAACAGGAGGGGAATCAGATCCAGCGTCGGGCTCTGCACCGGCCCGAACTTCCCCGTCTTGAAGTGGCGATGGCGGAACGCCTTGTCGGGGTCGGCAACCCAGGCCAGGTCGCGCAGGTGCCGGACGTTGAGCACGCGCGTCGGCGGACGCAGGTGGTAGAGCAGCGACGACGGTCCCACAAAACCGTGGTTGCCGATCAGTTCTTCGGTGTAGAGCGTGCCGTCCGGCTGGCGGAAGATGGTGTGGCGCTTGCGCGGGACTTGCCCGAGTTGATGAAAGGTCGGCATGGCTCCGCCTCGCTGACGTATTTAAAGGTTGCCGCGACGTTCCTGCTCGCGCTCGATGGATTCGAACAAGGCGCGGAAATTCCCCTTGCCGAAGCCGCGGCTGCCCTTGCGCTGGATGATCTCGAGAAACAGCGTGGGGCGATCCTCGATCGGTTTGCTGAAAATCTGCAACAAGTAGCCTTCCTCGTCGCGATCCACCAGCACGCCCAGTCGTTGGATGCCGTCCATCTCTTCTTCGATCTCGCCGACGCGGGCGGGCAGCGCCTGGTAGTAGCTCTCCGGCACGCGCAGGAACTCGACGCCCTGCTGCTGCAGGGTGGCGACGCTGTGCAGGATGTCCTGGGTCAAGAGGGCGATGTGCTGCACGCCGGGGCCGTTGTAGGCCTCGAGGTACTCCTCGATCTGGCTCTTTTTGCGTCCGCCGGCGGGCTCGTTGATGGGGAACTTGAGCGATGAGGAATCGTCCGACATCACCACGCTCATCAGCGCGCTGTATTCGGTCGAGATGTCCTTGTCGTCAAAGCTGATGTAGCGCTTGAATCCAAGCACCCGGCTGTACCAGTCGGCCCAGTACTGCATCTTGCCCAGTTCGACATTGCCCACCACGTGATCCACGCGCAGCAAGCCGACGCTTTGGCCGGGCATCCTGCATTCGACATAGCCCGGTAAAAACGGGCCCTGGAAGCCGTGATAGGAGATGAAGGAGTGCAGCGTGTCCCCGTAGGTTTGGATCGCCGCCCGGCGCACGTGTCCGGCGCCATTGGCTTTGCCGCCGATGGTGTGCGGCGCCAGTGCGGGCGTGGCTCCGCGCTCCACGGCCAGCGCAAAGGCGCGGTCGGCGTCGTCAACTTCGAAGGCGATGTCGCGCACGCCGTCGCCGTGCTTGCAGAGGTGTTCCATCTCCGCACTCTCGGTGCGCAACGGCGTGGTCAGCAGGAAGCGGGCCTTGCCCTGTTCCAGGGCGTAGGAGGTGGCCGCGCGGTTTCCTGTTTCCAGCCCGGCGTAGGCAAACTGCGAAAACCCGAGCGCCTGACGGTAGTAATAGGCCGCCTGCTTGGCATTGCCGACCAGAAACTCAATGTGGTGAATGCGCTTCAGTCGCAGGGCGTTATCTTGCTGCATGAACACTCACCATCCCGTGCCCCCATCATACCTCCGGGGATTTGGCGAGGACGGGGATTGAGGTCCGACCGATCGGAAAGCGAGGGGCTGCGAGGCGTGCCGGGCGGGACGGGGCAAAGGGTCAGGTGTCGGCCAGAACCCGGGTAGGGGGCAAGGACCAGCGCTGTGCCGCGGGCCTGAGCGCCCAGCCACAAGGCTCCAGCTAACAAACTACCGGCCGACCGGGGTTACGATGCAAGGGACATGACGCAGTTGACCGCGCAGGACATTTACCTCTTCCACGAGGGGACCCATGCCCGGCTGTACACGAAGCTGGGGGCGCATCCCGCTCCGGACGGCACCCAGTTTCGGGTGTGGGCGCCTAGTGCGTCGCGCGTCGCGGTGGTGGGTGACTTCAACGGCTGGCAGTCGGGGAAGAACCCGATGACGCCGCACGCCAGCTCCGGCATCTGGGAAGCGTTTGTCCCCGGCGTTCGGCCCGGCACGACTTACAAGTACCGCATCACCACGCCGGGCGGGGAAGAGATCGAGAAAGCGGACCCGATGGCGGTGCTCTACGAGGTGGCGCCGAAGACGGCTTCCGTCGTATGGGACCTGGATTCCCCGGCGTACGCATGGCGGGATGAAACATGGATGGCGGAGCGTCAGAAACGGAATGCGCTCGATGCCCCGATCTCCACGTACGAGGTGCATCTCGGCTCCTGGATGCGCGTTCCGGAGGAGGGCAACCGCTCGTTGTCGTACCGCGAGCTGGCGGTGCGGCTGGTCGAGCACGTGCGGCGCACCGGCTTCACGCATGTCGAGTTCCTGCCCGTGATGGAGCACCCCTTCTTCGGGTCCTGGGGCTACCAGACCACCGGATACTTCGCGGCCAGCAGCCGCTACGGCACGCCGCAGGATTTCATGCATCTGGTTGACGCGCTGCACCAGGCGGGCATTGGCGTGATCCTCGACTGGGTGCCGTCGCACTTTCCCACCGATGCGCACGCGCTGGCGCGCTTTGACGGGACCCACCTGTACGAACATTCCGATCCGCGCCAGGGCTTCCAGCCGGACTGGAACACCAGCGTCTTCAATTATGGTCGCCATGAGGTGCGCAGCTTCCTGACCAGCAGCGCGTTGTTCTGGCTGGAAAAATTCCACGTGGACGGCCTGCGCGTGGACGCCGTCGCCTCGATGCTCTACCTCGACTACTCGCGCAAGGCGGGCGAGTGGATCCCCAATCAGTTCGGTGGCCGCGAAAACCTCGAGGCGGTCGCGTTTCTGCGGCGTCTGAACGAAGACGTCTACCGCGAGTACGCCGCCACGCAGACCATCGCCGAGGAGTCCACCGCCTGGCCCATGGTCACCCGCCCGACGTGGATCGGCGGCCTGGGTTTCGGCTTCAAGTGGGATATGGGCTGGATGCACGACACGCTGCAGTACATGCGCCGCGAGCCCGTGCATCGCAAGTTCCACCAGCAGGAGCTGACCTTCCGCGCACTCTACGCCTTCACGGAAAACTACGTGCTGGCGCTCTCGCACGACGAGGTGGTCTACGGCAAGGGTTCGCTGGTCAACAAGATGCCGGGCGACGAGTGGCAGCAATTTGCGAACCTGCGGCTGCTTTACGGCTACATGTTCGGCCTGCCCGGCAAAAAGCTGCTGTTCATGGGCGGCGAGTTCGGGCAGCACAGCGAATGGAACCATGACGGCAGCCTCGACTGGGACGTGCTCCAGTACCCGGTGCACGCCGGCATGCAGCAGTGGGTGGGGGATCTGAACCGGGTCTACGCCGGGGAGGCGGCGCTGCACGAACTCGACGTGGACGCGTCCGGCATGGAGTGGATCGATGCCAGTGATGCACAACAGAGCACCATGGCGTTCGTCCGCAAGGCGCGCAGCAGCGAGGAGCTGGTTCTCGTCGTCTGCAACTTCACCCCCGTCCCGCGGACTGGCTTCCGGGTTGGCGTCCCGCGCGCGGGTTTCTGGAAAGAGATCCTCAACAGCGACGCCACGCTTTACGCCGGCAGCGGGCAGGGCAATTTCGGCGGGGTGGCTGCCGATGAAGTCGGCATGCACGGCCGGCCGTGGTCGGTGAACATCACGCTGCCACCGCTGGCGGTGGTGTTTTTCAAGAATGGCTGAGGGAACAGTTTTCAGTTGTCGGTTGTTGGTTGTCGGTTACACGAACGATCGAGCCCGCGCAGCAGGCGAACCGCCCGTAACCTGCGGCGAAAGCCCCTGGAAAGTCGGGGCCACGCGCGCCGAACCGGCGCCAGCCGGTGGCCCGCAACGGCGCCAGGGGTACAGATCGACGCCAGCCGTGCAGCGCGCTTTCCACGCACGATGCTCCCTGCCCGCTGCCGACGGTTTTCAGTTTGTGGATTGTCGGCGATACAAACACAACGGTCCCCCCCGGCACCGTGAGGTGTGGCGTAGGTGTCCGTCGTAGCGAGTCGTTGACATCATGATGCCTCGGCTCTAGCATCATGATGTGAGAACGACCTTGACGCTGGATGAAGACCTCTATCGGCGCTTGCGGCGGCAAGCGAACAAGCGAAATCTCGCCTTCAAGGCCATGGTCAACCAGCTGCTTCGGTCCGCGCTGGACGCGCAGGATGTGGCAGCGCCCACGCCGCCTTTTGTGGTCGTGCCGAAAGACATGGGCTGGCGCGACGATTTGGACTTCGACAACATTGGCCACTTGCTGGAACAGGTCGACGGTCCTCTTCATCGATGAAGTTGCTTGACGCCAATCTGCTGCTCTACGCTTACAACCAAGCCGCCCCTCAACACGTGCGCGCGCGGCAATGGTTGGAAGCAGTCTTTGTCGAGACCGAGGCGATCGGGTTGCCTTGGGTTTCAGTACTGACGTTTCTGCGCATTTCCACCGATCTGCGCATCTTGCCGCGTCCCTATACAAGCACTGAAGCCATCGCCATTGTGCAGGTGTGGCTCGCACAGCCACGGACGCAGCTTGTTGGACCCACGGAGTTGCATTGGGATGTCCTACAGCAGGTTGTGAAACAAGGGCAGGCACGGGGCGCACTGGTCAGCGATGCGCATCTTGCAGCGTTAGCCTTGGAACGGGGTGCAACATTGTGCAGCACCGACCGCGACTTTCGGCGTTTCCCCGGCCTCAAGTTGCTCAACCCGTTGGACTAGCCTTGACTCCGCGCATCTCAGCGCAAGCGGGGCATGCGCGGGCGAAGATCGTCCAGCGCAAGGACTCATGGTCTAGTGGGGCTCAGCTCGTAGTGGTGCGGCTTGGGCTGCGCGGCGCTTGCTTCGGACTCGGCTTCGTGCTGTTCGAGCTGGTCGAGGAAGGCGAGGCCGGCGGCGCGGGTGGCCTCGGGCGCCTGCGCGAGGTGCACCTGGGTCAGCAGACGGAGCTCGTGGACATCGTTGTGCGGCGCGATGGACCAGCGCACCCCGGTGGCCTGCTGCAGCATCGGCGTATTGCGCAGGGCGAGGTTCACGCCCTGCGCCAGCGCAGCCTGCGGAAACGTCCCGACCTCCTGGCCGTCAATCTTGAGCTGGTAGTCGCCCGCCACGAGGCCGGTGACGCGCAGCGGCTCCTGGTCGAGCGCCTGCACCAGGTCTGAAGTCTCGGCGGCCAGGGCCACGTTGCGGTCGTTCAGATCCAGCGGCAATGGGAGGGCGTTGTCCTGCTGCGTCCAGCTCCACGCGCCGTCATCCTGTTTCAGGTCGGAGACCACGGTGTTGTCCTGCTGCGCCACGGTGCTGTGCGCGGCGTCGAGCGTGACGGAGGTCACGATGGCGGGCGCACCCCACGCTTTCAAGAGCGCGGTGGCCATGTACCAGTGGCCGGTCGGCCCCGGATGGACGCGATCCGGGATCAGCAGCTGCGCCAGGGCGGGATCAAACGCCGCGGCGCGCGTCAGGTCGTCCACCACCGGTGTGTTGAGATCGGCAAAGCCCAAGCCCCGGCTGGCGGCCAGCTGCTGTACGTACTGCCCGTAGCGGCGCAGGACCCCGTTGTAGCCGCCCGCAAACTGCGGCGGCCGGGTCACGTCGTCAAAGGGAGAGGGTTCAATCAGCGTCAGGCGCACGCCGGGAAGCTGCTGCTGCAGGCTGGCGACGATGTGGTCGTAACCGTGGGAGTAAGTTGCGAACAGTCCGGGGTCAAACGAACGATAGCCGCCGTCGTTCATGCCCAGCATGACGGTCACGACGGTGGGATGAAACGGCACGACGTCGCGCGCGAGGCGCTGATCAATCGGCCCGGCCCACCC
>Ga0207416_1001205_pt1 | contig 36478 bp, 36 predicted proteins | sample PaiPotPPM11metaG_FD_184107 | JGI IMG/M metagenome (GOLD analysis project Ga0207416, IMG submission 184107) | Iron sulfur acid spring bacterial and archeal communities from Banff, Canada, to study Microbial Dark Matter (Phase II) - Paint Pots PPM... ...
AGTACGCGGTCTTCTGTTTCTGCTCGTCCTTTGGGCTGCGGATAGGCCGCTCCGTGCCGTCGGTGAGCACGCCCCATTCTTTGAGTTCGGGGTACTGCTCAATGATTTCTTCCAGTGAGCAGCCCTTCGCCCGTTTGGGACGGACCCACATCTGTCCTAACGCCGCATCCAAGACGGGCAACAAGATGCCTACCCATTTACATGCCCGGCTTTCATCCATCCCAAAGAACAAGCCATGCACAAACAGGAGCGGATAGATCCGAGTGTAGACCAAGATAAATAGCATCTTGTCCTCGATAGCCGGGATCAGCCCTTTCTGTCCTCCGCCCCCCGCCCGCACACGACCCGCAGCCTTTAGCCGTGGCCCGATTACCTGCTGCTCATACTGGGCAGAGAAGGGAGCAAGCAGTTTCTCGAACTCTTTCACACTCAGTCCGGTAAGCCGTTGGAACATGGCAGGCCGTTTGATGAGTTGCGTGTAGGACAAGTGCATGGGGGTTCTCCTCAGTTTTCTTCCTAGTTTATCTCAGCTTTTCTTATTCGGCAAGAGGTCTAATGCCAATCCATCAGGTTGAAGATTGGTACAGCTTTGAAGAAGTAAAACGGCTGCCCGATTGTCCTTGATAACTACTGACCCTTTGGCAGTATCAAATGATACACTTGTTGGCTGTAGACCAATTGGCAGGCAACTTACAATGAGATCGAAGCCTTCCGTTAACCCATCCTGTTGATAGAGAGGTTCTCCAAGTCTCCACGTTATATTGTTATATGGGTTGAGCAATGACACTACTCCGAACTCTTGCATATTTTGGATAAATCCGAGAGCAGTTTCAGGCTGAGTTGCTTCCGCAAGGGATAAAAGAAGAAGACTATCTGCCCATGGATCTAAGATCGACTTAACATGACGTCCTTTAAGGTACTCCATGATAAAATTAATGAGCCAATTGGGCATCTTCAATGAGCAGTTAGAAAGGTGCATTTTGCTCATAAGTTCCCCAAAGATATACCACATCTTGAGGTTCGATACTTTGTCAGGATTGAGATCAATAGTCTTGAATTTTTCCATTACCAAAAACAAATGTCCAGCCTCATCAAGTTTGGTAATGGTGTTGTTAAAATCAAAATTTTCTAGTATTTCACGTATGTCATCACTGAAACCATTGATGTAAGCTCTCAAATTCGCCACTAGATGAAGAGGGTCCTCTAGTAATCGCACCAAGTCATAGGGTGAGGTATTATAGAATGCATAACCCGATGCTTTGCGAAGCTGGGGAGCAAGATTCTCAAGTTCTCCTTTGAGCTTGGTGTTGACATTGAGCACATTCTCTTTTGTAGTTTGCAACATATAGTTGATTCTATATAGCATTGTTAATGGAAAGATAACATCCTGGTAATTGCCGCGCATGAACGTGCCACGGATGAGGTCCACAATATTCCAAATGGAGGCGACCTGCTCATCGATGTTGCTCATAACATTTTTCCCCTTAGACCTGCCATACTAAGTGATGGAGTATAGGAACCCCTTGTGGAGTCGCACAACATACTTCTTGGGTATAGACTGATCATATTTTTTCTTGTTACAAGAGTTCCCCTTTTCCCTGGGAATAGGTAAAGGAGGTAGTGCGATCTTATACATTATGCTCCATACATGTTACATGAGTCCAATAGTGGGTCATCTCGCATTTAACGACCCCTTGGTTAAAGCTCTCATTGAGCCTGCAAGCCATTTCCCAATCGCCCCTTATTTGCGAACTGACCCCACTAATATTCAAAGGAAAAACGAAGCTGATTTCGAACACTGATTGGAGGCGAGTCACTGTGAAAAAATGCAAATACTTGTTCACCTAGCCGTATAGCCTCACACTCCACTTCCCAAGTTTTACCGCTTTTAAAAGGTATTGTCTCCTTGCCACGAATATGCTCTCCATGCGCTGCTTCAAACATTCGAGTAACAAGATGACTGCCAGGAATTACCGTGCCTGAAGCGCAAGAATATTTCATCGTATTAGACCGAAATGATACGTCAATCCTCACTCTATCATGAACAGTGGCAGTTGTTGATAGTTGCTGTCGATGTGACTGGGATGAAGGTGTTATTGTCTCTTTTCGGCATACAATAGCAATGCACGAATGAGGAGCACAGAATGTGAGCTGTGCACAGGCCGCAACACGTGACACGAGTTCAGGATGACTGAGCGAGGCAATTAACGCAACCGAAAAGCCTTCCTCTTGGTACAAAGCATGGACAGTATCGCGTGGTAACAAGAACTCTGCAGCTCCAACATTGCAAAGGTGCTCAGATATGTTCGTAAGTAGCTCATCTGACTCATATTGGTCATTGATGATCGAGAACAGTTCGCCATGATTGCGTAAGAGATGGTGGACAATCTCGTGATAGAAAGTAAAGCGGCGTCGAGCTGGCACCCCCGCAGTTGGATCGAGCTGGATTGCATCTGCAAAGGCAGCTCCTTCACATTCCAAGCCTATATTGCCATAGACAACTCTGATTCCCAGTTCCTTACAAAGCATCTCTGGCTTAGGCCAACATGGATATTGTGTTTTAATTGTAGTAATCCGTTCGAGAATCATCGTCTCAAGTTGTGCTTCTGGCGTTAAGTTCATTTTCATTCATCACTGCTCCTAATTCTCGTCTTGCGAAAGATACGGCCTCATAAGTGTCTTCAGATGGAAATAGAGTTCCTGCCACTCCAATGCAGTCTGGGGGCGTTTTCCACGCAGTTCAATACGATTCAGATCTTGGGCTGTCGCAAGATCAATTATTCTTTGTTGGATGAGTTCCTCAAGACCTGGAGCTAATCCCTGTTGCGGAGTCATTTGCCAACCATCTGTTCCCGCTACTACTTCACCAAGGAGCATCTCATAACTGCTCGCTATTCGTTCGAGAGTATCTATCGAGGGATTGGTTCGCCCGCGTTCAAGATCTGAAAGATAAGAGACAGACAATGATATGTGCTGGGAAAGCTGTAGCAGTGTCAAGTTTCGTTGCTTGCGAAGTTCTCGGAGCCGTTCTCCAAGCTTCATACTGATTCTCCTTCAAGTAATCTAGTTAGGTAATTACGTCTATACAGAATATAATCAAAAATTCTACTTGACACGTAATTAAGAAACAAGTATACTACGTTTATATAAATATACCACAGAAAATTACGTTTGTATAGAAATTGGAGGTGGCTACATAACCAACAAATTAACTATCCAGGAAGGAGGAATTCTGCATGAAGTGGTACCACGTTGCTATCGCCTTTGTAGATGTTCTGATTGCGGCAGAACGCTTGAAGAAAGCGATCAATGAACGATAATCATCTTTACTCAGTTTGTGCTCTACACACTGGTACAGTTCCAGATTGTGTTCACACATTTTTAAATCAGGAGCGTCAACTTTATGGCAGACGTACAAGTTACTTGTGTTACTAAACCAGATAGAAATAGCCCGCATGAACATATCACCCATCTTGGTGGCTCAGGATGGACTTGGTCAGTTCAGGAGGTAATATCGTCCATTGAAAATGGCTCAAATACCTTTTACACCAACGATGGTTTCAAGAGGGCAGATATAAAAGTCAGAACGCGAAACGGTAGGAAGTTTGTGCAAACTCAAGCAGATGGAGACTGGACAAACAATCTGCTTGAACTAAACGCGTGCCCGATATCATGGTAGCCGCTAGGGCGAGTTACTCTCTGTGTTTACCTATCCCCTTATAGTAATTGCTTACTGGCAATTACTAGCTCTGCTAATGTAAGCATGCTAGCATACCTGTACTAAAGCAGGCACTGGAGAGGTACGTACCTTTACCGCCTGCTTTTCAATGGATGAAAAGCGGTCTCCATTGTATTCTCTTCGAGTGTAAGCTTGTGAAGGACTTGGAACAATGAAAGAGCGATTTGAGGGAGAAACTGGTCGACGCTTATTGATAGAAGCGCTCAAAACTCAAAAGATGGTAATAGGCAACACAGCACTGGCAGAGGATTTATCTGGATTGGTTGAGGTTATGGAGGTGAAAGCTGGCGAGACAATTATTCACCAGGGCGCATTTGATAACCTCATCTTTTTTATCCTCGTAGGTAGTTTCTCTATTGTAGTACATGGTCAGACCGTAGCAAAACGCTTCCCAAATGACCATGTAGGAGAAATGGCAACTATTGAACCTAGCCAAGCACGTGCAGCAACAGTTATAGCGAATGAAGACTCGGTCGTTTGTAAAATCACGGAGCCTCATTTAGCAGATTTAGGACAACGGTATGGAGACATTTGGCACAATTTCTCCAGGGAACTTGCCCGACGCCTAGCCCAACGTAATGCTTTGGTCAGACCTGTGCGAGAAAAAATTCGAGTTTTTATCATTTCATCGACGGAAGCCCTCAGCATTGCTCGTGAAGTACAGAGCAACTTTGAGCGTGACAACATCTTTGTGGAGGTCTGGATTGATGGTGTATTCAAAGCATCATGTTATCCACTTGAAGACTTTGAGAGAAAAGTAGCGGATTCAGACTTCGCCATCGCGATTGCCCATCCAGATGACCTTACGGAAATGCGGGGAAGTTCCCAACTTACACCTCGGGATAACGTCATTTTCGAGCTAGGCTTGTTTATTGGCCGCCTCGGACGGCAACGCTCATTGCTCCTCGAACCCCGTGACGATAAAGTAAAATTGCCATCGGATCTTTCTGGACTGACAACGATTGGCTATAAATATGGTCCCCCGCAGGATCTTCCATCTTTACTGGCTCCTGCCTGCAACAAAATCAGGAAGATCATTAACGAACTCGGGCCGCGATGTTGAAAGGAAACAGATATGACCTTTAAGGATGACTTGGAAAGTGAAGTAAGTGAGATCTTTAGTTCCGCGTGGACAGTGAGGGAAGGAAGAACTGTTCCAGACCTCGAAAACATAAAGCTTGGTGACAATGACGCGGTGAAACTTGATGCTACCGTTTTATATGCCGATATGAACGACTCTACAGACCTTGTGGATCAGTTCACGAATGAGTTTGCAGCTCAAATTTACAAGGCTTACCTCCGGTGCGCTGCCAGAATTATCAAGAAGGAACAAGGAACCATCACGGCTTATGATGGCGATCGTATCATGGCAGTCTATCGTGACGAGACAAAAAACGACCTGGCGGTTCGCTCGGCAATGAAGATTAACTATGCTGTCCGAGAGATCATCAACCCGCTGTTAAAGAAGAAGTATCCAGAAAAGGATTACCAGTTAAAACAGGTTATCGGCATAGATACCAGTGAATTATTTGTTGCCAGGGTTGGAGTCAAGAACGATAGCGACTTGGTTTGGGTTGGCCGATCGGCCAATTATGCTGCAAAGCTATGCAATCTGGACGATTATTCCACATACATCACAGGTGATGTGTTTGACACGATGAGTGACAGTGTAAAGTATAGTAGTAAGGATAAGGAGCTGATGTGGACTAAGCTTATATGGAAAGCACGCGACAATAAGACAATCTATGGTTCGTCCTGGCAGTGGGATATTGGTTGATATTTTATAGTAGCTGGTAATACCTGATGTAATGTCAGGTCTAATAGTAGATGGATAGTTTTCCATCATGCAACAAGCATTAAATAAGGGGGAATTACATATAAGGAGTGATACAACTCTCATGTGGCTCCCCCTTAAGACATTATCGGAGGACAGAAATGAAATACAAAATTGAATTTCAGTACAAAGCGTCAGGTGATGTGCGCCCAGAGGACTGCGTTCAAGACGAAGAACTCAAATTTGAGCATGGTGAGTTCTTCCCCATTCCCAACGTTGGTGACAGTGTGGAATATACATCTGGTGGAGAGACTGTCGCACGCAAGGTTGTAAGTCGCCATTTCGGGTATCTAAGCGATTGGTGTGCTGTCACAATTGTTGTCACGGATATATCTGATGAGGAGATGGCAACACGACTCAAGATGTAGTGTTATCTTGTCCGAATAGATCTTATGAGTTGGGAATTATCCACTAGATGTTGGGCCAGAGAATTGGTTTGGGCACACTATTGATACGAGTACACCATCTCAGAACCCACAACTCTCATTCATTGACCAAATTGAAATACAGCAAAGATAGCGATCATAACTAACAAAAGTGAGAACGGACCAAATATGGGCAGTTAGGAATAACCTCTTCAACTGCTCATACTGAGATCAGATACTTGACCGGAAGGGTGTTCTATGATAGGAGATATTTATGCGTATTAAAGGTCGAAGGGTTCATATTGCTGGTAGTGCAGACAAAGATACCCCTGAACATCTTCTTCGCTATGCACATGAGTTGGTAGCTCATCTTGTCCAAGAGCTTAGCAAAGAAGGAGCGACGTTCATCGTCGGAGTTGGAAAAGAGCCTCTTGCTCGACCTGATGATCTATCTTCACCCGCTATTATCTTTGACTGGACTGCATTAGAAGCTGCTCATAAGTGTTTGAAAGATGGAGTTTCCCTTGCACAAGGTTCGCAAGGACGGCTCATTGCAGCAGTAGTAACGAGTAAGTCGGAGCGACAAGTTCCTGAATCTCGTCTGCACATCTGGAATGAACTACGCAGAGAGCATGCTGTGAAGTTAGAGTTCATTGAGCCAGGATGGACCTCAGGAGCCATTCGTCGTACGCGTCAAGCTCAACTCGGTGATATTCTCATCGCTCTAAGCGGAGGTGAGGGTGTAGAGCACTTAGCACAGGAATATGCAGCAGCGGGGAAACCCATTATTCCTTTCGATCTTGATCTTGGCTCAAGTAGAGGTGATGGCTCCGGAGGAGCAGCACGCTTAGCACAAAAAGCACTTGCTCATCCAGAGCGTTTTGTCCGCTTTGTTGATCCTGATACTAGTGGTGACTTACTTGCGCGTCTAGCTACTCGTCAAGGATCAGTTGCTATCATGGATATTGTTCATTCTGTAGTAGATTTGATCCACGCACTTGAATCTCCAACAGCATTTTATGTTCGTCTTTTGAATAATATGGTGCCTGAATTCGGCGCTGTGGAATACTTTTTTCGGAATGTTCTTAATCCCGTCGTCAAGAACTTTGGGTACAAAGCGATCGAGATGGGTCAAGAAGCCAGCACATACGCTTGGATGAATGAAGCCATTTTTGACAGTCTGCATTACAGCTCCGTCGTAGTTGTTGACCTGACCGCGCTTCGAAATAACTGCTTTATGGAGTTTGGGTATGCATTGGGACATGGAAATCGGATACTTCTTACAGCTCAGAAAGGAACCCATCTCCCCTTCGATTCATTTGCTCTTGATTGCCATTACTGGGAAGATTCGATCAGTGACGACCAAAGAATCACTCAACTTGAGGAGTATTGGCAGCGTACTATCGACCGACCACCACTTGTGAAGCCAAGGAGCTTACTATGAGTAGAGATCAAGGACAAGGTCATAGCAATACACCAGATGAAGTGTACATCTCAGTTGATATAGAGGCAGCAGGACCAATTCCTGGAGAATATAGTATGCTATCCCTTGGATCTTGCTTGGTCAATGATCCCACGATACATTTCTATGTCGAGCTTGAGCCTATCAACAACAACTTCATCCCCGATGCACTGAAGGTAAGTAGATTGACTTTAGAACAGCTCACAAAAACGGGTATCAGCCCAGCAGTGGCAATGAAGACATTCTACGATTGGGTTCAAAAAGTAGTCAATCATCAGAGAGCGGTCTTTGTGGGCTTCAATGCAAGCTTTGACTGGTCTTTCGTCAACTGGTATTTTCACACGTTTTTAGGGAGTAATCCATTTGGAATTAGTGCACTTGATATCAAATCCTACTACATGGGACTATCCGGTTGTCTTTGGAAAGAAACTACTTCGAACCAGCTACCCCAGCACTTTCAGCCGTCACATCATCAGACCCATAACGCGTTGGACGATGCTATAGCCCAAGCTGAAATCTTCAAGAAATTATTGCAGACTGCTCAGCAACGGAGAAAGTAATCAGGCTTCCTATGGCAAACGTTGTTATCACAGTATTAGCTTCGGGTGGATTGGATTCTACCGCCTGCCTAGCCTATTATGTTGCGGAAGGCTATACAGTGCACGGACTTTGGATCGATTATGGGCAAATTGCTGCGCAAGCCGAAGAAAGTGCTGTCGAGCAGATTACAGATTATTATAATGTTCCGCTTCAAAAAATCCGTACAACGGGCATTAATTGGCCCACACTGGGTAATGAGCTTTTTGAATTTCGAGGGCGTAATCTTACCCTTGTCTCTCTAGCATTCAATACAGCACTTGCCAAGCCAGGTCTCATCGCACTTGGTATTCATCAAGGAACAGACTTCGCTGATTGTACTGATACCTTCGTCAAACAACTCAATAGTTTGCTCCTCTTCCTATCTGATAGCAGCCTACGTCTTGATTGCCCTTTCTTGCAATGGTCTAAGCTCGATATTGCAAGATATGCCGTAGCACAGAGTGTGCCAATAGACCTCACCTATAGTTGTGAAAAGGGATTACGTCCACCATGTAAGGAATGTGTGAAATGCCGAGATACTCAAGCAATTTTCAGCAATTCGCAGATCGGATCTGCGCAAGTCGACAACAAGCTATACAAATAGAAATTGGCGCACAGTTCCTTCCCCTGCTCGTCTACTCATATTCCAGTCGAGGATTTTCAGACCTACCAGAGCGATATATCGCTACAAGGGATGTTACACCAATCCAGCTATTATCTCTGTATGATCTGCATTACCATCTAGATCGTCCAGAGATACTGCAAGCTCCAGCGTTCACGTCTACAGTGCATTTCCTTGATAGTGGTATGTACGAGACTCGTGGGCTTATTGATACAGAGAGTAATCGGAATCAAACTGATCAACCACTTTGGTCACAAGAAATGTATGTCGAAAGCGCAAGAAAGTTTGCACATAATGGTGATATTATAGTCTCCTATGACAATCGTTCACTTAGTGTTATCGACCAGATACAGCAGGGTCTCTCATTGTTCAAACTCATTGAGCAGCAGAGCATTACACGAGACCTATTACTCCATCCTAATGGTGCATCTCCGGAGAAATTAGCGAATACAATCGCGGAACTGGCACCTGATATTGACATCATTGGGCTGACAGAAAAGGATATTGGCTTTCCTTGGTTCATCGCTGCAAGTTACATCCATCAATTACGCACAAAACTAGATGATAATTTGGGGCGATATATTCCTATCCACATCTTCGGCTGTTTTGACCCGCAGACTATCGCACATCTCTTCTTCTCAGGAGCCGATATCTTTGATGGGCTAGCCTGGATGCGGCACTACTTTCACGATGGTCATTCCTTCTCAGACAAAGAATTTGAGTATAGCACTTCTCCTGAGCAATTGTTGAAGCCATGGGAAGCAGCTCAAAACCTTCTAAGAAATAATGTGGAAGAATTAGAGCGTTTACGTACAGATTTGCGCTATACCGTTCTTACTCGTGACTCATCTCTGTTTAAGGAATGCTTAGAGAACATTAAAGCTTCTGTGACTATTATCATATAGCAACAGAGGGCTAAGTTACGTTGATTGAAAGGAGGATCCTATGGGAGGTAGCGGTGGCTATGGCTTTGAAAGAAGACAGAGGACGAATTGGCAACCAGCAGATATTGAGCATTCTCTAGAACGAACTCGCCAACAGGCAGCAGAAGCTGAAGTAGCTGAGGTGTTTAAAGATGCCTTAAGCAAGATTAACCAAATTGATACTACAGCACTTAACCGTCATAAGGAGGAAATATTCCAAGCGTTAAAATCTGATTTTGAGGATGCATATAGCCTACGTGGTGGAGGCTCATATTCTCAGCATACCTACGTCAATGGTATAAGTGATATAGATATGCTGTTTGTCCTTGGGACGTTCTCCGATAGCAGCATTCCCAATAAAGAAAATTCAAAAGCTGTTCTCGCTGATATGGAGAACCGTCTGCGTCAGCGATTCCCCAAGACTATAATCAAGTCAGGGCGCATGGCAGTAACCCTAAAGTTTTCAGATGGTCTAGAACTACAAGTCCTTCCAGCATTTAGCAACCGCTCAGGATATCGTGTTCCAGATTATCAAGGAACCAAATGGGTAGAAGCTTATCCTCAACGCTTTACTCAGTTGCTACAACAACGCAATGCAGAAGTTGGGGGAAAATTGCTCCCATCCATCAAGTTGGCAAAACAAATCTGTGATAACCAAGGACTGGAGGTAAAATCGTACCATCTCTCAAATATGGCGGTGAAAGCTTTTGAGCATTATGCTGGGACTCAATCCCACGAAGATATGCTCCGTCATTTCTTCAACAAGGCAAAGGAACTTAGCGTTACGAGGATGAGAGATATCACCGGACAAGGGGCCTACATAGACCATTATTTGACAAGCAAGGCACAACGAATTGTACTCGCTCAACAATTGGGCGCTATTGAACAGAAAATCGCACAGGCAGAGGGTAATGCTAGTGAATGGCGAAACCTTCTGAAGCCTTCTTAATTATACTCTACAGCAAGGTTCCGTTGTGATCCTCCATCCTGAACATACAAACATAGGCAAGCAAAGGAACAACTAACTTCCCTCTCCCTCTGAACTTTCATTTTTAATCTGCTAGCTGGGCAATGCATGAGCAAACTGCTAGACTCTCTGGAGAGAGTCTAATCGTACAGGACCTCAGACCCGAAACGCGGCTCAGCGGTGGGTCGTTGATGTTTACAAACCCGGTAGAGTGCCAGCCACTGTTCAAAATACACGCTTTGAAATCCTGGGCCGCCATCAACGGTAATGGCAATAGGGAGCCGCCCGTAGCGCTTCACGCAGAGACGAAGGACCATGATAGTAGCGGTAGCTTGGAGGGTCAAATGTAAGAGCGTAGGCGCAATGCATCGGGGATGAGCAGGAATCAACAGCGTCAACCAGCATCTTCCCAGAATCTGACCAGTCCTGGAGTCGGGTGGAGCCGCGCTAAATGCTGGAGAGAGGTCATACTGAACTTGGCAAAAGTGGAAAATCATTTCTCCGAGTCCTCTTCTTTTTCCGTGTTATCATCGGGTAGTACTTCCATATCCTCTTCTTTTTCTGCTCCATCATCAGGAAGTACTTCCATCAGATCAAACACAGGTACTTCTAAAGCATCGGCTAGTCTGATCAAAGTATCAGTGTTAATTGTTCGATAAGGATTCTGGTAGATAGATCGGATCGTGTTGAGCGACATGAAAGCCAGATGGGACAGCTTTCCCATACTAATCCCTTTTGCTTGTGCCACTTCTTTGACCCTCAGTCTAATGCGCGTCATGCTCCCGCCTTTCCCTCCAATTGTAACAACAATGGGCTAAATGAGACTCCCCAAAACTTTTCAGTGCAAAAAATTACGTCAAAAATTTGACACCAAAGAAATTGCATGCTACTCTGGTAGTATCGTCACTCTTGGCTTATCTGTTGACCGTTTGGATGTTCCTGAGAGTGGCTAGTTCCTTGAATGGAGCGTGGATAGAGCGATAGAAAGAAAGGAGCCTGATGTGAGTGAGATAGCACGATTGAAGCAACAGATCGAACTAGAGACGTCAGCAATGAGGTTAGCGATGACAGGATTTCGGACCAGCGCGAGCCATGAGATCATTAATCACCAGATGGATCGACTCGGACAGCAATATGAACAGCTAGAGGGACTCATTGGCGAACAAGCAGCGATAGAGACAGTCATCGCAGCGCTGGGAAGGAAAGAGCCATGTCCATAGAACCGATGTATCCTGACGTTCCGATGCCAGTCAGTCTCATCATCGAACCAATCGACCCTCGTTATCTAGCAATCGTGTCAGAGCTGATGAATGAGCATGGGGGAGGACTGAACGCCAATGAGGCCTTCTTCCCTCAGGGAGCTGTCAAACGCTTCATCTGGCCCAGGATTCTTGATTGGAGGTACACGATCATTTTTCCAGATGGCTACGAGATGGGACTGACTGAAACGAGAGATGGGAGGAATATCCTCTCGTGCAATCCAACTGATTTGGTGTGTCCAACCTGTAAAAGATCTCTGGTTGACGATTGCATATGATTTAAAATGATATAATAAGATCAAAAGCGTTATTTTCTTGCCAAAAAAAAAGAGCGGTGTGCTTCTTGCCTCCTATTGCGTTCTTGGCTATCCGCCAACGAACATGCCTGGGAGAGCTTGCTTTGCAACACGACTTTTAGCAAAGCGAATGGACAGCAGTCTTCCAGCACTCCTTTGTGCTGGAAGACCCACCGAATCGGTCCTGGTTGTCCTTTGGCTTCCCTCCACCAAGCTAGGCGGATTGAGTATAGCGACGCGCCAACTCGACGATGTCCTGGATTTTGAAGGGCTTGGTCACATACTCGTTGGCACCAACAAGACGTGCCTTGAGATGGTCCACCAGTCCATCGCGTCTGGTAATGACAATGATAGGAATATACTTGCTCTGCGGGTAATTTCTCAAGAGTTGGATGACCTGGAAGCCGTTCATACGTGGCAAGACGAGATTGACAAACAGAAGATCAGGCAAAGGAACTTCTCCTGTCACGAACAGCGCATGAAGGGCCAGCAGTGGCTCCAAAAAACTCCTCACCTGGTACCCTTGCCGACTCAGAGCAGCTTCGAGGATGTGACATATGGTTGGGGAGTCATCGATGACCATGAGAAACTTTGCACTCATAGGGAAGGTCTCCTCCTTGTGTGGACACCTCCAGCGTGTTATAGTTATAGCGATGGAGGTATCCGTCAAACCTGCGGTCCTGCTGTCTGTTGCCAAACTTCTCAGCAGGATCGTTGTGCATGCAACACCATCAGATGGCTATTGGATGTACGACACTGTCCTCTGACAGAACTTGAGAACATAGGTGGTTGTGGCAGCCAAAGAGCGGGAACAAGATCGATCGTCCTCACCACGGCATTTTCTCCTTTAGACTGACATACCTTGGATTGCCTATAACCAGGTGGTCGAGCACCTCGATATCAAGCACCTTTCCAGCCTCCACCAGTTGCCTGGTGACCTCGTAATCTTCCGACGAGGCACATGGATCGCCAGAAGGGTGATTGTGTGCAACAAGAATACTTGGACTATTGCGAGCAATTGCTGGTCGGAATATCTCTGCAGTGCGAAGAACAGAACTTGCAACAGTACCCGTATACAGCAATATGTTGGCGACGACATGATGTTTGGTATCGAGTACCAGAACCCGAAACTCTTCGTGTTCCAGGTGCATCATCAAGGGCCTGAGGATGGCGGCGGCATCGTCTGCCGAGACGATACACGGATGCTCATCTGGATCGACCAGAGCAAAGCGGTGCGCCAGCTCACAGAGAACAGTGAGGCGTTGAGCCTGGGTCCGGCTCAGTCCATCACGACACAGTTCAGCAATCTCGGCATTGCGTAATCGTTTGAGCCCATAGGAGTTGAGGAGCCTGCACGCTACCTCCAGGGGGTCGCTCTTGGTGGCTCCATTGGCAAGCAGGTAGGCCAGCAGTTCTGCTGTGGAAAGCATGCTTGTCCCATACATCTGAAGCTGTTGCTTGAGTCGTTTCATCGTTCTTTTTCACCTCCAGAAACAACAAAACCCACAACACGAGCTGTTGTGAGTCATCTCTCTCAAAAAGGGAAACTGTCAGGCCAACGGTTGTGCTAGCGTAACAATCCCATCGATTGATGTCAATGCGCATGACATCCTACGCGGTCGTCGTCCTCCTTTCTTGCGCTCCCATGACCAGACTCAGATACTGCATCTCGCCTACCGGTTTGAGCACACCAGGCTTGCCCGGGTCAAGCACCGAAAGGGCCACGTGTGGAGTCTCTATGTGCTCAAGCGCTTCGCAGAGATAGCGCACGGGAAAGATGATGCGACGTTCTGGTCCCGTCACCTCAGCAATCACCGTACTGATATGATTGCCCCTGTCAGCGTCCTCGGCCTCGACTGTCAGCGTGCCAAAGAGCGCCCCATGCTCGCTTCCCTTCAGCGTGAGACGAGCTGTCTTCAATTCATCCCTGGCGAAGAGCGAGGCACGCTCAACGGCTGCGGCAAAGTGTCTGGTCTCAACAACGGCACGGGTGGGAAACTCCCTGGGGATCGAACGCTGATAGGCAGGGTAGACGCCTTCGATCAGGCGTGAAACAAAGGTGATGTGTTCACCCTGTTCACAATGGAAGACCACCTGATTGTGCTGTGGTGTGACCACGATCTGCACCAATCCTTGCAAAGGCAGGATGCGGGCTAATTCCATCAGGTTGCGTGCAGGGACAAGGACCGGTGGCAGAGGGGCACTAGCTCCAGCCAAAGGAGCAACACGCTCAGCCAGACGGAAGGTATTGGCCGCAGCAAAGGTCAGTGTCCCGCCTCCCATCTGCACAAAGACAGCCGTGAGCACAGGCTTCGAATCAGTGGTTTCAGCTGCAAAGGCCACCTGTTCGATCATCTTTTTGAGCAGTCCCGCTTCAATGATGCAAGGAGCTACTTCCAGCTCTGTCTCGATGCCAGGGATAACCGGAAATTCTCTGGGGTCATCTTTGCCGCGAATGTTCGTGACACTGCCTGCACACTCAAGCGTGAGCGTTTGTGATCCCTGGGCAACCGAGAGCGACATGGCATCATGCGGCATCAGGTTCACCATCCTGGTCAGTAGATCTGCAGACAAGGCTGTCGTTCCCTCCTGCGTAATGTGGGCATCAATCCAAACCTGGATGCCGATTTCCAGGTTGGTGGCCGACAGGCGCAGGCGTCCACAATCCGTCGCGAGCAGGATATTGGCCAGAATAGGCAGCGTGCTGTGTGAGAGAACTGCACGATTGACCAGAGACAGTGCATGTGCCAGCTCTGGTTGCTTACAGGTCAGCTGAAGACTCGTCGCTTCGCTTGCCTGGGTACCAGATGACCCAGCAACGGAAGACAGAGCAAGTGATGGGGTAATGGGCGTAATGGTCATTGTCAAAATGTCCTTTCTTGAGTAATCTCAGCAAGAGATACAACAACACCAAGAACCAGCACGCTTCGTGCTAGTCAGGATGGGAATGCGCAGGAAAGCGTCACGGCGAGGGCAGGGTTGTAACGGGGCCGGAGACGGTATCACGATGACAGGCCAGATGGGTGCGCATTGAGTCGAGAGAGGACCAGCCTGTCTACTAACACGCCAATTCGGCTGTGGTCAAGCACGGCCAGAGTAAACCCACACTCAGGCCAGGGACACCAGCGCAGCCGCATCTGTTCCAGGATCGCGTACACCTCCAGCGAGCAGGAAGCGATACGCACCCCTTCGCAGATGCACCCTGCTTGTTGGTAGAGCAGCTGTGCTGCTGGTTGCATATCCTGCGCGACGAGCAACACAGCGTTTCCACGGTCTTCCTGCTCAGGAAATCCGGCCTGTGGCCGTGAGATGGGAAGGTCGCAGATGTGGATGGGATCGATGGTGATCATTGAGCTGTCTTCTCCTTCATACCAAAGACACGCTTGCCCTGCTCACCATGGCAGAACCAGCAGAGGCCAACTGTCGAGCAGAATCGTCATCGATCGGTTTCGTAGAAGGGAAGGGCCATCTCTCCGTTCTGCTCCATTCCGTGCAACAGCTTGTCTTTGGCCCGTGGATTGACGGACCCATCCTGGTACTGGATGAGCGCAATTCCAGTAAGGGGCAGTCCGAGGATGAAGCCAGCTTCCCATTGGGTCGCCTGCTCGCCAGTCGGGGTATATTCGTAGATGGTACTGCCAATCTGACGCAGGCACAGTGGATGATCCCCTTCACGTTCAAAGGTTTCGATCGCCTCATCTTTGGAGAGCACCTCCCACAGCTTGAAAATGCAGGGACCAACTCGCTCATCGTCATGCGTCGCATCGAGCGTTTCACCTACCTCAAGCTGATCGCTGTACACACGCTCGTAGAAGACCTGATCATGATAGGGCAGGTGCTTTCTACAAGAGCGGGGAGGGAGAAGATCTCGCCATGAGGCGATGATGGCCCGAGGATGCGCCAGCAGCATCCGGCTTGCACAAGTGAACTTGGAAAGATCCATCTGCGGATTGAGCCGTCGGGACGCTCCCAGACGGCGCGTCTCCTCGATGTAGTCCACAGCCTCCGGGTAATGCTCGGCCCCAATCCAGATGAGCAGGTCATACACCGGGGCATCCGTCACTGGATCGAGCACTGGTTCGCCAGAGACCGGGTCAACGCGCTGCCAGAGCTGTGGTTTATTCACCAAGTCAACGCCATCTGGTAATGGCAAGGGAGGATCAAAGAGAAAATGTTCCAGTGGACTTCCTCCAGAGGCAGAGAGCCCGGATTCGGCATACACTCCACCTTCTTCACGATCTCCGCAGCCACGAGGTTCGGGAACGGCTTTAGGGAAAGCTTCAAACATGGGATGTTTCTCCTTCTTGAGTGGTAAGAGAATCAGTACACAACACGATCTCCAGTTCCTTGATCAGCACTCTCGTGAGCATACCAACACGCTGGAGGGCAGCATTGCTCTGTGTTTGTGGCTCAAACTGTTTGAGCAGAGTGAGCACCGTAGCCACAGATGAAGACTCCGTAGCAACGGGGATCTGAGTTGCCTGCGAGAACGATGGAAGTGAACTGGGAACCTGATTCTCAGTGGCAAGCGTCGTCCACATCTGGGAGACCGTACCCTGCACAGAGATGAGTCCCTGATTGACCTGCCTTCGGAGCAGGCTTTTGACCAGCTCAGGCGTGATTGCCTCTCCATCCTGTGCTAAAGCATCCAGCCGCTCTCGCTCTGCCTCCTTGAGCCGGGTGATCTGCATTGCCACTTCCAGGCTCACCGTCCCGGCGCAAATCTGGTCGAGCAGAGCGTTGGGGAGCAAGGCAATGTCAAGCCGCCCTTTAATGGTTTTGGCATGGAACCCGTAGACCTTGAGATCATCGAGCGTCATGGCCACGCCTTCGCGGATGAGTTGGCGCAGGCGAATGACATCGGCCACCCAAGACGCAGCGCGTTGCTCGTTTTCGACCAGACCCAGAAAGGCATTGAGGCGCGGAGCATTCCACTCATAGACCTCACACTTGATGGTCTGGAAACGAGCATCGTCTCTGGCTGTCATCAGGTGACGAGCCGAGGCAATGCGACGGCGTCCCATCACTACCACATAGCTGGCATCAGGCCCATCCCAGGCTGATCCACTCTCAAATGCGATCGATGGGGGTTGCCGGATGCCAACCAGTTCAATACTGCGTGTGAAGCGTGCTGATGGCTTGACAAGTGCTTCACCGGGGACAACAATCTGCGACAGTGCGACCTGCCTCGTGTGAACGGGTGGAAGCAGCTCAATGCCACAAATCTGCATCAGACGAGCCAATTTGGGGTCGAGTGCCGCTATTTCACCCTCTTGAAACAGGGCAGGTTGTTTGGGTGGTATTCGCATCGTCATCGTTCTTCTCCTTATGGATGTGTGTCTACATGTCTGTCTGCCCTGCTTGCCATTCCCTCCCATGACCATGCCAATCTCCCGCCCACAAAGAGATCTGGAGACAGGGAAGTCGAGCAAGAAGGGAACCGGAAGAGCGGGAGCACAGGCAGACAGAGAATAACAGTTGAAGCGTGAGAAAGGATACGGGAGAGCTATTACGCCACGTGCGTTTCGTCCTCATCAGAGCACGCCATCTCCCACAGGGAGGAGATGACAATTTCTGTCTCTGGCTGCGTCGCCTCAGACGAGGGAATGCGTGCTGGTTCGGCAGGGATATCTTTGACCGTGATGGGGTTCTTGAGACGCGGAAGTCTGCGGTGCGAGCGTCCTCCACGCCGCTTGCGGGCACGCTGGATAGCCTCTTCGTCGCCAAAGACAAGCACGACCTGCTGGACAGGAGCAGTACTGGCAACCTGCGGCACAGTCGAGCCCACTGGTTTAGACACCGCCGTATTCTCCGCCCTTTGAGGCTCTTCTGGTAGCATCTCCACCATAGGCAGCCTGATCTCCTGCGTTGGAGGCTCTGCTGCTTGCACTGGTCTTGCTTGCACAACCGAGACTGCTTCGTCTGGGAGAGAGATGCTTGAAAGCACCGCTGCCCAGACATCCGAGGAACCAGACTCCAAGATTATCTCCAGCCGCTCTGCAAGCGTGTCCTTGACCCCAAACCACTGCCGTCCTGCTTGAAGTGCCTCGGCCAGTTCATCATTGCGTCTGGCAAAGGCGGCCTCGATCTGGGCAAGATCATCAAGATCAGGGGTATCAAAGAGCACTCCATCCTCAAGACTGGCCGAGAGCCGAGCCAGCGTGGTCTGATCAGCTCCAACGTGTTTGATCAGTTCGCCTTTGGCTGGTTCACCTGCAAAGGCCGCTGCTGCCCCACTTTGCCCGCCGAGCTTGCGCATCTTGGTATGGGCAGCCGTGCCAAAGTAGAAGGGCAGATAAATCCTGACCTCTTCTTGCTTGCCGAGCCGCCATGCCCGCTGAGAGGCTTGCAAGTACATGAATAAGTTCATGGATTGCTCATACCAGATGATGGTATCAATGACCTTCTGTAGATTGAGGCCTTCGTTGACGCGCCGATAGGGAACAATCACAACGTGCTGTCCTGCCTCGACGGCATCGATGATCGCTTGTTGACGCTCTTCGGCCTCGACGCCATTAGGCAATGTCCAGGGCTTGAAAGCACTGAGCACCCACTCCAGACGCTTGGCCATACTGCGCACGGCATTTTGCTCGAAGTAAATCATCATACGACGACCTTCAGCCAGTTCGCTTTTGACCGTTTCGATCAGCCAGTGCTCCATCGGGTAGAGATAATTCCACTCCAGCACAGGCGTTTTGATCACCAGCTCCGGTTCACCCTTGTCTCCCCAATCATCTCGGCTGGTCTGATACACCTCGTAGGGCGAATCACAGGGCAAGGCTGCAAACCAGCGAGGAATAGTCCCCTGAGCGAGCCTGGCCGCCGCATTGCCCTGACGTGCCAGTTCCTCAAGTTGACGCGCAATGCTGCCATAGGCACGAGAGAGATCCCGTGTGTTTGCCCACTGCCGTACCTCGCTGAGGTGTTCCTGCGCTTGTGCGCACCTGTCCTGGGCCAGCAGATGTTGTCCTTGAAGCGAGGCCAATTGAACGTGCCGATCCTCACTCAAAGGATACTTCGTTGCCTCTTGATAGGCCTTCTGAGTAGCAGCTACCTCCTGCATAGCCTCCCGACAGGCTGCTTCTGCCCGCCTTTGAGCCTGTTCCACCATTGGATCAGCCATCGAAATTCCCTTTGGGATCTCCTTTTTCGGCGGCATATGTGCTCCAACATCGAGCACGGTCAGATACGTCAGGTCCTCCAGCAAGCCCGGAATGAGCTTGGCCGAGAGCCCTGGTGCTGGGATCGTGCTCACACGTACATCAGTTTGACCTGATCCCCTACGGGCATCACTTTCGTATTCCTTCACCCATTGTTGTACCACTCCATAGTGATGAAGCGCCTTCTCGGCGTCTTTCCAGCCAAAGCCAAACCTGCGCCAAAAGGCGGGATTATATCGATACCAGTAGTGATAAAAGCCGAGCACATCTCCCCCGTAATGCGTCCCAGAAGTTAATTGTCGCGTCTGAGCGGCAAGCATGGCGAAGTGGTGTGAACGGGCAATATCGGTATCACGACCTCTGCCATTGTGGCTCTCGTCCACCACTGCAAGGGCGACACAGCCCTTGAAGAAGCGGTAGAGATACTGATATGGGCTAAAACTATCAGCCGGAGGGGTGCGAAAGTCATAGCTGGTCTTTGTCATGACCTCCTCGCCCGTGGTTGCATCTTGATAACCCGTGAGACGTCCGCTGGTCTGGCTCTGGAGAGGCACGAGCCTGTGTCCTTGATGCCCCATCTGGTAGGCAGTGATCTTGCCTGAAAGATCCTTCACGACATCATACCCTCTGGCTGCACTACGATCTCGCTCTTGCCACGAGATTGGCCCTTCCTCTACGACCACCAGACGTGTGCGAGCCTGCGGCTGATGCATGCTAGCCCTTGTCCACAGATCAGCACCCAGAGGGTCACCAGACCTGCGCTTCGTCTTTGATGCAGCAGACTGGCTCTGTGTGTGAGCATGCTCATAGGCCAGACGGAAGAAGACTGGCTGCCAATTGATGAGTTGCTTCGTTGCCTCGACCAGTCGAGACAGCATCGTCTGACTGGAATCACGCAATGCTACCTGCTGCACGATTGCTGCGATCTGCCGCTCGGCATCATGGATCGCTTCCACCAGCCGCTGGGCTTCGCCCTCACCGTTCATGATAGCAACCGGAGCCTCTTTGAGCCAATGAAGATCATCCTGGATGACTCGCTCCAGCAGACGCTCGACCCACTCATTACGTGGTGCCACATCCAGCAGCATGGTTGCAAGCTGACCCATGTTCTCTCTGACCTGTGTGCAGAGATCTCTGACAATCGGTTCGACCCGCTCGACCAGTGGCAGAAGCGCTGCTCTGGCATCCTGATCATGCATGGCAACTTCAACCAGATGCGAGAGGAGAGCCTCGTCATGGCGGACATACTGGGCAAGTTCTCTGGTTGACATCTGGGCTTGCATACGCTCTGCCTGCTCTCGGAGGGCCGTGAGAGCATGTGACCACTGGACAAACGAGCATGGCGGGTGCTTGCGGTTGGTTGCCTTGGTCCGGTCATCCTGCCAGAGAGCTGATCGAAGCGGTTGTTTGCCCGCTGAGAGGCGATCCCAGTTCTGCCGACGCTGACAGGTACACCAGCGCTGCTTGGTCGTAAACCAGGTCCGGCTGGTGACTGGCTCCTTGGTTTTGACGCCTTCTTTCTCCTGTGCAGACCCTCCAGCTTCCAAGAGTGGTTTCTTCTCGCCCTCATCTTCGTCAGGCTGATGGAATCGTCCTGGCGTGGCGTCAATGCGTGCACCGCAGTCAACGCAATAGAAGTGGGTCACCTTCACTTGTTTCGTCAGAAGCTTGCCTGTGGCTTTGACGCGATAGCCAACAAGTTTGTGCTTGCGTTCATCGCGCACCACCTCCAAGGTATCTTTGAGACTCGGGTCAGGATCAAGCTCTGGCACTTGGGTCGTGTGGACCTTTTCACGCACCGCTGGCTTCCACTCTCGGCCAAAGGCGCGGGTCGTCGAGTGGCTGAAAATACCAAAGACGACCGGAGCCGAACTGGTAGCGCAGCACTCGAACCAGCTCTGCACATCCCGATGAGACTCGATATGCATGACCTCGGCCTGTGGATAGGCAGCTGTGATCTCCTTGCCATATTCTTTGGTCACTTTGAGCGGCGTGGTGATCAGCACAGGCAAGGCCGTTGGGCCAGCATCTTCGGGTGCGATGAGCTTGCCCGTCTCTATCTCACGATAGGCCACAATCTGCCGCGAGGTCGGGTCATGTACCACCTTGCCTTTCCCTCCCCTCATGTCCTTCATACGCTGACCAAAGATGGGTTCTAATCCAAGCATGGCAAGCGTGCGTGGGTTCTTGAGCCAGACCCGACGCAGCTGAGCAATCCAGGCAGGCTGCTTCCGCTGCTTGAATTCCTCACTGTTGCGATACCGCCACTGATACGCCTGACGAGCGGCAGTAGCGCTTGCCATGCGCGTTTTTCCCGTACCTGGCTCCCCCTGGATCGCTGTGCGACCACGTGCATCGAGGGCACGTCCCATGGCGAAGACCCGATGCATCTGAGGAACAGCCAGACCAGCATAGGTCGCTTTGGGAAGGTGCTTATCGGTGCCGAACTGCGAGAGCACACGGATCTCCCAATCGGCAGGATCGAGCTGATAGAGCGGCTGGCGTTTCTCCACCACGCGGCTGGCAAGCGTTGGCAGCCATGGCTGGAGGAATGTGAACACCTCTTCGCCCTGATAGTAATGGGTGGTTCCTCGAACCAGATTGAGGACGCCAAGAATCGGTTTGTCCTCAAGCTGCCTCATCTCGACGCGGATACAGCCTTCCTGGGAGAGCTTTTCCTTGACTTCATCCTCCACAGGCCGACTCACCCACTCCTGACCAACAAATGCCGTGAACACATGAGGCTCAGCATCCTTGCCAGTGCCTGGCCCATAGACAATCTCGCCGTCGAGGCCACCGATCATCACCTCCGCCGCAATGTGAGCCTCTCCGGTATACGGCATGGACGGTGCATCAAGATAGCCTGTCTCTGGCCAGGTGGTGGCCTGTTGCCATGCTGGGGAGAAGTGGGCACCCGAAGTATTGAGGGCATAGAGCAACGTCGCCTCATCAGCATTACGCACGGTGAGCCTGGGAATATCACGGGAGGAAGGAACACGATAGGGATCTGCAATGGGGGTCTCGGGAAGAGCAGGTGGAGCCTCGCCATAGCGCCATCCTGATTGTCCTGCTCGCTCTGGATTCTTCCACTGATAGGCTTGTAGGCGCTTTTTCTCAGCCGAGGTTGGGTCAACTGGTGTCGATCGACGGACACCGATCACCACGATCTGGGTGTAGTCATCGAATGCCCCTTCCTGCTCTTTGGATGTTCGATCGGGAAACTTCCAGACCCGAATGTGCTCGTAATATTTGAGCCAATGATTGATCAGATGTCCGTCCCAATCGCTGCGTGCGGCGATAATTGCCACCAGGACTCCTCCTGGTCGCACGTGGGCACCAGCATCGGCAAGAATGCGCAACGAAGCCCGTTTGCCGTCCTGAAGAAAGTAAGGTGGATTGACCAGTAACAGATCGACCATTCTTTGCATGCTCACCGCTTCAAAGGCGGCAGTGATAATCGTAGCATGAGGCCACGTTTGTCGTGCTTCCTCGGCTCTCTGGGTACTGATTTCGACGCCGAACAGGCGTGCCCAGGGAGTATGAGCACAGGCAGACAAAAGTGATCCGGTTCCACAGGTTGGGTCCCAGACGGAAAACGGTTCAGAGGGGAGCTGCAAAAGACAGCGTCCAATGCGCGTTGCGAGCACTGGATCAGTTCGCACGAACGCAGAATCTTTGAGGTTTCTCAGCGTACTGTTTGCCATGGCATCCTCCGTAGCATGATACAAAACCGCCCGCTTGTGTGCACTCTTTGAGCAGAGTATGACAGCTCTCAAGCGGGCGGAAGACGACAAAAAAGGGCAAGGGAACTCACAGCTTTTGCTCTCAGTTCACGTGCCCCTAAGAAAGAGCCTGATTGTCGAGCTAGGAATAGGTGGAAGCAGAGGGGTGTCGCGTGAGGGTCGTTGCTCTCCAGGGCAGCCACCCTTCGCGTACTCCATTGCCGATCAGCTTTCCCCAGGCGACGAGATCATCGGAGAGCACCCAGGCCTTGACGCCCAGGGCCTCTTTGATGGGCTGAATAAGCGAGCGTCTGCTCCCACGTTCCCAGATCTGCCTGGCCCAAATCTGTGGCCACTCTGGATGCATCTCGTCCTTGTGCAGGAACAGGACCCGCATCCCGTAGAGCGTGCCAAGAAATGACCGCTCGGCAGGAGCATCCTCGTCCCAATTGCCCAGCACAAAACGGGTGCGATCACTCTTTGGCATAGGTGGTGTGTTCGCAGCACCCTGCACTGCAGGCGTTTCCTGCTTGGGCGGGTTCGGCAGATCGGGCGGGTGCAAAATGCCCTCGGCGATGTGCGCTGAAGTGGGCATGGCAAGGGCATGCACTTCTTTGGTTCCTAGCAGTTGGACCGAGACTTGTTTATAGGCCTCAGATCGGCGCTTCAGGCTCCGTGGACCTTGCCACTCCACGTCCTCATCTGGCAAGAAGGAGATGGATTCACGCAGCCAGAGAGAGGCCAGAACGGCGCTAATGCTGGTATCATAACCGACCAGAGAAATGGTTACGATCTCCCCTTTGTAGCAGGCCAGAGCTGCCACCCGTGGATGTTGTCCATCGGCTTTGACCGTGCCGAAGAAGCGGTCCGCGTGCATGCGCAGCGGCCAGGTCCCGCAAAGATCGCTGGTGCTCTCGCTTGTGATCATTGTCACGTCCTTTCCAGAAAAATGCTAGTGGCAGAGAGACCACTGGCATGTATAGCTGTGTCCAATCGGGATGACTAGTGTCCGGTGTGGTATCCATTGTTCTGAGGGGTCTGCGCCTGACTCACAAGCAAGCGGAAGTGACTCATGCGTAGCTGTTCGGGAGAGGACACGCCAAAGTGTGCGCAGACCTTGCTGATCGTTTGCGGGTCTTCTTTGCAGTACTGGCGCACAATCCAGGTCACCTGGGCCTGTTGGACCAGAGGATCAGTTTCCAGAGCGCGTGCTCCAGCCGCAGCATCCTCGCCTGGTCCATGCAAAGCGACCTGCCTCTCTTCTTGCCCAGCTCGTCCCTGATCGATCCTGATGGACTCTTCAATCGACCACACAATCGCCTCGTCGAGCACGTGTTCACGAATGCGTTCAATGAGATGCGTTGGGATCAGATGCTGCTTGAGGTAGGCCTTCTCGACCACTTCAGGTACCTGAGCCACGATGGGATAGATCGATCCCTGATCAGGAGGATCGCCAACCATCTTCATGGCCCCTGGAGCGGTTGGTAACGAAAACAGGTAGAAGGGAGCCACCGCGTTCTTGCCCTGAGCACGGCGATAGGCACTATAGCATTCAAGGACACGGTACTGTTCTGCCAGTGCATCAAACACCGGATCGGTACTATACCCACTCAAGGTCACTGGAAACCATTCGCTATAGCCATGCAAAACGAGATCGTGGATGAACACACGCATCTTGAGGGTCGTTTGCCGCTTTGGTTTTCCTCGCTTGGTGAACGCAGGCCTGCCATGCTCATCGCAGACAGGTTCCCAGGCATAGACCAGACCGACCCGATCCTGCAGGTTGCGGTTCATCTCCAGGGGAGACTGGAGCCGCTGAGTAACGACAATGAGGGATGCCTCACGCAGCCGCCAGTAGGGTTTGGGTTCAGTCTTGCCATCTTTATCGGGTCGCTTATGCTGCACCAGATACTGCGTCACACCCATGGCCTGCAAGATTTCGTCAAGGCAGGGATTGACGCCAGCCTTGATGTGCCAGCCAATGGCCATGGTGTCGGTGTCGGTTGGCAGTCCGTTAAACCACCAGAGGCGGGCCTCTTCTGTCATCGGTTTGTCGGCCTGCTCTCCTTGGGCGAAATCCATCTCGAAGGCATCAAAGGTTTCATCGGTGTAGGTCGCGTCAGGAATGGAAATCGTGGTGGGATGTTCGTAGGTTGTCATTGATCATGTTCTCCTTGTTGAATGGGTCGAAAAAAGCCGCTACGCAAGCATGCGAGCGGCTGGGTCGAAAGATGTCAAAACGACGAAGAGAAAGGGCACGAAAATGTGGCAAGGCCGGGAGGGCCTCGCATACAACAGGGAATCATAGCGGAACCTCCAGGGAAATGATGTTGTCAGAGAAACAGGATCACAAAGCGTGCCCATGCTTGCTTGAATACAGGAAACGTGGCTCCTAGACTCTGGGAAGAAACCTGCAAGAGCGTGCGAACTGTGGGAGTGCAAGACAAGAGATGGTGTAGTGAGTGCAACAACATGGGACGCGGTCGCTGCTGTGTGGATCTTTCCAGTCATACATAGGGATGACGTGTTGACCGTCTCTTCCACGATTGGGAGAAGGGAATGGTGTTTCTGGTGGGAGAACCAGACGTCGCAAGGTGATGGGCGGCGGCATGGAAATCCCCACCAAAGTTGAGCAGGGCATAGGCCGAAAACTTGGAATAGCCACGCTCTGGCTCGAATACGGTAGAGGTGGAAAACACATACAACAGGTCACTGCCTTCCCAGTTGGTGGTGGCACTGATGCCTGGTCCCTGCTTGCCAGGTCGTCTCCATTCCCCCTTGTCTGCCACCCAGCGCACCAGTTCCCAGCCGTGAGGGATCAAGATCTCCTCCCATGAGGCGGCTCGGTTGAAGAGGTCTCCAGGGCGGAGGTCATCACTGCCTGTGAGTGAGCCACCTACCTTCCTTGAGGGCAGGACACAAGGATTGGCAGGAGGCATCTCATCGAACGCTCGTGCTACGGAGAAGAGTAACGCTCGCTGATGAGCGGTAATCGTCCTGATTGACGAGACACCTCCACGAAGCAACAGATAGGGCTTGCCGCTTGGATGAACAGTGCCATGCGACGGAGCGACAATGATCAGACCACCCTCTCCACGTGTTTCGATGAGCGTTTGACGCTTCTCGCCATCGGGACGTGTGGCTAACCTCTGATTGCCTTCAACCCTATCACAGCGATACAGCAGGTGCCTGCCACCAGCTGGGGTAGCTTCCAGGTAGCCCCAGGAAAGATGGTCATAGAGGGCTGACAGACCTGGGTCCTGCTGAACACGGCCAAGCCAGGCCTCAAAGGTGGCAGGGCAGTCGAAGTCGAGGGCTTCCAGATTCCTACTCACGGCTCCGGTGACCAAGGCAATGCCAGCATCGGCGTTGCCAAACCAGTGGTTGACCTCCACTTCGTTCGCCTGACGTCTCTGGTAGGCTCTCCAGGTAGAGAGGCGAGGCTGTTTGGTCCCATCGGTGCGAATGGGGATCACGCTCATTCCAGCAGCGCAAGCCTCTAACGCAGTATGATGAACAGAGCTTCGGGGGAGAGCACGCCGTGATGTGAATGAAACCATCGTCATGCCTGTACCTCATCTTCGACAGGCATAGGCAAACTCGTTGCCAGATGATGCACCTGCACCAGACCAGATGGAAGAGAAAACTGCTCTCCATGCTGAGATACAACCACAACAGGCTCCAGGAAGGGTCTGCCCTGGCCCGCTCGCCGTAGACAGTCAATGAGCGAACCGACGACCGAAACCAGCGCTATCAGACATCCGAGACTACACAAAGCGATCAAAACAAGTTGGATCATTCCTCAATCCTCCAGAAAGAACGCTGCACTCATCACGAGTGTGCAGCATGATTGACAAGAACGTGGTCAGCCAGCCAGACCTCTGTGCGGCTGGAGACTCTCAACGGGACAACAGAAAGAGACGGATTAGCCAGTGATGGGTGCAGAGTCGACCAGAGGGAAAAGCAGGGTCTGGATCTGGTCCATCTGCATCTGGCACTGCAAGACCACCAGACCGATGTTATCTCGTCCTCCGCCCTGGAATGCCAGATGCATGAGGCGCTCAGCCATATTTTCAGCTGACAGCCAGGATGAGGAGAGAACACCCTCAAGAGCGCTATCACGCGTCATCTCCCAGACCCCATCGGAACACAGTAGCAAGATATCGCCGTCCTGAAGCTGTTCGTAGAACAGGTCGATCTCAACAGTGGAGGCAATGCCCAGGCACCTCGTGATCAAATTGCGCTCAGGATGCGTATACACCTCTTCAGGGCCAATGATCCCGGCAGCAAGCAGGTTTGCCACCATCGAATGATCGCGTGTGAGCGCACGCAGCCCAACACCAGGCCGGTAGAGATAGGCACGACTATCGCCAACATTGGCAAGACAGACAGACGGTCCAAGGACGAGGGCAGCCGTCACCGTCGTCCCCATCTGGCTGCAAAGCTGATCGTCGGTCTGGACCTGATTGCGCTCATAAATCCGCTGATTGGCCTGACGCAGTGCCTGGACCAGGACATTGCCGAGCGCAGCACCATGACTATGACCTTGCTGGACGTGGGGAAAAACGGCATCAACGATCGTCGTGATGCCCAGGCGAGAAGCCACCTGACCTTGAGCATGACCTCCCATCCCATCGGCAACCACAGCAACGGCGTAGGTTTCGTGGGTCTGAACATTACAACCTGTTGCCGCAAAAACCGCATCCTCATTGGGCCTTCCTCGCCGAACGGTTCCTGCATCAAGACTGGTCCCCAGAGAGAACTGAAGAGCAGGAGACGCAGGAAGAGGAGGAAGCGATTGATTCATCAGGTCTAAGGCATGCTCGAGCAGAACCTCGGCATAGGGAATATCGAACTGGTGAAGCGCCAGTTGCACATTGGTCAAATAGGCCTTCACCAGAGCACTCTCAACAGCAGACATGCAGTCACCTTCTTTCATGAGTGATATGATCAAACTGTCAAGCAATCAAGGTGAGAAGCGAAACGTGACGGGTCTATTATTCCCACTGCTCTCACTTGTTTGCTCGCTGGGAAACAAGACACACGATCGTCCTACTACTTCCAGGACAACACGACACAGAGGAGAAAAGGCGCAAAAATCCCCCCCGACGCAGATGACCTACGAAAGCATGCTATAGAAACGTCAGTTGATTGTATCAACAAAGAGCAGGAACTCTTCCTTCAGCAGAGTGGAGAAGACGAAGAAAGTCCCTTTCCGGTAGTGATCACAGGCGAGAATGACAAGGACAGACAGGGTTCACACCAACGACACGCACTCACCATCTTGCACTTCCAACGATGTTGTCCAGAATGTCAGACTCCACACGCTATTGCTAACCAACGAAGAAGCCACTCTCCAAAGTGATTGTCCAGGAATACGCATTCTCATGATGCACGACAAAGCGATTTTATCCAGCGAGACACACTCTAACGATGCATGACAAAGCTATTGTCTAGCAAAACACACTCCAACAATGTGCTACAAAGTGATTGTCAGCAAGACATATTCCAACGATGCGCTACAAAGTGATTGTCCAGCAAAACACACTCCAACGATGCATTATCAGGAAACGCACAACACGGACAGCTGAGAGACTGAAGACCAGGGAGAGTTCACTCTGCTCTCGCGAGGACCTGCTTCTGCCTATGCAGGCATCCCCAGTTTCAGTGGACCGCCGACGAGCTGGTTCCCCATGCACATTGGTAGACTGAAGAGGTGAGGAGAGTTCACTCTGCTCTCGCGAGGACCTACTTCTGCCTCTGCAGGCATCCCCAGTTTCAGCATACCGCTCATGTGCTGGTTCCCCAATGCTCGACGCTCGGTTGGTGCATCACTACCCAGTTCATGGATAGGTGCGCAAAGGCTCTACAGCCTCGGTGGACAGGCTCCTGGCCTATCCATGTATCGATCCCCTATTGGGGTCGTACATCTGAATTCACTTAGAGTATACCTAGTGCACGATCGGAAAGACCGGAACGGGACCTGAAAACGATAGGGAAGAATTCCTGAACACAACCTGAAAAGGGGCTTTTTTCTGCCTGGCAGAGACCTGAAAGGAAGGCAGGTACCATCTGTCTGCCACCATGTGTTCCTTGGGCAGGTGCATGTGTTCTTGTCATCTTGCTCATGCGTTTCTTTTCCTCAAGTGGTGAATGAATGCAAAAGACGTTCAGTCATCTCAAAGCACTGTCTGTTGAGTTCTCAGGGAGAAACGTTCTTTTTCGTGAAACTTCCCCTGCGGAGAGAGCGTGCCAAAGCTAGCATCTGGTGTTGATCACTGAAAGCTTCCTGGATACAGTCCCTTTTTGGTCATCACCTTTCTGGTAGACATTGTTCGATCAATGCTTATCAGTTTGCTTCACCCAGAATGATCTCTGTGGCGAGTTTGGTCTCATTGGCAGGAAGCTTCTGACGCAACGATTTGACGAAAGGAGAGCGTGATGTCATCGCTTCAACAGAGCGTGAATAGAATGACATCCACCTGGTGGATTGTGCTGCTCGAGAGTATCATTGCACTTGCTTTCGGCCTGTTGCTCTTGTTCTCCCCAATCAAGGCCGCACTCCTGCTGTTGCAATTCATCGGCATCTACTGGCTGATCAGTGGCATCTTTGCCATTTTTGAGATCTTCGCTGCCAGGAGAACCGTTGCCCGAGGCTGGTTGCTCTTGTATGGCATCATCGGGATCTTGGCTGGTCTGGTCGTCTGGCGCCATCCCCTGATCAGTATGATCCTTCTTCCAAGGGTTCTGATCATCGTGCTTGGCATCGTGGGCATTCTCATGGGTCTGGTTGCTCTGATCCAAGGGGTGAGCGGTCGCAGCCGATGGAGGCTTGTGCTGGCGCTTCTCAATATCCTGATTGGCATCTTCCTGCTCACGCATCCACTCACTACTGCGTTGGTGCTTCCTCCGCTTATTGGCATCGCTGCCACGATTGCGGGCCTCTTGCTCTTGACGGCAGCATTGCGCATGCGTCACCGGAGGATGGTACCAGAAGCACCTGGACAAGGAAGGCCCGTCAGCTAATCACTGCCAGATGCAAAGGGAGAGAAGATCCATGGCTGAGGATACCGCAACGCCGCTGCCAGTATTCACGCGAGAGCAGGGAATGCACGTGCATCTTTGGCAGCGGGGGCTCATCATCGGCCTGACTCTCCTGGTGTGGCTGACGGTGAGTGGGATGGTCCTCTGGGGGCTCAGCAAGATCGGCAGTGCCCTGACGCTTCTGCTGGTCTCCATGCTCGTTGCCTATAGCATCCATCCATTGGTCCGTCTCCTCCAACGCTTTCTCCCCAGGGTTGTCGCTGTGGCGCTCGTCTATGTAGGCATCCTGGGAGGTATTCTGGTGCTGCTCTACTTCATTGTATTTACGGCCATGGTCCAGCTCCTGCAAATCGCCCAACAACTCCAGCGTAACCTCCCACACTTGCTCAACTACCTCAAACCTTTTCTGGAGCGTATCGGCCTTTCTGCAAGTTCTCTGCAGATGTCGAGCCAATGGCTGACCAACCAGTTGCTGGTCGTGGTCGGCAGCATTCAACCACTCTTGTTCAATATCTTCGCCGTCGTGCTCAGTAGTATCCTGGTGATCACACTCAGCGTCTATTTTGTGTTGGACGGTCAGCAGCTACGCGCTGGCTGTGTGAGCATTCCCCTATCTCTCTACGTCCACGCGTCACGTTTTTCCTGGACACGCTCGATCGCACGATGGGCGGTTTTATTCGTGGCCAACTCTTTCTGGGAGTCATCATCAGCGCGATACAGACCATCGGACTGTTTCTCATTGGCGTTCCCTATCTCTTTTTCCTAGCGGTGATTATCTTTATCGGCGAATTTCTTCCGCAGATTGGAGCATATATCTCTGCGGCGATTATTGTCGTCATCGCGTTTCTCGCACGTGGCTGGCAGGTTGGCCTGATCGCGGCAATCTTCTGCACCTTTGTGAATGCTGGTTTGGAAGGACAAATCCTGGCTCCACGTATCATTGCTCTCTCTTTGCAGATTTTGGAAGTGGAAGCAAGGGGTCTCATATGGTACAGTCACACCCCGCTGGGATAAGGAAGTGTGTTACAGAATCCCCTTTAAAGAGCAGGCCCCGCAGACATATCCCTTGTTGGGCACCATGCTGTAGCCGCCATGAGCACGAATAATCACCTTCCCGCATTCGGCACACGTCGTCGGCTGATAGCTCGGTGGGTTTTGGAGCTTCTCGAAATTGGACTCATTGGTTGCCATATCCACATAGTCCTCGGTGTCGAAGCTTTCACGGCACGTTTGGCAGGTTTGCCAGGCACCAGTATGACCCTCATGAGAGTGATAGGCACAGAGCGTGTAGCGATCGTGATTGCGCCAACAGCTATTGCGGGCATACGAAAACATCACATACGTGTCGCTATCATCGCATATCCAGTGGTCACAACACAGCGTTTTGGTGACTTTCCTGGTTTTCCCACACAGACCACAACGAGGCTTGGATCCCGTTTTGTTTGTCGTTTTTGCCATCGCCAACATTCTCCCTTGGGTAGCTTGTTGCTCTCCCACTCTCTCCCATCGTGTGGCTCGCAGCCTTTCTCCTTCTGGGGAAAGCTTCACTCGTGGGTTTTCTCATGGCTCATGTGTTTTCGATGAGCAGATCAACAGAAAGAGAGGTCTTCTCATCCCTTCTATTCTACCACATTCCCTCTTCTCTTTCGTGGGTTTGCACTAGGCCGCTTCAGTTGATGGAAAAAGCTAATCCAGTTTGCTCTGTTCTTGGGTGAGCGGGATGGTAAACCAGAACGTTGAACCTTGACCTGGCGTACTCTCCACCCCGACCGTCCCGCCATGGAGCTCAATGATGATGCGGCAGATATACAATCCCAGTCCCAGACCTATGCCTGAACCACTCTTCACCTCTACACCAGCAACCTGGGAAAATCGCTCCCACAGGTGCTCTTGCTGAGCTTTTGACAATCCCGGTCCCTGGTCCGTGACGGCTACTCGCAGGCAGGTCTGGGAATGTTCGACCTGGACAGAAACGGGTGCTTCTGCTGAAGAGTATTTGAGTGCATTCGTCAGGTAATTATCAATTACCTGACGAATACGCTCTGTATCCATCATGACTAGCAGAGGCTCATCTTTGGGTAAAGTGAGGTGGATCATGCGCAAAGGAGCCGCTTGGCGCTGTTCCTCTACGGTTTCCTGCAGCAGCAGAAGGAGATCCGCTTGTGCCAGGTGCAAGATCAATTTCTCGGCTTGAATACGCGACGTATCAATGAGATCACTGACCAAACGGTTCTCAAGATTGATCCGTTGATCTGCTCGATCCAGTTGGGCGCGTATGTCCATGAGTCGTTGCCGTGGGATCGCAGACTCCTCGGGGATCTCTTCAAGCACACGCCCAAGGCTTCGTTTGGCGGACTGCACATTCATCTTGAGGGACGTTAACGGACTTCTGAGTTCATGGCTGGCGATCCCCAGAAAGGTATCCATTCGCTGACGTGCTTGCACCTGTTGCGTCACTTCGACGGCATGCAACAGAATTCCATCAATTTCTCCCTGCACATTGCGTGAAGGTTGATAGACAACGTTGAAATACCCTTCCTCCAATTGTCCATCATTGTTGCGATCAATCAGCGTGTGGATTTCATTGCCAATACAGGGCTCACCTGTGGCATAGACGTGATCAAGCAAAGCAACAAAGTCCTGGTCCACCAATTCGGGAACTGCCTCGCAAACCGGCTTTCCAATCAGATCGTGGCATCCTACCAGTTGCTGATAGAGTGGATTAGCCAGTTCATAGATATACTGTGGACCCCGCAGGATACAAATGACTGCCGGAGCTTGTTGAAAGAGGTCGTAGAGGCGTTGCCAGGCGATCTCTGCCTCCTTGCGCAGCCGGGCGATTTCCAGTCGTGCTTGGACGCGAGCAAGCAGTTCCCGCGCCGAGAACGGTTTGACTAAGTAATCATCAGCCCCAGCATGCAAACCCTCCAGGATGGCTTCCTCACCTGCACGTGCCGAGAGCAGAATGATGGGAAGTGCCTGAGTGGAGAGCTCTGTGCGTAAGCTAGAGAGGAGCGCAAAGCCATCGAGTCCAGGCATCATCACATCGCTGATGATCAGATCAAAGGGAAGCTGCCGAGCCAGGGCAAGTGCCACACTTCCATTGGCTGCGACATGGATCTCATAGGTCGGGGAGAGCAAGCGAGAGAGGTAGTCACGCATATCGGCATTGTCGTCGATCACCAACAGACGGGGCAGGTGCTCTTGCTGGGAAGACGAGATGCTCCCAGCGAGCGAATGAGGCATTTCTTGCCTGGAAGGCGAAGAGAGGGAAGCAGGCAGTCCCGGATGTGGCACTTCTTGCACCTCTGGAAGCCAGCGCAAGGCTTCCTCAATATAGGGATCAGCTCCTAAGACGGTGGAAGTGAGCGTGGGGGTGGCAAAGAGGCGCGTTTTTGGGAGATGAGCACTCCCACGCGGGAGGCGCACGCAGAAGGTGGTTCCCACTCCCTCGGTACTCTGTGCGGTAATTGTTCCTGCGTGGAAACGCACCAGTTCGTGCACCAGCGAGAGACCAATTCCTGACCCTTCCTGCGTGCGAGCCTGGACCTGATGTACCCGATAGAAGCGTTCAAACAGATGTGAGAGGGATTCTGCGCTCATCCCAACACCCGTATCTTGGACCAGCAATTCCACCATGTCACCGTTGAGGGATAAGGCCACGCGGATTGAGCCAGAAAGCGTGAATTTGAAGGCATTGGAGAGGAGATTGAGCACGATTTTCTCCCACATCTCTCGGTCCACATAGATCGCTTCGGCAAGTGGCTCACATTGCACAAGGAAGTGGAGTCCTGCCTGTTCGATGGCAGAGCGGAAGGCGCTCGCCAGATCACGGGTGAGCAGGGCCAGATCTGTGGGGACATAGCTGGCTTGCATCCGTCCTGCCTCGATACGGGCGAAATCGAGCAACGTATTGACCAGTTTGAGTTGACGGAGCCCATTGCGGCGCACCATCTCCAGATGTGCTCGTTGTTCCTGCGAGAGGGGATGGCTCTCATCAGAGAGCACCGCCTCCAGGGGGCCAAGCGACAGGGTGAGGGGAGTCCGAAACTCATGGCTGACGTTGCTGAAAAAGGTGGTTTTGGCGCGGTCTAGTTCGGCCAGCATGTGAGCACGTTCCTGTGCCTCCTGATAGGCACAGGCTGATGTAGCAGCCGTAGCGATCTGCCCCGAGAGCAAGAGGAGAAATCCCTGGTAGTTGTCATCGAGGGGACGAAGTGGATTGATCCCCACAACCAGGAAGCCATACGGTTGCTCCTCGCCCGCACTGTTGATAGGCAAGAGAAGGGCCTGCTGTGGCACAGATCCCTCAGAGGGAGCAAATAACTGCGCAAACTCTCCAAAGCGAGCCTCAAGGGCATCAAGCCGCACCATGTGTTCTCCTTTGAGAACACGAGCAAGTGGCCAGGCTGCACTTTCGTCGGCCACCTGGAGTTCTGCGGGACTGGCAGCTGTACTGCTCAAAAGTCCAGCCCTTGCTGCCAGACGAGCACGTTTCCCATCAGAGGAGAGCACATACAGCAGGGCAAAGGGAACATCGGCTGGATTGTCGCCCAGCGTCTGAGCAGCGATCGTGCAGACTTCCTCCAGAGTGTGGGCTCCAGCTGTGTGAGCAGCCAGCGCACGCAATGTCTTCATCCGTCGCTCACCCAGGATCATCTCAGTGACTTCCGTGACTGCCGTGAAAACGCCGACCACCTCACCACGTTCGTCGAAGATGGGACTGTAGGAGAAAGTGAAATAGGCTTCTTCAGCAGAGGTATTCCGCTCAATGAGGAGGCGGAGATTTTCTGACCACGTCGCTTCGCCCGTCTGAAAGACGCCATCAAGCATTGGCCCGACGATAGGCCAGATTTCGGCCCAACACGCAGCTCCCGGTTGACCAAGTGCACGCTGTGGATGCTTGGTGCCTAACATCGGAATATAAGCGTCGTTGTAGATCAGCGTGTAGGTTGGCCCAAGAAACAGGACAATCGGAAAGCGTGAGTGCAGACAGAGGCTGGTGGCGACACGAACACTCTGTGGCCAGGTTGAAGGGTCGCCAATGGCAGAGTCCTGCCAAGGGTATTCACGCACACGCTGGCCCATTTCGCCTCCTGTGCTCAGGACAGGATCTCCTGGAGATGTCATCGGTGATTGCTCCTCCCCAATCCTTGGCAGTGGTCTGGGTGACAGATGCCTCGAAGTCAATGCTCTAAAGAGATTTGGCTTGACCCCATTGTCCCTCTCATTCTATTCTTGAGATGCAAGAGCACCATCGACTCTTCTCAGCATTTCCCTGCGAAGATCGTCGTTCCAGGCAAACTCGTCGATCCTGATACGAGCATGCCCACCGTGAGCAGTGGGGGACAATGACAGACGATCTGTTTGTCTTGAGCTGACCGTCTCCATGGCTAGCGCAAATAATTGTTTAACACGACATCTCGTCGATTATGGCCGAGAGCGCGAGATACTCTCATTACCGCTTCCAGGTCATAGTCGGTACGCTGAAGTCTGCCTGTCGCTGGCGGTAACTCCCAGCCAGGGGCGTGGTAGAGATAGAGAGCTTGCGCGTATTCCCGTCGGTAGCTGTGCATCTCGGTATCCGGCAAATGCGCAAAGACCCGTTCTTCCGGTTTGCGTCCTGCCACAACGGACAAGACATCCTGCTCATGGCCAGGAAGGACTGGGACATCCCGTTCTTTGCCACCCTTGCCGTTGCGCACATGCACGATCACCTGTCCCTGGTGGTTGTGGTGGACATCGCCGACTCTGAGCCTGACTAACTCGTCACGACGCAAACCCACAACTCGCTGAAAGTTCAGAAGTGCCTGCCAATGGGCTGGCTGAAAATAGCGGTCACGGGCGGCTGGCCTGCGTGATCTGGTGATACTGGTGCGTATACGTCGGGGGAGTACGATCTCACTGGCCAGCGTGCGATCGTCAAAGAACAACCGCAGGGCCGAACGTTCTAGCTGGAGTGTGTACGGGCTCTTCTGGGCAGCGATTTCTTTCTGCAGGTAGAGGCCTGCCAGTTCATCGGCACGGGCGTCCAGCTCTTCCAAACTGGTAATCTGGTGGGTTTCTCGTGCCCAGTTGACGAAACGCAACGTGTGCTCCTGATAGTCCGTGCGCGTTTTGTACGAGTGGATTTTGCCAGTCGAAAACGCCCAGGCTGGTTGGCCGGTCGCTCGAACGGCTTTCTTGGCCTCTTGCCTGCTTTGGCCAATGGCCATTTTGCTCTCCAGGCGGTCGAGTGCCTCCTTGATGATGCTTTTCCGATGGGGTTTGCCCATAGTAAATCTCCTCCAACTGCACGACAAGAACGATGATCAGGGTAAATCTGTGTGCGTTATGCGTCGTCGGAGTGCTCCGACTAGGTGCATACGAGACCTCGCTGCTGCTGGTTTTTTCCCTCGTTACTGTTTAGACGGATAGATTTCCGCTCAATCGGGAGACACTGATAACCCAGCAGATCCAACCTACGAGACCAGACGACAACAATGCTTGCTGATTCTCTATTAGGG
>Ga0207416_1001206_pt1 | contig 36443 bp, 33 predicted proteins | sample PaiPotPPM11metaG_FD_184107 | JGI IMG/M metagenome (GOLD analysis project Ga0207416, IMG submission 184107) | Iron sulfur acid spring bacterial and archeal communities from Banff, Canada, to study Microbial Dark Matter (Phase II) - Paint Pots PPM... ...
GGCCTGCGAGGGGGCGCCGGGCGGGCCGGGCTGTTTCGACGGGCCTGCTCCCGTGGGCACGGCGAGCAAGAGCACGAGCACTCCGATCAGGATGAGTCTCATACCAACGCTCCTTTAGGCCGTGCGAGCCCGGCCTGCGTCCGAGCAGACCGCTCTTGCATTCGGCTCCGCGGCCGGAAGATGCCGTGAGAACAATGACGATCGCAGATGCCTACGCGGATTATCCCCCGGAAGTTCCCGGTGCCCGGCCGGCCCGGCTTACCCGGCCGCCACGATGGGGGTTTCGAGGACGCCGAGCGTTGTGATCGCGACGCGCACGACGTCGCCGGCCCGCAGCCACCGCGGCGGCTTTCTGGCAAATCCAACGCCGCTCGGCGTGCCGGTGGCGATCAGGTCTCCGGCCTCCAGCGTCAGCACGCGGGAGAGGTCGGCGATCAGGAACGCAACGGAGAAGATCATGATGGCCGTGCTGGCTTCCTGCATCCGCTCCCCGCTCACGTCCACCGTGAGGGTGAGCGCTTGCGGGTCCGGCACCTCGTCGCGGGTGACGAGCGCGGGCCCGAGCGGGCCGCTCCGATCGAAGTTTTTCCCGATCATCCACTGGGTGGTCCGACGCTGGTAGTCCCGCATCGAGAGATCGTTGAAGATCGTGTACCCGGCGACGTGCTCCAGCGCCCGGGCCTCCGGGATGTCCTTCCCGCCGCGCCCGATCACGGCGCACAGCTCGCCTTCGAAGTCGACGTGCGCGCTGGCGCGCGGCAGCACGAACGGCGCCCCGGGCTCGAGCAGGCTGTGCGGGAACCGACCGAAGTAAATCGGGATCTCTGTGGGCTCGGCCCCGCCCTCCCGGGCGTGCTCCGCGTAGTTGCGGCCGACACAGAGGATCTTGCGCGGCGCCACACCACGCCATCCGCCTGAAGGCCGCGGGCCGTCGCCGGATCCGTGAGTGCGGATCGGGCTGTGCCGGCGACCTCCCGGGCCAGCGCCAGCGCGTCCTCGCCGGCGGCGAGGAACTGGCGCATCGAGGGCGGCAGGAGCACCCGCGCGCCGCTCCTTCCCGGAGGAGGTGCCCCAGCCCGGACGAAACAAGAGAGCGGATGGTACTCGCAGGCGGCTCGACCAGACGGGGGAGGGGACCGGCATGAAACTCGGGGTCGTGATCGGAGTGCTCGTGGGACTGCTGATTGGCGTGACGGCGGCGTTTGCGACCACGAACTTCATCGACGGATCGCGGTTTCTCGCCCACACGCAGGAGTACCAGACCGGGTATGTGGCGGGCGTGTCCGACATGATCTGGCTCGTCGCGGATACCGGGACCAAGTATGTCACCGATGCCGTGAGTTGCATGAACCGGCACGCGGAGTGGAAGACGGACGACGTGCTGGCGATCGTCCGGGCGGGTCTGGCCAAGAGTCCCGGCGACTCCGCGTACACGATGGCGAGCAACGCCTCCGAGTATCTCCGCCAGGCCTGTCCATAGCGCTGTGGTTGCCGGTTGACAGCCGGCGCGGCCGCACGTATAGTTTAGTTTGTAATGATTACTAACAAGAACCCAATTCAATTGAACGGCGCCCGGTGGGCGGGTCTCAGGCACCTTCTCGCCGCCCGCGGGGGCCGTCTGACCCCCCAGCGGATGGCGATTTACGAGGCGGTCGTCGGCCGGACGAATCATCCGAGCGTCGACGCGGTGCACGAGGAAGTGCGCGGGCGGTTTCCCGGGGTCAGCCCGGCCACCGTGTATGCCGCGCTCACCCTGTTCGCCGACCTGGGCCTGATCCAAGAGATCAGCGGCCCGGTCCGCCGCTACGACGGCCAGGCCGCACGCCACGTCAATCTTGTCTGCCAGGGATGCGGGCGGGTGAGTGATGTGTCCGATCCGCGCCTGGGGGGCCTCGAGCGCGCGGTAGCGGCGCGCGCCCGGTTCCAGGTCAAGGCGGTCCGCTTCGAGCTGCACGGGCTGTGTCCCCGCTGCCGGCCTGCCCTCGCGAGGGGGCCTGCCCTCGCGAGGGGGCCTGTCTTCGTAAGGGAGCCGGCCCTCGCAAGGGGGCTGCGGTCCCGGCCCCGCGGGCGGGAGGGGTGACGGTGCCGGACGGTCTCGAGTCCGCCGCGGCGCGCCGGCAGGCCGCTGAACAGGCGGCGGTGCGCGCGCAAGAAGACTCAGGCTACCTCCTCAAAGTCGTGCAGCCGGCGCTGCTCGGTCTCATGGACGGCTCGATCTCGACGCTCGCGCCGCTCTTCGCGAGCGCATTCGCGACGCGCACGCCTCACACGGCCTTCCTCGTCGGGAGCGCGGCCGCGCTGGGCGCCGGCATCAGCATGGGCTTCTCCGAGGCCCTCTCCGACACCGGGACGTTGACGGGACGCGGCCACCCGGTCGCGCGCGGAATGATCACGGGGGCGGCGACGCTGCTCGGCGGGATCATGCACGCCCTCCCGTTCCTGATCCCGCACCTGAGCCTCGCGCTCGCCGTGGCCTACCTGGTGGTCGGGATCGAGCTGGTGGCCATCGCGTTCATCCGCAACCGGTACTTCGGGATGAGCTTCTGGCTGTCGTTCCTGCAGGTTATCGTCGGCGGCGGGCTCGTCTTCCTGGCGGGCATCTTGATCGGAAACTCGTAGGTCGCTGTGCGCGGCTACTCGCCTGCGCGTCCCGCCTGCCCATTGGTCTCGAGGTGGCTCCGGCTGTTGAGGTAGTCCACGACGAACGTCCGCTCACGCCGGCGCAGGCGGGAGAGGGAGGCGGTGTCAATCTCGACCGCGCGGAGCGCCGCCGCCGGCATGCCGACGATGCGCGCCACGAGCGCGCGCAGCGGGTCGGCGTGCGAGATGACCACCACGGCCCCCCCGGCGTGCGCGGCCGCCAGGCGCTCCACGCCCGCCAGCATCCGCGCGGCCATCGCGTCCACCGGTTCCACTCCCGGCACCGCCCCACCCTCGGCGTCCGTGCGGGCGTCCTCCGGGAAGCGGTCGCGGATCTCCGACGCCAGCAGGCCCTGCCACACCGCGTACTCCCGCTCGGTGAAGGTCCCGTCCGTCGTGACCGGGAGGTTGTGGTGCCGCGCGATCAGGGCCGCGGTCTCCTGCGCGCGGTCGAGCGGGCTCGAAACGATCTGGCGCAGCGGCACGGAAGCGAGCCGCGCCGCAAGCGCCTCCGCCTCCCGCCGCCCCTGCGGGTTCAGGGACACGCCCGGCAGCCGGCCTGCCAGGCGGTGCGCCAGGTTCCAGTCGGTCATACCGTGACGCACAAGATAGACGAGCGTGGGCACGTGGGGGAATTCTCCCGCGTGGGAGGGAATTCATGCCCGGATACCTGACACGGAGGCGCCGATGACTACGACCTCGCTCAAAGAACGCCTGCGCAACGGCGATGCGCTGTTGGGCACGATTCTCCCCCTGCAGTCGCCGGAAGTGGCCGACATCATCGGCCTCGCGGGATACGACTGCATCCTGCTCGATACGGAGCACGGCCCGCTCACGTCCGAGACGCTCCAGGCGATGGCACGGGCGTGCAAGGGCGCAAACACCGTGCCGCTGGTGCGGGTGCCGGACAACAACGCCAAGACGATTCTCCGTGCGCTCGACTGCGGGTGCGCGGGGGTGATGGTGCCTCAAGTCGAGACCGTTGAACAGGCGGCCGCGGCGGTCGCGGCCACCAAGTACGCGCCCGAGGGGATCCGCAGCCTCGCGGGGGCGACGGTGGCCGCCCGGTGGGGCGCGATCCCGCTGGCGGACCACGTCACGGCGAGCAACGCCACGACGATCAACCTCCTCCAGATCGAGACCCGGCGCGGCCTCGACGCCGTGGAGGCGATCGCGCGGGTGCCGGGCGTCGACGTGCTGTTCATCGGCCCGTCCGATCTGTCGCTCAGCCTGGGGTATCCCGCGCAGCTGGGGCATCCCGAGGTGCAGGCGGCGTTCCGGCGGATCATCGAGACCGGCCTGGCGGCCGGCGTCTCCGTGGGGATCCTGGCGCTCACGGCGGACGACGTGCGGACGTACCGGCAGCTCGGCGTCTCGGTCTTCATGGACAGCGTCCCGCGGCTGATCCTCCGGGCCGGGCAGGCGCAGGTCGCCGGCATGCGGGAGGCCGCGACCGCGGCGCGGCCGGGGGCCGGGCTGCGGAAAGCCCGGTGAGGCGTGTCCAAGCGGCTTGACTACCACGATCCGTTTCACGAGTTCGCCGGCCGGCTGACCGAGGCGCTCGAAGACAACCACCTGGTCGTCTCCGGCTACGCGTTCCTCGTGGACGTCGACCACATGAGCCGCGAATACCGGTACGTCGTCCACCTCGAGGGCGAACCGACCGCGGATGCGCCCCAGGCATTTGCCTGGCCCTGGGCGGAGCTGCGGTTCCTCGTCGACGCGCTCTCATTCGGGCGGCACATCGCCGAGTACGACGAGGGCGTGGAGTTCTCGCGCACCGTCCACGAGGAAGTCCAGGTGTTCGGCGAGCTCCTCACGGAGGTCACGATGGACCGGCTCCTCGTCCCCCCGGACGTCGTGATCCTGCGACGGGCGATCATGGGGGTCTCCCCCGAGCCCGGGGTGCCCAGCATCAGCCTCCAGCAGCACTTTTCCAGTGAGGACGCGGCGCCGGTCTACAGCGCCCGCGTCGAATCGAGCGTCGTCCTCAAAGAAGACGAACTCGTCGAGGCCGACCGGCCGCGCAAGATCGCCGCGGCGGTTGCGACGATCCTCACGGGCCTCCAGGCCCTCCGGCTCTCGGCCGAGGGGGCGCCGATGCCTCCCGCGGAATAGCCCCGCCACGGCTCCGATGCGGGACGACGCGGCGTTCATGCGGGAGGCCCTCGCCGAAGCGGCCGCGGCGGCGGGCCTTGGAGAAGTGCCGATCGGGGCCGTCGTGGTGCGGGACGGGCACGTGATCGCCCGGGGCCACAACCGCCGGGAGTGTGACCGCGACCCGGCGGCTCACGCCGAGCTGATCGCCCTCCGCCGGGCGGCCCGGCACACGGGCGGCTGGCGGCTCCTCGGCTGCACCCTCTACGTAACGCTCGAGCCGTGTGCCATGTGCGCGGGCGCCGCGGTGCAGGCTCGGCTGCCGCGGCTCGTATTCGGCGCGCCGGACCCCAAAGCGGGCGCGGCCGGCTCGGTCATGGATGTGCTCCGGGAGGCGCGCTTCTCCCACACGGTCGAGGTGGTGGGCGGCGTCTGCGAGGCGGAGTCCGGGGCGCTCCTCCGCGCGTTCTTCGCCGCCCTGCGCCGGCAGCCGTAACCGCCCGGCGGGGTGGCCCGCGCCGTGTCCGAGCGGTGCGCGCTCACGGGGCGGCCGGGAGCAGCGCCGGCACCCGCCGGAGGTCGGCGGCGTCGACCGCCGGAGCGAAGCGCGGGTCGATCACCGCGTCGCCGCGGCGGTTGATCCAGACCGTGCGGATGCCAGCCGCGGTCGCGCCGGCCGCATCGGTCGGCGACCCGGCGACGTGCAGCCATTCGTCCGCCCGAACCCCCAGCACCGTGAGGGCTTCCTGGTACACTGACGGGTGCGGCTTGAACTTGCCCCCCTGCGTGGACACGATCCGGTCAAACCGCACCGGCACCGCGGCCATCAGGGTCTCGAGCATCGCCTGATCGCCGTTCGAGAGCGTCGCCAGCGCCACCGGGCGGCGGCGGACCTCCCGGAGCACGTCGACCGCCTCGGGCCACAGGGGCAGGCGCTCCCACGCCTCGATCAGGCCCGCGAGCTCGACGGCGGTGAGGGGCGCCGCCAGGCCGCGGAGGGCGTAGCGCGCCGATGCCTCGATCGCCGCGCGGTTGCTCGCGCCCTCCCGATCGAGCGAGTTCGCGATGAGGAGGTACTCCTGGTGCGCGCGCCGCCACGCCTGCGCCACGACCTCCGCCGCGTCCCCGGCGATCCCACGGCGCCGGAACAGCGTCTCCACCGCGCGGGTGAGCCCGGACACCGTATCGAACAGCGCCGAGTAGACATCGAACGTCACCGCGCGGACCGGCATCAAGAGGAGCCCCCGGGTCTCGCCGCAGAACTCCCTCCGCGAGACCTGCGGTGTACTCCATTACCCGGGGCGTGACGATGACCCTCCTCCTTCGAGAGTCGCACCTGCGCGAATTCCTGACGATGCGGGACCTCGTGCCGCTCATGGAGCAGACTTTGGCGGCGTTCAGCACCGGAGCCGCGGTGCAGCCGCTCCGGACGATCGTCCCGGTGGACGCGCACCGGGGATTCCTCGCGGTCATGCCGGCGTACCTGGGCGCGCAGGAGGCGCTCGCCTTGAAGGCGGTCGCGGTCTATCCGGGCAACGCGGCGCGGGGACTGTCGACCCATCTGGCGACGATCCTGCTGCTCGACCCGGAGAACGGCGTGCTGCTTGCCGTCATGGATGGCCGGCTCATTACGGAGATGCGCACGGCCGCGGTGTCCGCCGCGGCCACCCGGCGCCTCGCCCGGGCGCTACCGGTACCGGTGGTGGCGATCCTCGGTGCGGGCGTGCAGGCCCGGAGTCATCTCGAGGCGCTGCTCGAAGTCGCGTCCCCCGGGGAGATCCGCGTGTGGACCCGCACGCGCGCCGGCGCGGACCGTTATGCGGCGGAGATGCGCGAGCAGTTCGGCGCCCCGGTGCGGGTCGTGGCCTCGGTCGCGGAGGCCGTCCGGGGGGCCGGCGTGGTCTGCACCGTGACCGCGAGCGAGACCCCGGTGCTGGAAGGGCGGTGGCTCGCCCCCGGCACCCACATCAACGCGGTGGGCGCCGCCAGGCCGGAGTGGCGCGAGCTGGACACGGACACCGTCGTCCGCTCGCGGCTGTTCGTGGACTCACGGGCCGGCGCCGTCGTGGAGGCCGGCGACATCGTGGCCCCGCTCCGGGACGGCGCGATCACCGCGGCCCACATCCAGGCCGAGATCGGTGAGGTCTTCGCGGGCCGGCATCCGGGGCGCACAACTCCCGAGGAGATCACCCTCTTCAAATCCCTGGGCATGGCCGTTGAGGACGTCGCGACCGCCCGATTCGCCTACCTGCGGGCGCTCGCCCGCGGGATCGGCGACGACCTGACGCTGGAGTAGCCGTTCTCAGCCGCCTGTGTGGTGGATCAAGGCTCGTCGCCGAAGCGCTTGATGTCCTCGGGGCCCGCCTTGGTCGCGACCGCCCCCGTGCCCTGGACCGCCTGGCGGATCTGCTCGACGACATCCGGGTTCGCGAGCGTGCTCACGTCGCCCGTGTCCATCGTGTTCGAGATCGCGGCGAGGACCCGGCGCATGATCTTCCCGGACCGGGTCTTCGGCATGTCCGGGACGATGCGCACCTGCTTCGGCCGGGCGATCTTGCCGATCATGGTCTCGATCGCGCGGACGACCTTGTCCTGGACCTCCTTGCCGGGGACGACGCCCGGCTTGAGAGAGATGTAGACTTCCGGGACTCGGCCCCGGAGCTCGTCCACGACGGGGACCACCGCGGCTTCCGCCACTTCGGGGACGGTGAGCGCCGCGGATTCAAGCTCCTTCGTCCCCAGGCGGTGGCCGGCGACGTTGATTACGTCGTCGACCCGCCCCAGAATTCGAAAATAGCCGTCGGCCGCCTCCATGGCGCCGTCGCCCGCGAAGTACGGCCAGTCACGCCAGTCTTTGCTCTTCGGGTTCTTGCAGTACTTCGCATAGTACTGCCGGACAAAGCGGTCGCGATCTCCCCAAATCGTCTGCATGATGCCGGGCCATGGGTTCCGGATGCAGATGTTCCCGGCTTTGTTGGATCCTTTGGGGATCTCGCGGCCGTCCTCGTCGTAGACGACGGGGTGGATCCCCGGCATCCCGGGGCCGGCGCTGCCGGGCTTCATCGGATCGAGCGCCGGCTTCGTACTGCAGAGGAAACCGCCGTTCTCCGTCTGCCACCAGGTATCGGTGATCACGGCCTCGCCCTTGCCGACGGCCTCGTAGTACCATTTCCACGCGGCGGGCTCGATCGGCTCCCCGACGGTCGTCATGCACTTGAAGTGGTAGTGGTACTTTTGAGGCTCGTCCGGGCCGACCTTGCGCAGCATGCGGATCGTCGTCGGGGAGGTGTGGAAGATGTTCACGTCGAGACGATCGGCGATGCGCCACGGGCGCCCCGCGTCCGGGTAGGTCGGCACGCCCTCGTACATGACGCTCGTTCCCGCCAGCGCCAGCGGCCCGTACACGATGTACGAGTGCCCGGTGATCCATCCGATGTCGGCGAAGCACCAATAGACGTCCGTGGGATGGAGATCCTGCACGTACTTGGTGGTCCCCGCCACGTAGGCGAGGTAGCCGCCGGTCCGGTGCTGGCAGCCCTTGGGGCGTCCCGTCGTCCCGCTCGTGTACATCAGGAAGAGCGGCGCCTCCGCGTCCATCGAGACGGGCTCGACGCGCCGGCCCGCGTACTGCCGGAGGACGTCGTCCATGATGTAGTCCCGGCCCTGGACGAGCGGGGCGGACGTCGCGGACTTGTCCCGGAACCGGCGCCAGATCAGGACCTTGTCGACGGTCTGGCCTTCCTTGGCGGCGGCCTTGACGGCGATGTCGGCGTTCACCTTGTGGTCGATCAGCTTTCCGTTCCGGTAATACCCGTCCATCGTGATCAGGACGCGGCTGCCGGAGTCCGCGATCCGGAGCCCGCACGCCTCCCCGCTGAAGCCGCCGAAGACGACGGAATGCACGATCCCCAGCCGGGCGCACGCCAGCATCGTCACGGGCAGCTCCGGCGTCATCGGCAGGTGGAGCGTGACGCGGTCGCCGGCCTTGAGCCCGCAGAAATCGCGCAGCAGGGCGGCCACCTCGTTGACGCGCACGTACAGTTCCTGGTAGGTGACGGCGGCGTGCGGCTCCTCTTCCGGCTCCGGGACGAAGATGAAGGCGGCCTTGTTCTTGTGCTGCGCAAGGTGGCGGTCCACGCAGTTGTAGCTCGCGTTGAGCTTCCCGCCGACAAACCACTTCCAGAACGGAGGGTCGGTGGCGTCAAGCGTCGTGTGCCAGTACCGGTCCCAGGACAGCAGGTCGGCGTACTCCCGGAAGCACTCGGGGAAGTGGTCGAGGCCGAACCGCTCCATCACGGCCGGATCGGTCAGGTTGGCCTGGCCGATGAACTTGGCGGGGGGATAGAAGTAGGCCTCTTCCTTCCAGTGGACGGCGATCTCCGATTCGGTAACCTCGGTCACCGCCTGGTTCTTGGGGGCATTTGCCATCAGCCGGGCCTCCTCCGAGCAAGACGCGATTCTGCTTCGGTTCAGTTCCCGGCCATCCCTCCCGTGCCCGCCCACCTGAAAGCCACGGGCCCGGGGCCGGACCGCGCAAACGCCCGGGGGCAGGCCCCCGTGCCCGCCCGCACCCCCCGTGTGACGGCCCCGAGGAGTCCCCTGTTGGTTCGCCGAACGTATGCTTCGCCGGCGTAGACGAATCGTCGAGCCCGGCGGTGAGCACGCACATGGCAGGTCCGCCGACCGGAACGGTCACGTTCCTCTTCACAGACATCGAGGGCTCCACGCGCCTCCTGCAGGCCCTCGGCGACCGGTACGCAGACCTCCTCACAGAATACCAAAGACTGATCCGCACGGCTGTCCAGACGCGGACCGGCCACGAGGTCGACACCCAGGGAGATTCGTTCCTCATCGCGTTCGCTCGCGCGAGCGATGCGGTGGCTGCTGCGGTTGACGCGCAGCGGGCGATCGTCATCCAGCGATGGCCGAGCGGTGTTGCGGTGCGCGTGCGCATGGGGCTCCACACCGGAGAGCCGGTGCACACGGCCGGGGGGTATGTCGGGATCGACGTCCACCGTGCAGCCCGGATCTGCTCGGCCGCGCACGGCGGACAGGTTCTCCTCTCGCAGACCACGCATGACCTGGTGGAGCACGATCCCCCCGAGGGGGTGAGCCTGCGTGACCTCGGCGCGCACCGCCTCAGGGACCTGCACCGTCCCGAGCAGCTCTTCCAGGTGCTCCATCACGACCTGCCCGCTGGGTTTCCGCCCCTCAGGAGCCTTGACACCCTGCCCCACAACCTGCCGGTCGAGCTGACGAGTTTCATCGGCCGGGAGCGCGAGATCACCGAGCTCAAGCGTCTCCTAGGCACCACGCGCCTGCTCACGCTTACCGGGATCGGAGGCGCGGGGAAGACCCGGCTCGCCCTTCAGGTCGCTGCCGAGCTGCTCGATGTTTTCGCAGACGGGGTGTGGCTCGTGGAACTCGCGCCGCTCTCCGATCCGGGCCTCGTCCCGCACACGGTCGCGGCCGCGCTCGGTGTGCGCGAGGAGCCGGGCCGGACGGTGCTGGAGTCGCTCGTCGACTTCGCGGGTCCGAAGTCGCTGCTCCTGATGCTGGACAACTGCGAGCACGTCATCTCGGCGAGCGCGCACCTGGTGGACACGCTCGTGCGGGCGTGTCCGTCTGCCCGGATCATGGCCACCACCAGAGAGCCGTTGGGCATCGCCAGCGAGCTGACCTATCGGGTCCCCCCCCTTTCGCTCCCCGAACCTGGCCATCAGGACCCGTTCGAGCTGCTGATGCGATCCGAGGCCGTGCGTCTGTTTGTCGAGCGCGCTGTCTTCGTCAACCCCCGGTTTACCATCACGGAGCGCAACGCGCCCGCCGTGACGCAGGCCTGCTGCCGGCTGGACGGCATCCCCCTGGCGATCGAGCTGGCGGCGGCGCGGGTGAAGGTCCTTTCCGTGGAGCAGATCGCCGCCCGCCTGGACGACCGCTTCAAACTGCTGACCGGGGGGAGCCGCACGAGCCTCCCCCGCCACCAGACACTGCGCGCGGCGATCGATTGGAGTCACGACCTCCTGTCGAACAAAGAGCGCGCGCTCCTCCGCCGGGCCGCGGTGTTCGCGGGCGGGTTCGGCCTGGAAGCGGCTGAGGAAATTTGCACGGGCCACGGCGTCGTTCCCGGCGAGGTCCTGGATCTCCTGGCGCAGTTGGTGGACAAGTCGCTGATCATGGCCGAGACGCTGGCCAGCGAAGCGCGATACCGGATCCAGGAAACGGTCCGCCGGTACGGCAGGGACAGGCTTCTCGAATCGGGAGAGCAACCCGAGTTTCTTACCCGATTCCGCGACTGGTATCTGGCGTTGGCGGAACGGGCGGAGCCGGAGCTCCAGGGCTCGGAGCAGAAGCGATGGATCCGACAGCTCGAGGCGGAACATGATAACCTGCGGGAGGCGCTCGCATTCTCTCTTGAGGGATTGTCGGGAGAGCAGGCCCTGCGCCTGGCGTCCGCCCTGTGGTGGTTCTGGCACGTGCGCGGATATCTGAGCGAGGGGCGCACCTGGTTGTCAAAGGCACTCGCGGGAAGTCCCGGGACGGTCGCGCGCGCCCGGGCGAGGGCGCTCTACGGCGCGGGATTCCTGGCCTGGCGCCAGGGCGAGTTCGACCAGGCTCAGGCGCTGGGCCAGGAGAGCCTGGACGTCTTCCGAGCCCTGGGGGACCGGTTGGGCATGGCCTCGGCAATCTCCCTCCTCGAGCAGGTCGCGCGGGCCCAGGGTGATTACGCCCGAGCGGCGGCCCTGCCCGAGCAGAGCCTCGCCATGTTTCGCGAGATGGGCGACACGTGGGGGATCGCGACCGCGCTCGTCATCCTCGGGAACGCGGCCCGGTTTCAAGGCAGTTATGCGGGGGCCCGCGAGGCGCTCGAGGAGAGTTTGGAGCTGTTCCGGAACCTGGGCGACGCCTCGGGGACCGCCGCCGCGCTGCACTTTCTCGGACTGGTGGCGCGGGATCAAGGTGACTACGCGCGCGCTGACGCGGTGGGCCGGGAGAGTCTCCGCCTCAGCCAGGAACTGGGAGACACCTCGAGGATCGCGTTCTCGCTCCATTCGTTGGGGCTGGTAGCGAGGGACCAGAGCGACCACGCGCAGGCGGAGACGCTGTTTCAGGAAAGCCTGGCCCTGTTCCGCGAGATGGAAGATACGTGGGGTATCACCACCGCACTCGTGAGCCTGGGCGTCACCGCCCGGTTGCGGGGCGATGATGTGCGGGCGGCGGAGTTGCTCCAGGAGAGCCTCAGGCTCCGCAGAGAGTTGGGCGACAAGGCGGGGATCGCCGAGTGTCTCGAGGATCTGGCCGCCGTCGCTGCCGCGCGGCGGGACCCGCAGCGCGCGGCGCGGTTGCTCGGAGCCGGAGAGGCGCTCCGCAAGTCAATCGGTGCGCAGCTGCCACCGGTGCAGAAGGCGGACTGCGAGCGCACGGCCGCCGCCGCGCGAAAGCAGCTCGGTGAGACGGCGTTCGAAGCGGCGCGGATGGCCGGACGGAAGACGGAAGCCGACAAGGCCGTCGAGGACGCCCTGGCGCTGCCCGTGCCGTCCTCCGCGGGCGACACGCAGGTCCACGCCTCAGGGAGAGCCCCGAGCCTCCTCACGCAGCGTGAGCAGGAGGTGGCTGCGTGCATCGCCCAGGGACGGACGAACCGGGAGATCGCCGCCGCGCTCGTCATCACCGAAGGCACGGCGGCAAACCACGTCCAGCACATCCTGAACAAGCTCGGCCTCAACTCTCGGGCGCAGATCGCCGCGTGGGCCGTCGAGCGTGGGCTGGGGAAGGACCGGCGCTAGGATCTTCGAAAAGCGCAGGCTCCCCGATGGACGGACGTTCACGGCCGTGAAGGTGTACTATCATCCTATGCTGTGCTGGCCAGCGGATTAAGACGGCTTGGCTCCGGATCCTGGAAGCGTCTGATGAATTGTATCGCCCCGGAAATCCCGCATTATATTGAAAACAGGCGCTGCTCCGGCAGCGTCAGCCGCTCGGCGCCGTCCGCCGTGACCGCGTACTCGTCCTCGATCCCCACGGCGCCCTCGCCGGGAAAGACCAGCTTCGGCTCGACGGCGATCACCTGACCGGGCTCGAGGGGATCCGTGAAGCGGTCGGCCAGCACCGGCCACTCGTCCACCTCCAGCCCGACACCGTGCCCCACGTACCGGACCCGGTGCGGGCCATGCCCCATGAACCACTCGCCGTACCCGAGGACGCGGGCCCGGTCCAGCGCGAGGCGGTACAGGGCTTGAGGCGTCACCCCCGGCCGGATCGCCGCCTCCACCGCCTTGAGGATCTCCACCGTCGCGGCGTGCGCCCGAGAGAGGTGCTCGGGGAGGACGCCAATCACCAAGGTGCGGGTCTGGTCGCAGACATAGCCGTCCAGGCCGGCCGGGATGTCGAAGACCACCGGTTCGCCGGCCACGATCCGGCGGCGCCCCGGTCCGTACGGCAGCGCCGCTCCCAGCCCTTCCCCGGCGAGCGGCAGATCGGGAAAGCCCGGCACCGCGCCCGCCTCGCCGGAAACCAGCATGCCCCAGTACAGCTCCTGGTTCCAGCCCCGCATCCGCATGAGGCCCTGGTGCCCCTGGGATCGGGCGGCGGCTTCGACGCGCGCGGACAGGTCGAGTTCCGTCATCCCTTCGCGGAGGCCGGCCAGCCCGACGTCGAGCATCGCCTGCGCGAGGCGCGCCGCGGCCCGCATCTTCCCGAGCTCGTACTCCGACTTCACCGATCGGACACGCCGGATCGACGTCGAGATGTCTACGATCTCCGCATCGCCGAGCGCGGCGGCATAGCGATCACGGACCAGGACGGGGACCACGTCGAGTTCCATGCCCACCCGGCGGAGGGGACCGCTCACGACGCCCCGGATGAGACCGGCAAGATCCCGGAACCGCGCAAGCGGGAGGATCTGCTCGAGGGCGCTTTCCCGCCGGGCCCGCTCGAGCGCACGGCGCACCGCGTAGACCGGGCGGCCGCCGGCCGGCACGACCAGCACCCCGCTCTGCATGCTGCCGGTGAAGTAGAGGAGGTCGACATTCTGCGCGACGAGCGCCGCATCGACTCCGTCGTCCGCGAGGCGGCGCTGGAGCGCACCGATCCGGCGCTGCAGTTCATCCCGCGGGGTCGAGGGCAGCTCGGCCGGCATCTGGGGGCGCGTCCTCCTCTAGCCGATCGCCTGACGGTTCGCGGCGACCAGGCGGTACGCGAGCAGGCCGCCGTAGGGGGCCCATGCGGCGGCCGCATCGCGCACCTGCTGCTCGGTGAGCACCTCCCGCGCACCGAGCGCCCAGGTCACCGCCTTGCGCACGGCGAGGTCGCCGGCCGGCACGATCTCAAACCGCCGCAGCGCTCGCAGCAGCACCCACTCGCTCGTCCACCGACCGACGCCCGGGAGCGCGCTGAGTTCGGCGATCGCCTCACCAGCGGCCAACCCCGTCAGGCGGTCCTCCGAGAGCCGGCCCGCCTCGAGGCTGTGGGCGATGGCGAGAATCGCTCCCGCCTTCACGGTGCTGACTCCGATCTTCCGGATCTGCCCGACGCGGGCCTGCGCCACCCGCCGCGGCTCGGGAAACGCCCAGTACGTCGCCCCGAAGCGCTCGCGGCGCACGCCGAATGTCCGGACGAATCCCTCGCGGAGGCGGTTCGCGACGAGGACGTGGAGCTGCTGGCCCAGCACGGTCTGGACCAGCGCCTCAAACAGGCTGGGGAAGCCCGGCAGCAGCATGCCTGTATGGCCGCTGATCAGACGCCTCAGGTCCGGCGGGAGGCGGCGGCGGGACGCCGGGCCGGGATCGTCGAGGCCGAAGATGCGGCCGATGAGGCGCCGGACGATCTGCGGCCGGACGGCGCCCTCGAGCCGGCGCACGGCGAGGCCGCGTGGGGCGGCGTCTCGGGGCGACCGGGTCCCGCGATCGAGCGCCGCTTCGAGGAGGAACGCCGATCCGTCCGCGGCAAAGAGGCGCCGCCACCGGACCCCGTCCCAGACGTTCAGCGGGTCTGCGGGACCGCGGCGGACCACTCCGACGGTCGCGGGAAAGTCAAAGCCCTGCGGGCATGGAACGCGCAGCGTCACGGCAGCACTAACAGTACCACATGCGGGGCTCGGTCCGCTTCTTGTCGGTCCGCTTCTTGATGGAAGACGGCGGGGGCGAACGTACGCTCGACCCGCGGCCTGGTCCGTGGCCGGCAGGCGAACTCTTGCTTCATCGCGATCGCCCTGGATATAATGAACGCAGACGACGCAGGCCCTTTCCCGCCGAAGCCGCCACCGAACGAGTCGTACGTGAGCATCCGTCGGGCCCGTCGCTCCGTCTGCGACACGACATCTCGGGAGCGGATGACGGTGCACCCATTGCGGCTGGTGAACGCGCGCGTTTCGTTCAGGGAGATGACAGGATCGGCCACGGCGCATGTGCCGGCCCCCCGCACGCGGGGAGCCGGCGCCGTTTTTGTGATCCGGCGCTTCGGGCGAAGGGGGGACGGACGGTGAAGCGGAAGATCAGCGTCACGATCAACGGCGTCGCGCACACGCATGAGGTGGAGCCGAGGCTCCTGCTCGTGCACTACATCCGGGACGTCCTCGGCCTGACGGGCACGCACATCGGCTGCGACACCACCAGCTGCGGCGCCTGCACCGTGCTGATGAACGGCAAGGCCGTCAAGTCCTGCACCCTCCTGGCCGTGCAGGCTGACGGCGCGACCTTCCAGACCGTCGAAGGGCTCGCCCAAGACGGCCAGCTCCATCCGATCCAGGAAGGGTTCTGGGAGGAGCACGGGCTCCAATGCGGCTTCTGCACTCCTGGAATGATGCTGACCGCCCTCGACCTCCTGAGCCGAAACCCCGAGCCGACCGAAGAACAGATCCGATGGGGGATCGACGGCAACCTCTGCCGCTGCACCGGGTACCAGCACATCGTGAACTCGATCCAAAACGCCGCGAAGAAGATGCGGGCCGCGCCGGGCAAGAGCGCGCGGTAGCGGGGGGGGACGGGCGATGGCCGTCACCAAGCTCTTTGGAGCCAAGATCAAACGCCGCGAGGATCCCCGGCTGGTCCGGGGCCAGGCGACGTACACCGACGACCTGGTCCTGCCGGGAATGGTGTACGCGCAGATCGTTCGCAGCCCGCACGCGCATGCCCGCATTACGCGCCTCGATGTCGACGCCGCCCGGCGGCATCCCGGGGTCGTGGCCGTCTTCACCGGACGGGATCTGGCGGGCAAGCTCAACCCCATCCCGACCGCGTGGCTGATTCCCGGCTCGGACCTCAAGACGCCGCCGCACCCCGCGCTCGCGGTCGATACGGTGCGGTACGCCGGTGACGGGGTCGCCGTGGTCGTTGCGGAGGACCGCTACACCGCGCGGGACGCCGCCGCGCTCGTGCGCGCCGAGTACGCGCCGCTGCCGGCCGTCGTCGATCAGGTCAAGGCGGTCGCACCCGGCGCCCCCCAGCTTCACGCCGACGTGCCGAAGAACATCGCCTTCACGTGGAACGTCAAAGGCGGCGACACCGACGCGGCGTTCGCGGACGCGGCGCGGGACGGGATCGTCATCGCGCAGCGGTTCGTCAACCAGCGGCTGATCCCCAACGCGTTGGAAACGCGGGGCGTCGTCGCCCGGTACCAGAGCGGCTCGGGCGAGCTGACGGTCTGGTACACGACGCAGAACCCGCACATCGCCCGGTTTTTGATGTCGGTGGTGACCGGGATCCCCGAGCACAAGATCCGGGTGATCGCGCCCGAGGTGGGCGGCGGGTTCGGGAGCAAGATTCCGTTCTACGCCGACGAGGCGATCGTCGCGTTCTGCGCCCGTGAGACGGGGCGGCCGGTCAAATGGTCCGAGGACCGGCGCGAGAACTACCTCGCGACGATCCACGGCCGCGACCACGTCACCGACTTCGAGATCGCCGCCCGCAAGGACGGGACCGTCACCGGGGTCCGCGGCAAGACGTGGGCCAATCTCGGGGCCTACCTCTCCACCGCGGCGCCGGGGATCCCCACGATCCTGCACGGGCTGATCCTGACCGGCTGCTACACGATCCCCAACATCTCGTACGAGGTCGTGGGGGTGTTCACCAATACCGTGCCCGTGGACGCCTACCGGGGCGCGGGCCGGCCGGAGGCGACCTACCTGATCGAGCGGATGATGGATCTCCTCGCCGCGCGCCTCGGGCTGGACCCCGCCGACCTCCGCCGGAAGAACTTCATCCCGGCCGACAAGTTCCCGTACGTGACGGCCGAAGCCCTCCAGTACGACAGCGGGAACTATGGGCCCGCGCTCGACCAGGCGCTCAAGCTGATTGAGTACACGCGCCTCCGCGACGTGCAGAAGCAGGGCCCCAAGGACAACCGCTATCTGGGGATCGGGCTCTCTACCTACGTCGAGATCTGCGGGCTCGGGCCGTCGGCGGTGGCCGGCGCGGTCGGGTTCCAGGGCGGCCTCTGGGAGAGCGCGACCGTCCGCATGCATCCGACCGGCAAGGCCACGGTGTTTACCGGCACGTCCCCGCATGGGCAGGGCGAGGAGACGACGTTCGCCCAGATCGTTGCCGACGAGCTCGGCCTCCCGCTCGATGACATCGAGGTGGTCCACGGCGACACGGGTGCGATCGCGATGGGCTGGGGGACGTACGGCAGCCGCTCGACCGTGGTCGGCGGCGCCGCGATCGTCCTGGCCGCGCGCCGGGTCAAGGAGAAGGCGACGAAGATCGCGGCACACATGTTGGAGGCCGCCGAGGGCGATATCGTATTCGACCACGGCCGCTTCGCGGTCAGGGGCGCGCCGGACAAGGCGAAGACGATCCAGGAGGTCACGCTGCAGGCGTACCTGGCCTGGAGCCTTCCGCCCGGGGTGGAGCCGTCGCTCGAGGCCTCCGCGTTCTACGATCCGGAGAACTTCACGTTCCCGTTCGGCGCCCACGCCGCGGCTGTCAAGGTGAACGCCGATACGGGCGAGGTGGAGCTGCGGCGCTACGTGGCCGTGGACGACTGCGGCCGGGTCATCAACCCGCTGATCGTGGACGGCCAGGTGCACGGCGGCCTCGTCCAGGGGATCGCCCAGGCGCTCTGCGAAGGCGCGGTGTATACTCCCGAGGGCCAGCTGCTCACCGGCTCGATGGCCGACTACGCCGTGCCGAAGGCCAACATGTTTCCGACGTTCGTGACAGGCCACACCGAGACGCCGTCCCCGCACAACCCGCTCGGCGTCAAGGGGGTCGGCGAGACCGGCACGATCGCCTCGACACCGGCGATCGTGAACGCGGTGATGGACGCCCTCAAGCCGTTTGGCATCACGCACCTTGACATGCCGCTCACGCCGGAACGGATTTGGACCGCCATTCACGGAACGACTCGGAGGTGACAGCTCGATGATCCCTGCCGCGTTCGAATACTTTGCGCCGGCGAGCGTCAAGGAGGCGATCGGCCTCCTCGAAAAGCACGGTGACGATGCGAAGGTCCTGGCCGGCGGCCACAGCCTGCTGCCGATCATGAAGTTCCGCCTCGCGCAGCCGAAAGTCGTGGTGGACATCGGCCGGATTCCCGGGCTCGATGGGATCACGGTATCGGGGACAACGATTGCGATCGGCGCGCTCGCGACGCATGACGCGATCGAGCGCCACGCCGCCCTCCAGGAGAAGTGCCCGCTGCTCCCGGCCGCCGCGGCGGTGATCGGTGACATGCAGGTGCGCAACCGCGGGACGATCGGCGGGAGCCTGGCGCACGCGGATCCGGCCGCGGACTACCCCGGCGTGATGCTCGCGCTCGATGCCGAGATCGTGACGACCGGCGCCAAGAAGAGCCGGACGATCTCCGCCAAGGACTTCTTCGTGGATATGCTCACGACGGCGCTCCAGCCGACCGAGCTCATCACGGAGATCCGCGTGCCCGCGCTCGCCAAAGGCGCCGGGACGGCGTATCTGAAACACGCCCACCCGGCGAGCGGCTACGCGGTCGTGGGGGTGGCGGTGGTGCTCCAGGTCAGCGGCGGGAAGTGCCAGAAAGCGGCGATCGGCATCAACGGCGTCGCGGGGAAGACCTACCGGGCCGCGGCGGTGGAGAAGGCGCTTGTCGGCCAGGCGCTCGACGAGAAGAGCGTCGCGGCCGCCGCCGCGCATGCCGCCGATGGCGTGGACGCGCAGGGGGATCTGTACGCGTCGAGCCAGTTCCGTGCCCACCTGGCGTCGGTGTACACCAAGCGGGCCGTGCTGCTCGCCGCCTCCCGCACGAAGTAGTTCCCGGCCGCCGCGCACCCCGGCGGCCCAGGGCGTAGCCGCGTCCCAGGAACGCTCACCGCGACCATCGGCGGCGCCAAAGCGGCAGCAAGAGGCCCACGATCTTCAGACCGGCGGCGGCGAGGCCGTGCCATTCGCGACGCACGGTTGCCCGCACCCGGCGCCGGCGGGCCCGCAGCTCGGCCGCGTCTCTGGCAATCGACTGCCGGAGCGCCGCTAGTTCATCCGGAGGATATCGGTTCGCAGCCATCTCAAGTCTTCTCGCACGGCCCGCAGCAACGCTCCCAAACGCCGGAGCCGCAGCCACCGGAGGCCCAGGAACAGCAGCAGGATCATGGCCAGCACCGTGAGGCCGAGGGCAATCAGCGCCGCCGCCCACGGTTTCAGGACGCCGGACAAGGCGAGGACGAGGGTCAGGAGAGCCAGCCCCGCGGCGTAGACGGCGGCGACCGCGGCCGCGGCGCACAGCATGAGCCCCCACATGACTTGTCGCGCCGCGACACTAAGCTCGCGCCGGCTCAAGACCATGTACGCCTGCGCCATTCGGAGCACGTTTCTCAGCAGCCGGGCGGCGATCCTCGGCGCCGGGTCCCCGGGGGGCTGCTGACCTTCCTGCAACCTTACCGCGCCACTCGCCATCGGGTCCTCACCTCGCCGGAACCGCGGAAACGGAAGCCTGGCGTTCGGGCTCCCGCTCGCGCAGCAGAGTCAGTTCCATCAGCAGCGTCTTCCTGAAGAGAACCTCCCATTCCTCGTACGGAAGCTTCAGCTCCTTCAGCTCGCGCTCGACGACGCACAGTTTCTCGAGCACCTCAGCGGCGGCCCGGCCGGTGGGGTGCTTCTCGAGATCCGCCCACAGGGATCGAAGCCGATCCTCGACTCCGTGCGCCTCCCGCGTCCAGGTCAGGTATGCCCGGGTGAATGTCAGGTGCTCGCTGATGATCGCCTGTGCGCGCGCCGCCTCCCGCTCGCGCGCGGAAATCACCAAGTCTGCCGGGTACAGGAGGACTTCCGCGTGGGGAGCCGTGAGGGTCACGAGCTGATCGGCGACCAGCTCTTTGGCCGCCCCTCTGGCGAGCAGGCTGAGGATCCGCGCAGGAAGGCGGAGCATCTGGCTTGCCTGCTCCCGCCTGGTCTTGATGCCGCCTGCGGCGAGCGCCCGCTGGACGTCGTTCACAACCTCCATGTAGTCCTGTGGGCGCACGATGACGGGGACGTGCCGGTCCGTCCACCGGCGGAGCATGCTGCGAAGCTTCATCACGGGCGCAAAGAGAATGAGCATGACGAGGGTCATCGCCAGTCCCACGGTGTACGGGTAGCCTTGGAGCAGAGCCGTGACACGCCCGGCCACATCGGCGGGGCGCTCTTCCGGCGCGCGCACGAAGAGCGCCGCGAGGCCCACGGCCGGCGGAATGGCGACCGCCGCGACGAGCATCGCCAGTCGAATCCAGGCCTTGTCGATCCACGCCGGCAGGGATACGAACGTCAGCAAGAACGTCGCAAACGCCGGGAAGGGAATCCCCAAGAAGACCACGATCCAGATGACCGATCCGAAGGCCATCATCGACAGGTAGATCTGCCGCTCCTGGGGGACTTTTCCGAAGAGCATGATAGTTGCCCAGCCGAACACGGTGTTCAAGATTCTGCCGACGGAGTGCAAGAGAGCCGCCAGAAGGACCTGTAGGATCACCATTTAATCTCTCCGGAGTAGGCGACACGCATTTTCGAGATACATTCTGATGCATTCTAATGTTTTCCCTGCTGGGCCGGCCTCTAATCGGGCGGGACCCGCGCCTATGCTATAATGAATCTCGGTTTGGAGGGGTGCGAGAGCCCGGCCGAATCGGCACGCCTGGAGCGCGTGTAGGCGGGAAACTGCCTCGTGGGTTCGAATCCCACCCCCTCCGCCAACCCTGGGTCGCGTGAGGCCTGAGATGTTCACTCGAGAACTCCGCCGCGCGGTCGTCGAGTTTCTCAAGACGCTCGTGATCGCGTTCATCCTGGCGCAGCTGATCATGACGTCCGTCGCCCAGGCGTTTCAGGTCGAGCAGTTTTCGATGGAGCCAAACCTGCTGCCGCGCGATCGGGTGCTCGTGAACAAGTTCATCTACCACTTTCGGCTGCCCCGGGCAGGCGAGATCATCGTGCTGCGGCCGCCGACCGATCCCAGCCGGAACTACATCAAGCGGGTCGTGGCGACCGCCGGCCAGACCGTGCAAATTCGCGGCGGCCACGTCTACGTGAACGCCCAGCCGCTGCGCGAACCCTACCTCCGCGTCGAGACGGACGGCGACTACGGCCCGCGCCTCGTGCCTGCGCACGACATCTTCGTCCTGGGGGACAACCGGGGGAACAGCGAGGACAGCCGCGCCTTCGGGTTCGTGCCGGCGCGGAACATCATCGGCGAGGCTATCCTGATCTACTGGCCGCCGCAGCGGGTCCACCTGCTCCGCTAGGATCCCGGCGGCGCCCCGGCCTCCGGGCCCGGCCGGTCCGCCTCGCCTACGGCGTCGCCGGCGCGTTCGCCACCCCGTTCCTCGGCCTCCCGCACCAATCGCCGGAGCGGCTTGCCGATGAGCGTCTTCGGGATCGCGTCCACGATCTCGATCCGGCGGGGCACCTTGTAGCCCGGGAGCCGGGCGCGGAGGTACTCTCGGAGTTGCGCCCGGGCCGCCGTCGCCTCGCCCGCGCCCGGCCGCAGACTCACATGCGCGACGATCGTCTCCCCACGCACGGGGTGGCGGACCCCGACGACCGCCGCCTCCCGGACGAGCGCGTGCTGCAGCAGCACCTCCTCGATCTCTCTCGGGTAGACCTTGAGGCCGCCGACGTCGATCATGTCTTTCTTCCGGTCGACCAGGAAGAAGAATCCGTCCTCGTCCATCTGCACGACGTCGCCGGTGTAGAGCCACCCGTCCCGGAGCGCGCCCGCCGACTCTGTGGGCGCGTTCCAGTAGCCGCGCATGACCTGCGGCCCGCGGACGACGAGTTCGCCGGCCTCTCCCGGCTCGAGGGCCCGGGTGCCCGTGTCCAGGTCCACGATGCGGGCGTCCGTGCTGGAGATCGGGACTCCGATGCTCCCGGCTTTGCGGACGCCCCCTTTCCAGATCGGATTCGCCGCGACCAGCGGGCTCGCTTCGGTGAGGCCGAATCCCTCGACGAGCCGGCCGCCGGTGAGGCGCTCGAACTCCTCGGCGACCCCGACCGGCAGCCCGGCGGCGCCGGAGAGGCAGTAGCGGATGGAGTGGAGGTCGTATTGCTGGACGTTCTTCAAATGGTTGATCGCCACGTACATCGCCGGCACGCCGGGAAAGACGGTCGGCCGGTGGCGGGGAACCTGCGCGGCGACGAGCCGGGCGTCAAACATGCGCATCAGCACCATGAGATGGCTCGCCGCAAGGCGCACGCCGGCGTTGAGGACGAGCAGCCCGTACGCGTGAAACAGCGGCACCACGAGCAGGAGGCACTCTTCTCCTTCCTGGAGGTCTCGGAACCACGCCAGCGCCTGGGCCGTGTTGGCCGCGAGGTTCCGGTGGGTGAGCATCGCGCCCCGGGGCACGCCGGTCGTCCCTCCCGTGTACTGGAGCACGGCGAGATCGTCGGGGGCGGCTGGCACCGCCGGCGGGGCGGCGGCGCGGCCGGCCAGCACGCGGCCCCACGGGAGCGTCCCGGAGGCCCGGGGCATCGCGTCGCCCTCCCGCCGTTCCCGTGCGAGCGTGTAGAGGACCCGCCACAGCGGCGGAAAATAATCCGAGACCTTGGTGAGGATGACCTGCTCGAGCGATGTCTTCTGGCGGATCGCGGCGACGTCAGGATACAGGCGCGTGAGCGTGATGAGCACCCGCGCCCCGGCGTCGGCGAGGAGATGGGCGAGATCGTCGCCCCGGTACAGCGGGTTCACCTGCACGAGGGTCGCGCCCGCCTTGAGAATCCCGTATGCCGCGATCGGATACTGCGGCAGGTTGGGAAGCGCGACGGCGACGCGGTCGCCCGGACGAACGCCGAGCCGGATCAGCCCGTGCGCGAACCGATCGCTCTGCCGGTCGAGCGCCCGGTAGGAGAGCCTCGCGGTGAAGTTCGGGCCGGCCAGGATAACGGCGGGCCGGTTGGGGTAGCGCGCAGCGCTGGCCCGGAGAAACTCGTGGAGGGGAACGTCGGGGACGGTGATCTCTCGCGGGACCCAGCCACCGTAGACCCGGTGCCAGGGCCGTTCCTCCACGTTTCACCCCCGCTGTGGAATCACCGCGCGGTCAGACGCTCCGCGAACCGGCATTCCACGCTGTCGGAGGGAGTCCTTGTGCCGAGCTCGTCAGTCGTATTTTGCCGCTCCGGAATGCTTCCGATCGCGATCCTCGAATCGCAGCTCCGGGACGGCCGCGTTCACCACCTGCGGCGGCGGGACTCTTGCCCCCTTCTTCCGCGCCTCCGACAATCCGATCGCTATCGCTTGTTTTCGACTCCGCACCTTGGTCCCGGTTTTGCCGCTTCGCAGCGTGCCCCGCTTTTCCTTGTGCACCGCGCGCTCAACCGATTTCTGCGCCGCTTTCCCGTATCGCGCCCGCGCCATGGAAGGGTCTCCTTTCTGGAGATCTCCCTCCGTAGTTACCCGGGGGGCGTGCGGCGCAAACGCCGGGGGCCGGCGGAGGATCCCGCCAGGCCGGGCAGGAAGCAACGCCGCGGAGGTGACGGGATGTACGCGGTGATGAAGTTCATTCATGTGTTTGGCGTCGTTCTCTTCGTAGGCAACATCATTACCGCGGCGCTCTGGAAGACGCGCGCCGATCGGTCCGGGGATCTGGCCACGGTCGCCTTCGCGCAGCGGACCGTGGCGGCCGCGGACCGGGTGTTTACGGTGCCGGGGATCGTCCTCATCCTGCTCGGCGGGTATGCGATGGCCTTCCGGCGGCCGTTTCCGCTCCGCGGGCTGCACTGGCTCGAGTGGGGACAAGGGCTGTTCTACCTGTCGGCCCTGATCTGGTTGTTCGTGATGGTTCCGGCCCAGCGCCGCCTGGTCGCGCTGAGCGAGGCGGGCCGCCTGACGGGTTCCCTGGACCCGGAGTTCGCCCGCGTCTCGCGGCGGTGGGCGATGTGGGGTGGGATCGCGACGCTGCTGCCGCTCATCGTCCTGTACATGATGATCACGAAGCCATAACCCATCCACGCCGGCGCCCGTCCCGGCGTCGCCGTTCGGGGGCGGGATGCTATACTGGTGGCGGCCGTGCTAGGCGGGGAGCTAGCGGTTCCCTGTACCCGCAACCCGCTCCAGCGGGGCTGAACTCCCGCCCGAGGCTTCTGCCTTGAGGAACCGGCCCGCGCAAGCGGTGAGGAGGATTGGGTCCCGCGCAACGAGATCTTACCAACCCCGCCAGGTCCGGAAGGAAGCAACGGTACGTAAGGCGTCTCGTGTGCCGCGGGGGCACCTGATCGGAGCTGGCTACGCGGGGACCGCCTGGAGGAGGTTGTCGACGGCGGGTGCACGGCCAGTACCACTGTCGCAGATGGGCCGCGGCGCGAGAGACGCGCCGCGGCCCCGTCTGTGCCGGAACTCTGTTGCCGGGACGCCACCCCCCGCGGTAACGGTTAGGGGGGCGGCTGAGTCTGGTAGAAGATCACGAGGGCGGCCAGGTTGTTGATGCCGTGCGCGATCATCCCGGGGATCAGCGAGCCCGTGTACTCGTAGGTGTACGCCAGCACGATGCCCAGGATCAGGATCGGCAGCAGCTCGACCGGCTGCAGATGGGCGCCGGCGAAAAAGAGCGCGCTCACCACGGCCGCGGCGTGGCGGTTCATGAGGCGGCGCAGCGCCCCGTACGTCAGTCCCCGGAAGAACACCTCTTCGCCCACCGGAACGATGATCCCGACCAGGACAGCCAGGGCGATCAGGTCGAGCCGCTGGTGCAGGTGGGGGAGCATCTGGTAGATCGGCGTCCGGACTTGCTCGCGCGTCACCAGGTCGTTCGCGGCTTTCTGTCCCATCACCAGCGCGAGCGCGTACACGGTGGCGTTCTGCCCGACGCTGTTGCCCACGACCGCGAGGGCCGCCGCAGCGGCGCCCTGGCGCAGGCGCGGCAGCCACCGGCCGACGCTGAGTCCGAGGTCCGCGAGCGGCAGGCGGTACTTCACGCGCACGACGTACACCGCGGCCGCCACGAACGCCGCGTTCTGGAGGGCGCCGAGCGCCGCGATCACCCGGAGCGGCGGAAGCGCGCCGGCGTGTGTGTGAAACAGCCACGCGCCCAGCAGGGGGACGGCCGTGACGAAGAACAGCGTGAGCCCCAGGATTTCGCCGAGACCCCACGTCCGCGCGCGGGTGGGCCGGACGAGCAGGTAAGCCGGCAGGGTGAGGCCGACCGCAAGGACGGTACCGAGGGCCCACGCGAGCGCGGCGGGGGGCCGGAGCCGGATGCGGGCATCGAGGAACACGCCGATCGCCGCGGCGATCGAGACGACGACGAGCAGCTGCGCTGGGATGCCCGCACCTCCAGGAGTGCGTGAACGATTCGGCGAAGAGAGCGCAAGCCCTGCGCGAGGTGGCGACCCCGTTGTCTCACGTGTCTTTCTACCGGAAATGGCGGCCCCAGACGTTCGAGGACATCCTCGGCCAGGAGCGGGTCACCCGCACGCTCGAGAACGCGATCGCGACGAATCGCATCGTGCACGCGTATCTGTTTTGCGGCCACCGCGGGACGGGAAAGACGACCACCGCGCGCATCCTCGCCAAAGCCCTGAACTGCGAGCGCGGCCCGACCCCGACCCCGGACAACACGTGCCCGTCCTGCGTCGCGATCAGCGAGGGGATCTCCCTGGACGTCATCGAGATCGATGCGGCGAGCAATCGCGGGATTGACGAGATCCGGGACCTGCGCGAGAAGGTCCGGCTCGTGCCGGTCGCGGGCCGCTACAAAATCTACATTATCGACGAAGCGCACATGCTGACCACCGAGGCCGCGAACGCCCTGCTGAAGACGCTCGAGGAGCCGCCGGCCCACGCCGTGCTCATCCTCGTCACCACGGAGCCGCACAGGCTGCCGGCCACGATCACGTCGCGCACGCAGCGGTTCGACTTCAAGCGGATTCCGCAGACGGCGATCATCGAGCGGCTCCGGACGATCGCATCGGCCGAGGGCTTCGCGGTCGAGGCGGACGCGCTCCACCTGATCGCCCGGAGCGCGGATGGCGCGCTGCGCGATGCGGAAAGCCTGCTCGATCAGCTGCATGCGTTCTCGCAGGGGGCGATCACCAAGGCCGACGTGCTGGCCGTGCTCGGGGTCGTCGATGAGGCGGTGGCCGAGGAGCTCGCGCACGCGGTGATCGCGGGCGATGCCGCGGGGTGCCTCGCGCTTGCCGGACAGGTTCTCGATGAGGGGCGGGACGTCCGCCAGATCCTCCGCGGGCTGGTCGAGCAGTTTCGCGACCTGCTCGTCGTCGCCATCGTCCCCGATCCTCGGGAGATCGTCGAGACCACCGAGAGCCACCTCCAGGTGTTGAAGGCCCAGAGCGCCCGGCTGTCTCCCGGCGCGATCGTGCAGAAGATCCGGATTCTCACCGCCGCGGAGGCGGAGGCGCGGTTCACCACGCAGCCGCGCGTCGTGCTCGAGATGGCCCTCCTTCGGGCGGCGCGGCCGGAGATGGACCCCTCGATCGAGGGGCTGGCGGCCCGGCTCGAGGCGCTGGAGCGCGGCGCCGGGCCGCTGTCCGCATCCCTCGCGCCGCCGGCGTCCAAGCCCGCGCACGAGTCACGCGCAGGCGCCGTGCCGCCCCGGAGCGGCCCGGCCGGCGGCCCGTCGGAAGGATCGCCTCGCGCAGAGGCGGCGGCACAAGCGAGTCCTCCGACCGTGCAGGCGGGTCAGCCGACTGTGCCAACGGGTCAGCCGGCTGGGCAGGAGGAGGCCGCCGCTACTCCGATCAGCTTCGATCTCCTCCGCGCCCGGTGGAACCTGATCATGGATGAGGTCAAACAGCGCACCCGGACGGTCCACGCGTTCCTGCTCGAGAGCGCCCCGCGCGGGATCGCGGGGTCCGATCTGGTCCTGGGGGTGCGCCACAAGTTCCATATGGAGAATCTCCAGGAGATGAAGAACCGAAAAATCGTCGAGGAGGCGGTGAGCCGTGTCGTCGGCGCCCCGCTCCGCCTGCGCCTCATGCTTGATGAGGCGATCGCGCTGCCTCCGATCCTGTCGGGCGCGAGCGCGGCGTCACCGGGCGCCGCCTCACGGGGCGATGACGGCGGGGCGGGTGGAGACACGCTCGTCGAGGAAGCCGTCCGCCGGTTCGGCGCCCCCGTCGAGGAGATCCGGCATCTAGAGTGACACGCCCCGCTCCGGAGTGACACGATGTTCAACATGCAGAAGATGCTCAAGCAGGTCCAGAAGATGCAGGAGGAGATGGCGCGCGTCCAAGAGGAGCTCGCGCGCGAGCGGGTCGAGGCCACCGCGGGCGGCGGCGTCGTGAAGGCCGTCGCCAGCGGCCAGGGGGACCTCGTGTCGATCACGATCGACCCGAGCGTCGTCGATCCGACGGACGTGTCCATGCTCGAGGACCTCGTGGTCGCGGCGGCGGGCGAGGCGGTCCGCAAGGCGCGCGACCTGGCGGCCGAACGGATGAAGGCGGTCACCGGGGGTCTGCAGATCCCCGGCCTGCCAGGCCTGGGCGCGTGAGCGCGCGATGTTCTCCTACGCGCCCCCGCTGGCCCGGTTAATCGAGGAGCTGAGCAAGCTGCCCACGGTGGGGCCGAAGACCGCCCAGCGCCTCGCGTTTCACCTGCTGGCGATGGCCCCCCAGGACGCCGAGGCGCTGGCCGCGGCGATCCTGGACGCCAAGAGCCGCATCCGGAACTGCTCGGTGTGCGGGAACCTCACGGAGGACGACCCCTGCGGCATCTGCACGAATGCCCGCCGCGACCGGTCGGTGATCTGTGTCGTCGAGGATCCGCGCGACATCGGCGCGATGGAGCGGACCCGGGAGTTCGCCGGCGTGTATCATGTGCTCCAGGGGGCGATCTCTCCGCTCGACGGCATCGGGCCGGACGACCTGCGGATCGCCGAGCTGCTGCGGCGCGTCGCCGCCGGCGGCGTCACCGAGGTGATCGTGGCGACGAACCCCCGGGTGGAAGGCGAGGCGACGGCCCTGTACCTGTCCAAGGTGCTGAAGCCGCTCGGCGTGCGCGTCACCCGGATCGCGCACGGGCTCCCCGTCGGCGGCGACCTGGAATACGCCGACGAGGTCACACTCGCGCGCGCCCTGGAAGGCCGCCGCGATCTCTAGGGCCTTGTCCGGTTTCTGCCCCACATGGACCATATACCTGTCGTGGCCCAACGAGACCCTGGTGCTGCCGGCAGGTTGCTTTCTTGCCTCGGTTCCGTAGCTCCGCTATACTGGGCACGGTGAGGCCATGGAGTTCATCTCGCCGACATACGGCAAACTGAGCTTCGATCGGATGTTCCAGCAGCTCGTCGGTTACATGCAGGAAGAACCCGATCAGCGGTATCATCTGATCATCGGGACCGACTCACTGCTGGGCGACGATACCTGTTTCGTGACCGCGGTCGTCATCCACCGCGTCGGCCACGGCGGCCGGTATTTCTACCATAAGTTCCGCAACCGGAAGATCGAGAGTCTCCGCCAGCGCATTCTGTTTGAGACGTCCCTGAGCCTCGAGACCGCGAGCCAGATGAGCGCCGAACTGTCGAAGAACGGCTTCAGCGAGCTGCCGGTGGAGATCCACCTCGACGTCGGGGACCGCGGAGAGACGAAGCGGATCATCCGTGAGGTCGTCGGCATGGTGCAGGGGAGCGGTTATGCCGCGGTGACCAAGCCGGACAGCTACGGCGCCAGCAAGGTGGCGGACCGCGAGACGGGGAAGGCCCCGATGCGGCACCGCGTGCACGCGCAGACGCCGCTCGCGAAGTGAGCGACGTGCGCCGCAGGCCCTGCTGGAAGCACAGGGTTTGGTGCTCGGATCAGCCGCCGGCGGGGGCGAGCCGCGGCCGGATCTCCGTGCGCCCGCCCATGTAGGGGATGAGCGGCGCGGGCAGGCGTACGCTGCCGTCGGCCTGCTGGAAGTTCTCGAGAATCGCCACGATTGCGCGCGCGGTGGCAACCGCGGTGCCGTTGAGCGTATGGACGAACTCCAGGCCCTTCCGTCCGGGGGCCCGGAACCGCACGTTGAGGCGCCGGGCCTGGAAGTCCGTGCAATTACTGCACGAGTGCGTCTCGCCGAACCCCCCGCGGCCGGGCATCCATGTCTCGATGTCGTATTTGCGCGCGGCCGCATCACCGAGGTCGCCGGCGGCGATGTTCACGACCCGGTACGGCAGCCCGAGGGTCTGCCAGAGCCGCTCCTGCAGGGTGACGAGGTAGTCTTGCTCGTCCCACGACGTGTCCGGATGGCAGAACGAAAACATTTCCACCTTGTCGAACTGATGGACGCGGAAAATGCCGCGCGTGTCCCTGCCATGCGCTCCGGCTTCCCGCCGGAAGCTCGGGGAGATGCCGACGAGGCGGATGGGAAGCCGCTCTTCCTCGAGGACCTCGCCGGCGTGCATCGCAGCGAGCGCCACTTCGGACGTGCCGACCAGGGCCAGGTCCTCCCCCTCGATCCGATAGACCATCTGCTCGTCGATCGCATCGCCGCCCATCGTCCCGACGAGGAATTCGCGCTTGACCAGGACCGGCGGAACGACCGGGACACACCCGTCGGCTTCGAGGAAATCGACCGCATAGCGGATCAGCGCCAGCTGGAGGAGCGCGCCTTCCCGCCGCAGGTAGAAGAACCGCGAACCTGAGACCTTGGCGCTGCGCTCGACGTCGAGGATGTCGAGCAGCCCGCCCAGCTCGACGTGGTCGCGCGCCGGAAAGGGAAACGCCGGCGGTGTGCCCACGGTGCGCAGCGTCACGCTGTCGTCCGGCCCGCCCTCGGGGACCGACGCGTGGGGGGGATTGGGGATCCGGAGCAGCGCGGCCGTGAGGGCGCCGTCGGCCGCGTGCAGCTCGGGCTCCGCGGCCCGGAGGTCCGCGGCCGTCTGCTTCATCGCCGCGATCCGGGCCGTGCGCTCGGCGCCGCTGAGGCGCGGGATCTCCTCGGAGGCCCGGTTCTGGGCCGCGCGCAGGGTCTCCACCCGCTGGAGCAGGTCGCGCCGCCGTCGATCCGCCTCGAGCACCTGATCGACGAGGGTGGGATCCGCCCGCTTCTTGCGCAGCGCCGCCTTGAACGCATCGGGGGACTCGCGGATCAGCTTGAGATCGACCATCGTCTCACTCCCTCTACCCGGAGGCTCCACCGCGCCCACGGAGCCGGCCTGACACGCTAGAGACGCACGCTCTTGATCTGCGTGATGCCGTCCCCCGCCTCGATCTCGCGGACGGAGTCCGCCGCCGCCGGCGCATCGAGGGTCAGCACCATCACCGCGGTGCCGCCCTGGTCGCGCCGGCCCACGTGCATGTTGGCGATGTTCACCCCGTGCCGGCCGAGGATCGTGCCGACCCGGCCGATCATGCCGGGGCGGTCCTCGTTCCAGACGAACAGCATGTGGGGCGACGGGACCAGATCCAGGTGCCACCGGTTGAGGCGCGTGATGCGCGGCTCCCGGTGCCCGAACAGGGTGCCGCCGAGCCGCAGGGTGCCGTGGGACGTCTGCACCTCGGCGATGATCTGGCTGGCGAAGTCCTCGCACAGGTCGGTGTGCGCCTCGCTGACCCGCAGCCCCCGCTCCTTGGCCAGCATGACCGCGTTGACCATGTTGACGGGGTGGTCGGAGATGCGGCGGAGGAGCCCGACGAGGAACGACGCGGTGAGCGGCTGGGTATCGAGCCGCGCGACGTCCCCCTCGTAGGCCATCGTGACGGCGCTGATCTGCCCCTCGGCGATCTGCTGGGTGAGGCCCCCCAGCGCCCGTCCCAGGTGCATGAACGGGTCGAGCCGCTGCCACGTCTCCTCGCCGAGCGCGGGCGCGTTGACCGCGCCATGGACCGGCTCGCCGCGCAGCGCGGCCAGCACCTGCTCGGCAATGTCCAGCGCGATCGATCGCTGCGCCTCGAGCGTCGAACCGGCGAGATGCGGGGTCGCGACGACGCGTGGATGGCCCAGGAGCGGGTGGTCCGGCGCGGGCGGCTCCTGGGCGAAGACGTCCAGCGCGGCGCCGCGCAGGTCGCCCCGGTCGAGCGCGTCCCGCAGCGCGGTTTCGTCGACGAGGCCGCCCCGGGCGCAGTTGATGAGCAGGGCCCCGGGCTTCATGGCGGCCAGCTCGGCCGGTCCGACCAGCGCGCGGGTGTCGGGCAGGAGCGGAACGTGCAGCGTGAGGACGTCGCACTCTGCCAGCAGTTCCTCCCACGTGCCGAGGTCGACGCCCAGCCGGCGGGCCCGTTCCTCGGTGACGTACGGATCGTGCGCGAGCACGCGCATGCCGAACGCCAGGGCGCGCCGAGCCACCTCGCTGCCGATCTTGCCCAACCCGGCGATGCCGAGCGTCTTGCCCGCCAGCTCGGTGCCGAGGAACCGCTCGCGGGCCCAGACGCCCTCGGCGAGCGCGGCGTGGGCCTGCGGAATGTGCCGGACGAGCGCCAGCAGCATCGCCAGCGTGTGCTCGGCCGCGGCGATCGTGCTGCTTTCCGGCGTGTTGAGCACCAGGACCCCCCGGCGGGTGGCGGCGTCCACGTCGATGTTGTCGACGCCGACGCCGGCCCGCGCAATGACCCGGAGGCGCCCGGCCTCGCGAATGGCGCCCGCCGTGACGCGCGTCCGGCTGCGGACGATCAGGGCCTCGTGCTCGGGCAGCAGTTCGGAGAGCTCCCCCTCCGTCAGGCCCGACCGGATCACCACCTCCCCGGCCGTGCGGAGGCGCGCGAGGCCTTCCTCAGCGAGCCCGTCGGCGACGAGAACGCGCACCGCGCCGCCTCGCGTCAGCGGGGCGCCGCCGCTTCGAGCGCCTGTTTCGCGACGCGGAGGCCCTCGTCCGTGGGCACCGGATGTCCGAGATCGGCAAGCGTCCGGCCGAGGACCTCGAGACCCGCGAGCAGCCACTCCGGCCGGGTATATCCGAGGTGGCCGATCCGCACGATCTGCTCCAGGCGGCCGATCCCGCCTCCGAGCATCACGTCGTAGCGCTCCCGCGCGTGCCGGACGACCGCCTTCCCGTCCACGCCCTCCGGCATCCGGACCGTCGTGACCGTATCCACGGCGTACGCGTCCTCCACGAGCGGCCGCAGGCCCATGCCGCGTACGCCCGTCCGCACCAGTCTCGCCATCCGCCGGTGACGCTCGAAGACGTGCGGGAGACCCTCCGCCCGGATGAGCTGGAGGGCGGCATGGACGGCATACGCGACCGTGATCGCGGTCGTGAACGGCGTGGACGGCTCCGGTTTGTGCACTTCCGCGCGGGCCCGCCGCAGGTCGAAGTAGAACCGCGGTCCGGTCGCCCGCTCGGCCGCAGCCCACCCGCGTTCGCTGACGCTCAGGAACGCCATGCCGGGCGGGCTCATCAGGGCTTTCTGCGAGGCCGTGACTGCCACATCGACCCCCCACGCGTCGGTCTCGAGGGGGATGGCGCCGACGCTGCTGATGCCGTCCACCACGAGCAGCGCCGGATGATCCCCGAGCACGCCGCGGATCGCGCGGACGTCGTTGTGGACCCCGGTGCTCGTTTCACTTTGCGTCACGAACACGGCGCGGTATTCCCGGCGCGCATCGGCCCGGACACGCGTTTCGATTGTCTCGAGGGGCACCGGCTGTCCCCACTCGGCCGTCACGCGGTCCACCCGGACGCCGAACCGTTCGGCGATCTCGGCAAAGCGCTCGCCGAAACCGCCGTTGTTCACCGAGAGCGCCCGGTCACCCGGCGAGAGGAAGTTGATCACCGCCGCTTCGAGGCCCCCCGTGCCCGATGCGACGACGGGCACGACGTCGTTCCGGGTCTGGAAAACCTCCTTGAGGCCGTCCAACGTCTCCCGCATGATCCGGCCAAAGACAGGGCCGCGGTGGTTGGTCATCTGGCGGTTCATGGCGCGCAGGACCTCAGGTGGCAGGGGAGTGGGGCCGGGGATCAGCAGGGTCGTCTCGGACATTTCACGCCTCCTCGGATCGTGACTCGGGACAAATGACAGCGCTCCCGCCGTAGGAGGCGAGAGCGCTCGCGGTGCCACTCCTTTCCAGGCAACGGACCAGTTCGGCCTGGTGCTCGTCAGCGATAACGGGCAGACCCGCGCGGCCTTCCGGTACGCCCGAGGGCGGGCGACCATGAGCCGCGGCTCGGGAGGGGAATCAGCCTCACAGGCTCCACCGAGTCACACCCAACCCCGGCTCTCTTGAGGAGCGGCGCGGACCGACACATCTCCGTCATCGCCCATATGGTTTTCTGCATGATACCATCCGCCCGATGCAGCGTCAACGGCGCGTCTCGAATGGAGCGAACGACTCCTTTGGAACATCCGGGACTACGTGAGTCTCCTTAACCTGGCTTTCTGATTTGACTATCGCAGGTGCACACTGAAGATGAGTCGAAGAGCCCAAAACGGAAGTTCCGGCGAACACCGGGCCGCGGCTGGCACACCGACCTAACCCCAGATCCTCGCGAGCGAGGAGGACGCCGATGCATGACGGAGAGCTCGTAAACGAGCAGGCGTATGAAGAGGCGCGCCGGGACGAGTGGATCTGGCGCCGTGCCCGGACGCTCGGACTGTCCCGGCGGCGGTTCCTGGCGCTTCTCGCGGCCGGAGCCGGCGCGGCTGTCGCCAATGTGGCACCCGTAGGACGCTTGGCGCAGCACCGCCGGGCGCAGGCGGCGCCCACGGACCTCCTGGTCAAACCCACCCCGGCCGAGTACTTCTACGACTTCGGCAGCAACAAGGAGATGCGCTGGGAGGTCATGGCGACCCGGGGGTACCTCGTCCCCAACGAGCTGTTCTTCGTCCGTGACCACACCCGTACCCCGCGCCTCGACGCCGCCACCTGGCGCCTGCGGGTCGAGGGGTCCGGGGTCGCGCAGGAGCGCGAGTTCACGTACGACGAGATTCTCGGCATGCCGTCGGTGTCGGTGGTGCGGTTCGTCGAGTGCGCCGGGAACGGCCGGAGTTTTTTCGAGACCTTGTACGGCAAGCGCGCGCAGGGTGGTCAGTGGCATCTCGGCGCCATCGGCGTTGCCGAGTGGACCGGCGTACCGCTGCGCGAGGTCCTGATGCGGGCGGGGCTCAAACGCACGGCGCGCGACGTCATGCCGGAGGGCGTGGACGATCTCAAGGTGCGCCGCCCCATGCCGATCGGCAAGGCGCTCGCCGACGACACGTTGCTCGTCTACGCCATGAACGGCCAGACCCTGCCGCCCGACCACGGGTTCCCGGTCCGCGTGCTCGTCCCGGGCTGGATCGGCGTTGCGAACACCAAGTGGGTCGGCCGCATCCAAGTTGCCGAAGAGGCGCTGTACTCGGCGTGGAACACCGACTCGTACGTGCTGATCGGCCCGGACTACAAGCCCACGGCGCAGAGCAAAGGGCCGGTGCTGACGAACCAGTACGTGAAGAGCGCGTTCGAACTGCCGTGGGAGGGCCAGGTTCCGGCCGGCCGGCGCCTCCTCCGCGGGCGGTCCTGGTCGGGCTTCGGGAGGATCGCCAAGGTGGAGGTCAGCCTCGACCGTGGGATCACGTGGGTCCCGGCGCGGCAGCGGGAACCGAACATCCCCCAGGCGTGGGTCCGGTGGGATCTCGACTGGGACGCGCGTCCCGGCCCGTACAGCCTGCGGGCCCGCGCGACGGACGACCAGGGACACACGCAGCCGGCGGGCGTGCCGTTCAACGAGCAGGGATACCTCTACTGGGCCGTGGTTAACCACCCGATCACGGTGCGGTAATGCGTCGCGCGCCGTGTTCGGTCGTCCCCGCGTCCGGCGGCCCGCGGTGCTATGGATCCGTCGGCGCGGCCGTTGCCGTGCTGGCCGCGGCGGCCGGGATGGTCCTGACGGCGGGGAGTGTCCTGCCCCCCGCCGCTGCGACCGCGTCGCTTCGCCTCGCCGCGCGGGAGTTCGTGTTCGCCCCCAAGGACGCCGCCGCGCCGCCGGGCGAGGTGACGTTCGTGGTGAAGAACGAGGGGGCGATTGAGCACAACTTCGTTCTGGAAGATCGATCGAAGAAAAAGCTGGCCGAGATCGCGGTGATCGAGCCGGGTCAAGTCCTTGAGGTGCGCAGCACCCTTCAGCCGGGCACCTACGTCATCTACTGCAGCCTTCCCGGCCACCGGGACGCCGGCATGGCCGGAACCCTCACCGTTCGCTGACACTGCGCACCAGGCGCCGCGCTCAGGGTCCCGGCCAGACGCGCCAAGCCGGGGTATATGATTTTCTGCATGATACCACCCGCCCGATGCAGCATCAACGGCGTGTACTGGCGCACTAGATTTCTCGGAAAATCAAAACAATTCGTTTGGAATATCTCGTTTGGAACATCCGCGTCTACGGGTATCTACTTAGTAAGATCTCTACGGAGATCTGCTTCATAAGTTCGGTGGAAGCGGTGTAAAGTGCGGTGCAAAGAACATTAGAGTAAGGACCGTGCAGAATCGGCCCCGCAGTTGGCGGCCCACGAGTCGCTCCCGTAGCCGCCGCCGCGGTCAACTCCCGCACGGCCCAATCAAGTAGACTTCGTTACCGAGCCTTTCTTTCCTGGGACCTTTTGTGATTTTCTTGTAACAGGCAATACGCTCGCTCAGGCTGGTTCGAACTGAGATCATTGACGCGGGCTCGCCCTCAGGATCGAGCTATCTGCGTTCGCACCCCTGCGTTCACGCAATTGCGGCCGATCACTTCGCATGTCTCCATACGGTCGATGTGAATCTCGCCAATTGCTGCTCCAACCCCTGCCGCGCACGGCGAACGAGGGTCTGCCGGGCATCTCGTTCAGTTTAATCCCTTTGATCCCAAGGTCTGTGCAATCTTGGACAGACTGTCGTTCTCGCATGTGTCATAGTGTGTGTGACGGCTCTAGTGTTTGGGTGCGGTAGATCGATTACCGGGTTCGCCGGTCGCTTTGTCGGTCTGCGAATGTACGTCCAGAAACATCCTGAGCCATCATAGATCTTGTGAAGTAGACCTTGCGTATGAAGTAGATCGTGCGAAGGATCATGCGAAGGGATGACGACACTCTAGAAAACTGAATAGTCGGACCGTATAGGATCGGATCCGCAGTCGGTGGTCCACGAGTCGCTCCCGTAGCCGCCGGCGCGGTCAACCCCCGTACTGCCCAGGGACAGAGGATCCTAGCCTCTTCTTCCTGCGCCGTGCGGGAAGAGGAGGCGTGCTATGTACGCGCGGCGAGCAGTGTGGAGACAGTGGTTCGCCGGGATCAGATTGGTGGTCGTCGCGGCTGCGTCGATCACGCTTGCGTTGTCAGCGCCGGGCGTCTCCGCGTGGGCCGGCAAAGGCGCAACGGGTAGCACCGGCGCAACGGGGAGCACCGGTGCAGCGGGTCCCCCCGGCCCGGCGGGTCCCCCCGGCCCGGCGGGTC
>Ga0207416_1001207_pt1 | contig 36422 bp, 34 predicted proteins | sample PaiPotPPM11metaG_FD_184107 | JGI IMG/M metagenome (GOLD analysis project Ga0207416, IMG submission 184107) | Iron sulfur acid spring bacterial and archeal communities from Banff, Canada, to study Microbial Dark Matter (Phase II) - Paint Pots PPM... ...
GGGCCGCACACGGTAACCCAGCGATGTGCTACCCATCGACAATCGCCCACGCGAAAGAGCGCCGGATGCCGTCACGACTCGCCGCCTCGGTTCTCCCGGCTCCTGACGTCGGTTTTTCATCAGCCTGCTAGAGAGGGGCGGACCGCGACCGCCGAGTAGTTGACCGCGTTCCCTGCCGCACATCTTCGCATCGAGGGGGCGCGACGCATGGATTTTCCAAAGCCGGTCGACAGCATGGTCTATCCGCGGCACGGCAACATCGCGACGTTCATGCGCATGCCCCACATCTCCGATCCAAAGCAGCTCGACGTGGCGTACGTCGGGGTGCCCTTCGACACGAGTGCCGGGTACCGCGTCGGCGCCCGGCTCGGGCCGCGGGCGGTCCGCGCGGCCTCCAGCGCGGTGCGCCTGCACCATCCCGTGCACGACGTGACGGTGCACGAACGCATCCGGATCGCCGATTACGGCGACGTGCTGACCACGCCGTTCGAGATCGAGAAGACCTACGACTCGATCACGCGGGAGTTCGACGCGATCTACGCGGCGGGGTGCCGGACGATCGCCGTCGGCGGCGACCACGGCATCACGTATCCGATCTTGCGGGCGGTGGCCAAGCACACCGGACCGGTCGGGGTCGTCCAGATCGATGCCCACACCGACACGCACGATACGCAGTTCGGCGCCCGGCTCACCCACGCTACGCCGTTCCGCCGGGCGCACGAGGACGGCCTGCTCGTGCCGTCCAAGGTGGTGCAGCTCGGCATCCGCGGCAGCCTCTTCTACCCCGACGACCTCGCCTGGTCGCGCGAGCACTACCATCTCGTGACCGCCGACGAGATCCACGGGCGCGGCGTCGAGCCGATCGTCGAGGAGATGCGGGCGACTGTGGGCGGCGCGCCGGTCTACCTCACGTTCGACATCGACGGATTGGATCCGATGTGCGCCCCGGGCACGGGCGTGCCGGAGATCGGCGGGCTCACGACCTGGCAGGCGATGCAGATCATTCGCGGGTTCGCCGGCCTCCAACTGGTCGGCGCCGATCTCGTAGAGGTCTCGCCTCCCTGCGACACCAACGACGTGACCTCGATCGTGGCGGCGCAGCTGCTGTTCGAGATCGCCGCCGTCTTCGCGGTGAATCACGGCCGGCGTCAGGCGGTCCTGAAGCCCGCGGCGCAGCCCCGCCGCGCCTAGTCCGCGCCGGATGCCCGCGACCCTCCGGATCGGCGTCGACATCGGCGGGACGTTCACCGATCTGATTCTGCTCGACGATCTCGGGACAGTCTTTCAGATCGGCAAGGTCCTGACGACGCCCGCGGACCCGGCGGGCGCCGTCGTGGAGGGCGTGCGGGACCTCCTCGAGGCGGCGGGCGCCGCGGCGCGCGACGTGAGCGCGGTGGTGCACGGCACCACGCTGCTGACCAACGCGCTGATCGAACGCAAGGGGGCGCGTACGGCCCTCATCACGACCCGAGGGTTTCGGGACGCGCTCGAAATCGCCCGCGAGCACCGCTACGACATGTACGACTTGTTTATCGAGCGTCCGGCGCCGCTTGTGCCCCGGTATCTCCGCTATGAACTCGGCGAGCGGGTCCTCGAGGACGGGACCGTGGAAGCGGCGCCCGACCCGGAAGAGGTACGGCGCCTCGTCGAGACGCTCCGCCGCGAACACATCGACGCGGTGGCCGTCTGCTTCCTCCACAGCTACCGCGCGCCGGCGCACGAACAGGCCGTGGGGCGGCTGATCCGGACGGCCGCGCCGGAGTGGGCCTGCGCCCTGTCCCACGAAGTCGTGCCGGAGATCCGGGAATACGAACGCACGAGCACCACCGCGGCCAACGTGTATATTCAGGGGCTCGCCGCGCGCTATCTCCGCCGGCTGGAAGAGCGCCTGGAAGGGATGGGCATCGGCGGGCCGCTGTTCATCATGCAGTCCACCGGCGGCATCTGCTCCGTCGAGACGGCGTCCCGGTTCCCGATCCGCGTGGTGGAGTCGGGTCCCGCGGCCGGCGCGCTCGCCGCGGCGCACCACGGCGCGCTCGCGGGACGTCCCGATCTGCTGGCCTTCGACATGGGCGGCACCACGGCGAAGGCGTGTCTCGTCGAAGGGGGCGAGCCGCTCACGGCCCCGGAGTTCGAGGTCGCGCGAGTCTATCGCTTCAAGCGCGGCAGCGGACTCCCGATCAAGGTGCCGGCGATCGAGATGATCGAGATCGGCGCCGGCGGGGGCAGCGTCGCGCGGGTGAGCAGTCTCGGCCTCTTGACCGTGGGCCCAGACAGCGCCGGCGCGGATCCCGGCCCGGCGTGCTACGGCCGCGGCGGCACGGAGCCGGCGGTCACCGACGCGGACCTGGTATTGGGCTACCTCGACCCCGAGTTTTTCCTCGGCGGCCGGCTGCGCCTCGACCGCGAGGCCGCGCGGCGCGCGATCGAGGAGCGCGTCGCCGGGCCGCTCGGGCTCGATCCCGTGCAGGCGGCGTGGGGCATCCACCAGGTGGTGAACGAAAACATGGCCTCGGCCGTGCGCGTGCACGCCGTGGAGCGCGGCAAGGACATCAGGCGCTTTCCGCTCTTCGCCTTCGGCGGCGCCGGTCCGGTGCATGCCCATCGCGTCGCGCGAATCCTACGGTGCTCGACGGTGGTGTGTCCGCTGGGGGCGGGCGTCGCGTCGGCGATGGGGTTTCTCGTCGCGCCGCTCGTCTTTGACTTCGTGCGCACGCTGCCGGCCGGGGTCGAGTCGATCGATTGGACCGCCGTCCGCGCCGCCGTCGGCGAGATGGAGCAGGAAGGCCGCCGGATCCTGTCCACGACGGTGGCCGGCGATCAGATCGGCTTTCGCCGGTGGGCCGACATGCGCTACCGCGGGCAGGGGCACGAGATCCGCGTGCCGCTGCCGCAGGTACCGCTCGGGCCCGGCGCCGAAGCGGCGCTCCGCGACGCCTTCGAGCGCGCCTACGCGGGGATCTACGGGCACACCGCCCCGGACGTCGCCGTGGATGTGGTGAGCTGGCGGGTCGCCGCGCACGGACCGAAACCCACGCTGCGGCTGCCGGCCGAGGCCGGCGGTCCCGCCGCCTCGGATTCAGGCGACCCGTCGGCCGCGCTCAAGACACGACGGCCGGCGTATCTTCCAGAACGCAGCGGATTCGCGGAGGTACCGGTCTACGACCGGTACCGTCTTGCACCCGGCCACGAATTCGCCGGGCCGGCCATCGTCGAGGAACGCGAATCGACCGTGGTCGTGGGACCGGACGCGCGGGCGCGGATCGACAACTGGCTCAACCTCGTTATCGAAGACACGGGCCGCGCGGCTCCGGGGGCGTCATGATGGACCCCATCCTGCTCGAGGTGCTCTGGAACCGGATGGTCGGCGTCGTGAACGAACAGGCCGCGGCGCTGATGCGGACGTCGTTCACGTCGGTGGTGCGCGAGGCCGGCGACATCTCCGCCGGGGTATTCGACCGGCGCGGCCGCATGATCGCGCAGGCGGTGACGGGGACGCCGGGCCACATCAACTCGATGGCGACCAGTATGCACCACTTCCTCGCGGCGTTTCCGCTCGACACGCTGGGGCCGGGCGACGTGCTGGTCACGAACGACGCCTGGAAGACCGCGTCCCAGCTCAACGACATCACCGTGATGACGCCGGTCTTTCGGGGCGACCGGCTTGTGGCGTTCTTCGGCAATACCTGCCACGCGCTGGATATCGGCGGCCGGGGCCTCTCCGCCGACGCGGGCGAGATCTTCGAGGAAGGCCTGCAGATCCCGGTGATGAAGCTGTTCGATCGCGGCCGGCCCAACACGCCGCTGTTCGATTTGCTGCGCGCCAACGTCCGGACGCCCAAGGAAGTGCTCGGCGACATCCACGCGCAGGTGGTGGGCAACGAGATCGGCGGGCAGCAGCTCATCGCGTTCCTCGCCGAGTTCGGGCTCGCGGATATCGAGCAGCTGTCCGACGTGATCGTCGGCCGGTCCGAGGCGGCGATGCGCGAGCGCATCGCCGCCCTCCCGGACGGCGCCTACCGCTACGACCTCACCTGCGACGGGTTCGACGCGCCCGTCCACATCGCCGTGACGGTCACCGTCCGGGGCGACGACCTCGAGATCGACTACAGCGGTTCGTCCCCGCAGGTGCGCCAGGGGATCAACGTGGCGTTCAACTACACGCATGCCTACACGACCTATGCCGTGAAGTGCGTCATCTCGCCCGACGTGCCGAACAACGAAGGCAGCTTCCGCCCGGTGAAGGTCACGGCGCCGGAGGGCTCGATCTTGAACGCCCGGTTTCCGGCGGCGGTGGCGGGGCGGCACCTCGTCGGCCATTTCCTGCCGAGCGCGGTCTTCGGCGCGCTGGCGCAGGTGCTGCCGGACCGCGTCAAGGCGCCGGGCTTCGACGGGCTGTGGGACACGCAGATCTTCGGCCACGATCCGCGCCGGAACGCCCCGTTCACCTACGTGTGGTTTTCGGCCGGGGGCACCGGCGCGCTGGCCGTGCGGGACGGCCTCTCGGCGACGGCCTTTCCGAGCGGGATCGCCGGCACGCCCGTCGAGGTGATCGAGGCGTTGTCGCCGGTGGTCATTCGCCGGCGCGAGCTGCGCCAGGATTCCGGCGGTCCGGGAAAGTTTCGCGGAGGCCTCGGCCAGGTGCTCGAGATCGCCGTCCGCACGGACCGGCCGTTCCTCTTTTCGGGTCTGTACGAGCGGATCGCGTCATCCGCGCCGGGCCTCCTCGGCGGGGCACCCGGCCGGCCGGGGACGGTCACCACGAGCGATCCGGCGGCCCCGGTCCATCCGAAGACCCGTACGCTCCTGCCCGCGGCGACGGAAGTCACGCTCAGCCTGCCGGGCGGCGGCGGATACGGGCCGCCGCCGGAGCGGGATCCGGCCCTCGTGCTGGAGGACGTGCGGAACGGCTACGTCTCCGTCGAGCGCGCCCGGACCGACTACGGCGTCGCCGTCGATCTCGAGCGCGGCACCGCGGTGCGGATCACGCGCCGCTGAGAACGTCCCGCACGTTTGGGAATAGGGCACAAGGCAGAGGGAACAGCCCCGGCGCCGAGGGGGTGCAGAGTGCGCGAAGAGACCCGAGCGCGGCTGGAGACCTTGATGACGCGGTACGAGAAGCGCCTTACGGAAGAGCGGAAGCGGCATGAAGCCACCCGCCGCCGGCACGACGCGTTCATCGGGGAGTTCGAGCGGCTGATCGAGGAGACGATTCGCCCGACGATGGAAGACGTCGGCGCCGCGCTGCGCCGCCGCGGGCACGATTACGGGATTGCCACGACCCAGGCCTACACCGACGTCGACCGGCGGCCGCGGAATACCCAGGTCACAATGCAGGTGTATCCCGCGGGCATCGAGCGGTCGCTGTTCACGTCCACGAGCACGCCCTACGTCGCGTTCGTGTGCGATTGGCTCCAGACCCTGATCACGGTCCGCCAAAGCGTGGCGACTCCCGGGGGCGCCTCGAAACTCTCGGCGGGCGTCGAAAAACCCGGGAAGCGCGCAGAGTACTCCTTCAGGCAGGTGACGGCACCGGTCGTCGAGCGGGAAATCGTCGACGTGCTCGGCGGCGTGTTCGGGCGCGGGCGAGTTCTGGACGGCCGCTAGACCCCCTTCGTTTCTCACGACATTCACATCGCGTCTTCACAAGACGTTCGTATTCCAGCGGTATGTTGAAGGTAATCGATTCGCACGGCATTCGTAATGGGTTGGGTGCAAAAGGGGGAACGGATCATGCGGCACGTCACTGCGATAGCGGTTTCGGTGTTGCTTGCCTGCCTCGCCTTCGCCGGCACGGGGAACGCCCAGACCGTCCAGCCGGTCCAGGTGCAGGGGACCATTCAGTCCGTCGACTGTCAGAACGGACAGGTCACGCTCTCCACGGCCGGCGGCAGCGACACCTTCCAGGCCACCGGCCAGACCGTCGCCAACGTCAACGGGGCGTCGGCCTCATTCTGCTCGCTGCAGTCGTACACCGGCGCGTCCGCGACGGCGTTCCTGACTCCGACCGGGAACGCCTTCGACCTGAGCCAGATCGACGTGACGTCGCAGGCCGCCGCACCCTCGACGTCCGGCTCCCTGCTCTCGTCGCCGGTCGCGATCGGCATCGGCGCGCTGCTGCTCGGCGGTTTGATCGGCTACGTGGTCGGCCACAACAACACGCAGGCCCAGCCGGTCTCTTCGCCCTACGGCTACAGCTACTACCCGACGCAGGCCCAGCCGGTCTCTTCGCCCTACGGCTACAACTACTACCCGGCGGGGTACGCGCCGGCCTGGCTGCCGGCTCAGTATCCGTCCAACCGCGCGTACGCCTACCAAGGCCACCGCTACTACCGCTGTACGAACGGCGGATGGAACGTCGACCAGCAGTGCGGCGTGCACGAGCGGTAGCGTCGAGGGGCGTTATCGCAGGATAACGTTGAGGCCCGGAGCGCTCGGCGCTCCGGGCCTCAACGCGTTCGTGCCTCCCCTGGACGTGCGTCGCCGGCTGAATTTAGTTCGCGCTCCGGGCCCCCGTCTCGCCAGAGACGGGGGTCTTCTTGGCGGTCAGGTGGCAGTATCGCCTCCAGGACGGGTCGGGCGATGCGACGCGGCCCGCGGTCTGCGAGACAGAGGTGCGGATGCCCGCGGCGTTGATCGCGGCCCCGCACGCCAGGAGCGCGGCGCTCGTGAGCATCGCGAGGTGCAGCGCTCCCGCTGAGGCCTGGCGTACCGCGGCGCGGAGGGCTTCCGGGACCGACGCCGGGGGCGGGTTGAACGGGGCGACCTGCTGGCGCGCGGCCGCGGCCCCGATGCCGCCCGGGTCGGCGCCGCCCAGCGCGGCGTAGAAATGGGCGGTGACCGCCACGAACAGCCCGGCCACCGCGAGCTGCGGCCCGACGTCGGAGATCACCGTGTTGATCGCGGACGCCACCCCCGCGTGCTCGACGGGCACCGAGGCCATGAGGGTCGCGGTGAGCGGCGCCACCATGACCATCGCGCCGAGACCAAATAGCACGAGCCCCGGCAGCACGTCCGTCGCGTAGGACACCGGCGGCACAAACGTGGCCGGGTCCGACAGCCGGAGCGTCCACGCGGCGCTCGTCGCGGGGATGCGCGCGAGCCAGAGCACCCCGAGACTCATCACGGCCGGCCCGGCCGCCATGAACCAGCGCGAGCCGTAGCGCGCCGCGAGCGCCCCAAACTTCGGCGAGAACAGCGCCATGAACACCGCCCCGGGAGCCAGCGCCACGCCGGTCGCCGCCGCCGAGTAGCCGAGCGTGCCCTGCAGGAAGAGCGTCAGGTAGTAGAACGTCGCGGACAGCGCCGCGTAGATGACGAGCGTCGAGAGGTTCGTCACGGTGAAGTTGCGCGAGCGGAAGAGCTCCGGCGGCACCAGAGGGTTGCGGGCCCGCAGCATCCAGAACGGCAGCAGCGCCGCCGCGACGGCCCCGATGCCGAGCGCCGCGAACGCCGCCGGGCTTCGCCAGTCGCGCTGCTGGCCCGCAATCGTGCCGATGACGAGCCCGCCGACGGCAAGCGCGGTCAGGAGCGTGCCGGTCACGTCGACGCCCCTCGGCGCCTCCGGGTCCCGGCTCTCGCGCACGTACCGTGCCGTTACCCACAGCCCCACGAGGACGAGCGGGACGTTCAGGAGGAAGACGGCCCGCCACGACACGCTGTCCACCAAGAGGCCGCCGATGAAGGGACCGAGGATCGCGAGCCCCGCCGAGGCCCCCGACCACACCCCGAACGCCCGGCCCTGTTCCTCGCCGGCAAACGTCGCCGTGATGAGCGCGAGCGATCCGGGCACCAGGATGGCGCCGGCCACGCCCTGCAGCACGCGGAACACCACCAGCCACTCCATAGTCGGCGCGAGCCCGCTGAGGAGCGACGTCGCGCCGAACGCCACGAGTCCCGTCAGAAACATCCGCCGGCGGCCGTAGACGTCCGTCAGTCCACCCATGAGAATCAGAAACGCGCTTTCCGCGAGCAGATACCCGTTGTAGACGTACGACTGTCCTTCCAGGACGCCGACGAGGTGCGCGGGCAACTCGCGCCCGATCCGCGGCAGCGCGACGGTCACGACGGTCGAATCCAGAAAGACGATGCAGGAGCCGAGAATGGCCGCCCACAGCGTGCCGCGCTTGACGTTCATGGCGTCTGCGCTGCGCCCAAGGACGGAGGCGCCGGCACCGCCGGGGCCGGCAGCGATCGGAGGTACGCGGTGAACACCGCGTTGCCGAGCGCGTCCGGGCGGCGCCCGCGCACCAATTCCACCGCGTCGGCGCCGCTGATGCCGAGGATTTTCATCGCGACGAGCGCGTTCAAAAGGCCCGAGCGGTTCTTCCCCATGTGGCAGTGAACCAGCACTTTGTGGCCCAGCCGAATGAGCCGCACTACGGTGTCGACGAGCGTGTTCAGTATCCCCAGCGCCGGCAGCACGTCGATGTCCTCGATCGGCCAGAAAATATAGAGAATGGAATTGGGCTCCGTCGGCACGCCCGGGTCCAGCGTCCCGACGAGGTCGACGACCACGTCGATGCCACGGGCGTGAATCGAGTCCCACTGCGCCGCTTCTTTGGGCGCGCCGCTCTGATAGAGCCGGCCGTCCAGGATCTCGAAGATCTCCATCGGCCACCCCCGGTCCTGGGCCGCGGCCCGGGCCTCGCTTAGCTTAGATTGACTCGCCGTCCGGCAGGGTGATCCGTAAGAGACGCGCGGCGTTCCCGGCGAAGAGCGCGCGCATCTCGTCGTCCGTGAAGCCCGCGGCCCACGCCGCGCGGTACTGGTCGTTGAGGTACCGGGAGGCGAACCCCCGAGGAAACCACGATGAGTCCGTGCCGAAGAGGATGCGCGAGGGCCCCACGGTCTCGCGGAACATCCGGAACAGGCCTTCCAGCGTGAGCGGGTAGGGCATCCAGCGCATCCATTCGTTCGAGCCGGACGTGTCGACGTGCACGTTGCCGCACACCCAGGCGACGTGCAGCAGCTCCCGCGGGTAGCCGCAGCCGAAGTGCGGCACGATGAACGGGATGCCCGGAAAGCCGCGCGCGACGTCTTGCAGCACGAGCGGGCTCATGTTCGGGTGGGCGACGATCCCCTGGTAGCGGAGCGGGCCGAAGTGGATCAGGACCGGGATCTCCAGGCGCTCCGCGGTTTCCCACACCGGATAGAGGCGCTCGTCGTCGAGCCGCCCGGACAGGAGCGGCGCGATCAGCTTGTAGCCGCGCAGTCCGAGCGAGCGCACCGCGCGCTCCAGTTCCGCGGGGGCATCCGGCCGGAACGGATCGTGGTGCGCGAACCCGACGAAGCGGTCCGGATGCGCCGCGACGATCTTCGCCAGCCGATCGTTGCCGCCGCCTGTCACGAAGACGACGCGCACGAGGTGGTGCCGGTCGACTTCCGCGGCCCACCGCCGCGCCATCTCGTCGTCCGTGCCCGGCGGTTCGGGATCGGGAAAGTGCCACGCCCGGCGCCAGGCGCGCTGGTCGGCGCGCAGCCACTCGGAGACCGCCTGCCACTTCGCCTCGCCGTGGCGGGCGACGTAGGCCTCGCGCGTCGCGTCGGGTCCGTCGCGCACGGGAAAGTGCGCGTGGCAGTCGAGGACGGGGATGCGGCCGGTCATTACTCGAACACCGTCGCCAGTGTCAGACTAGCTCGTTGCCCGCGGCCGCACTGGTCAGCCAATCCCGTTCTTCTTTTGTGCGCGTGGCTTTGGGATGGCATTGGGCCAGCAACCGTTCGAGCGTACGGCGCGGCCGTTTCTGGGGCTCTACGACCAGGTGGCCGCGTTCGACAGCGGTACCACCGCCCACTTTGCGAAGATTGGTTGTACGCATGAACGCTGCCGCCCCCGTGGAAACGGATTATATCGCAATATCACATACTTGTTGGCTGGTTCGCAACCGCGTTCAACCGCGCAGGCCGGTGAGCACGACCCCTTCGATGATCTGGCGCTGCAAGAGCGCGAACACCGCGAGCACCGGCAGCACGGCGAGGGCGGAGGCGGCCATGATAAGGTGCCACGAGGAGCCGGCCTCGCCGCTGAAGAGCGCGATTCCGACCGGGAGCGTGCGCATCGCGGGGGTCTGGATGACGATGAGCGGCCACAGAAAGGCGTTCCAGTTGCCGAGGAACGTGAAGATGCAGAGCGCGGCGAGCGCCGGGCGCACCAGCGGCAGCGCGATGCGGGTGAACAGGCCGAACTCCGACAGCCCGTCGATGCGCGCGGCGTCGAGCAGTTCGTCCGGCACGCCGGTCATGAACTGGCGCATCAGGAAGACGCCGAAGGCGCTGAACAGGCCGGGGAACATGATCCCCCAATACGTGTTGATCCAGCCGAGCCGCGCGCTCATCGTGTACCAGGGAATCACCAGCATCTCGGTCGGGATCATCAGCGTGCTCAGGATGACGACGAACGCGAGGGTCCGGCCCGGGAACCGCAGTTTGGCCAGCGTGTAGCCGACGAGGGAGTCGAAGAACGCCACGCTCACGGTGGTGGCGAGCGCGACGCCGAGGCTGTTCGCGAACCATTGCGGAAACTGCGTGTGCAGCAGGACCTCGCGGACGTTGTCGAGCGTCGGGCTGTGCGGCCAGAAGTGCAGCTCGAAGATCTCGCGCGGGCCCTTCAGCGCGGTGGCCAGCATCCACGCGAACGGGAAGACGACCAGCACGCTGCCGGCTGCGAGCGCCAGGTAGGCTCCGGCGGTAGCCCACGCCCGGCCCGCCATCAGTACTCCACCGGCCGTGACAGGACCGTGAGCTGCGCCAGCGAGATGACCATGATCACGCCGAACAGGATCACCGTCGCGGCCGCGGCCTGGCCCATGTGGAACCGCTGAAAGCCCTGGGTGTAGACGTACAGCACGACCGTTTCGGTGCTGCCGAGCGGCCCGCCCGGGTCTCCGAACGTCATGTTGAGGACCTGCGTGAACAACTGCAGGTAGATGATCGTGCCGTACACGGTTGAGAAGACGAGCGTCGGGTTCAGCAGCGGCACGGTGATGTTCCAGAACAGCCGCCAGCCTCCCGCGCCGTCCACGGCCGCCGCCTCGTAGTAGGCGCCCGGAATCGCGTTGAGGCCGGCAAGGAAGATCACGATCTGAAAGCCCAGATACTCCCACACCACCATCGCGGTGACCGCGTAGAGCGCGAGCGAGGGCGTTCGCAGGAGCGGTGGAATCTCGAGCCCCACGACGTCGAAGATGCGGCCGAGCGGCCCGAACTGCGGCGAGTACATCCACTGCCAGACCCACGCCGCGGCGACGACGGGCGTGACAAACGGGATGAAGTAGAGCGCGCGGAAGAAGCCGCGCAGCCGGACGACACGCCGCAGCAGCAGGGCGACCGCGAGCCCCAGCGCGATCTGCGCCGGGATGCCGACGACGGCGTACCGTATGGTGTTGCGGACCGCCTTCCAGAACAGCGGATCGGCGGCGATTTCACGGAAGTTTGCCAGGCCGACGAACGGTTGCTCGGCGCTGAGGATGTTCCACTGGTGCAGGCTGATGGCGAGAGCGCTCACCGCCGGGGCGATGCGGATGACGAGGAAGAACGCCATCGGCGCCGCGAGAAACGCATACGCCCACAGGGCCCGGCGCATGCCGAGCCCGAGGCGCGTCCGCCGGGGAGGGGTGCGCGGCCGTGCGGCGCTCAGGGCCACGGACGAGTCGCGGGCGGCGCCGCCCCCCGATGTCGTGACCGGCCCTACGGGTGTTTCTGTTTGGACCAGAAATCGTCGAGGACTTTCTGCTCCTTGGCCGCGGCCTGGTCCAGCGCCGCCTTGGGATCCGTGTGGTTGAGCACGACTTCGTTGATGGCGTCGAGCAGCACGGTACGCTGCGCGGTCTCGTCGACGAAGAAGGTCGCGTGCGCGAACGGCAGGCTGGAGATGAACGGTCCGTACACCGGATCCTGCGCCAGCTTCGGGTCCGAGGCCAGCGCCTTGGCGGCGGGGATCTCGCCGACCTGCTGCAGCCACGTGCGCTGGACGTCGGGCGACGTGATGAACTTGAGGAACGCGATCGCGGCCGCCTGCCGCGCGCCGGCGGCCTTGCGGGTCAGACCGTGCACCCAGAACGACCCGAAGTTGCCCGGCGTGCCGCCCGCCGTCCGGCGGGGCAGCATCGCCACGCCCCAGTCGAACTTCGCGGCCGAGCGGATCGAGCCGATCGCGAACGAGCCGTCGACGATCATGCCGGCCTTGCCGGCCACGAACGCGTCGCGGTAGCCGTTGCCGCCGGGGAAGAAGCCGATCACCCCGACTTTGTCCTTGGTCACGAGATCCGTGTACCACTGCAGGGCCGTGGCTCCCCGCGTGTTGTTGTAGGTCACCTTGCGGCCGTCGCTGCTGTAGGGGGCGGTGCCCCACTGCCGGAACAGCACCTCGCGGATCAGCTGGTGATCCTGGCCGTCCGGCGAGATGCCGAATCCTTCCGTGGTGATGCGCCCGCGGGCGTCGCGCCCGGTGAGGCGCTGCGCGTCGGCGGTGAACTCGTCCCACGTGGCCGGGGCCCCGATTCCGACGCGCCGGAACATGTCGCGGTTGTAGAAGAGCGCGAGCGTGCGGACCGCGGTCGGCAGCGCCCAGTACTTGCCGTCGAACTTCGCGGCTTTGACCATCGGCACGAAGTCGCGCTCGATCTGGGCGTCGGGGAAGGCGTTCGCCGGAAGCGGGATCAGGTAGCCGCTTCCGACGTACTGCGGCAGCCAGCCGTAGAAGAGGTTGACGACGTCGGGGCCCTGTCCGGCGGGGACCGCGCTGGCCACCTTCTGGTTGTACGAGTCGTACGGGAACGTCTCCTGAACCACGTGGATGCCGGGGTTCTGCCGCTCGAACTGCGGGATCAGGGCATCCATAAGCTTGACCTTGCTCTCGAAGTAGTACTGCCAGTACGTGATCGTGATGGCCGGCTGGGCCTGCGCCGCCGCGGCGCCGCCGAGCGCCACCGCTACCGCGATCGCGATCAGTGTTCTCAGCATCGTCCTGCCCATCGTCCGAGCCTCCCCCTGGTATGTCGTTCTTCCGCCGTTATTGGCGCCGGTCGGCCTCGCCCGGCCGGGGTGTCGCGGCCAGCGCTTCAGCCACGGCCTGCTCGCGCCGCGCCCTGGCATCGGCGATCCGTGCGCGCGCCGCCCGGGTCCGGGCGCGGCTTTCCGACAACGCCTCGCGGGCCGACCGCAGCATGACGTCCGCGGCGCGCGGGCCCGGGCCGCCCTCGACGTTGCGCCGGGCGACAAACGCCGCCGGATCCAAGGCCGCGTCGAGCGACTCCTTGGACAGCGACACGCCGCGGCCCGCCGCCGTTTGGGTGGCCGCTTGGACCTCGTCCGGCCGGACGCCGGCGAAGTCCTCCCCCCGCGCGCGCCGGGCGGCCACGAGATGCGCGGCCGCCGCGTGTGCGTCCGCGGACCGAAGGCCGCCCTCCCGAACGAGCGTGTCGGCCAGCTCGGTGCTCGTCGCGAACGTCCCGCGCAGCGCGGCGGTCCATGCCTCCGGGCGAATCTCCGCCTGCGCGACGACCGCGCGCAGCAGGTCGAGCGTGCCGCACAGCTCCCGATGGGAGGCGGTGAGGGGCGGGAGGAGGTCCTCCACCGGATCGTTGATGTCGCCGAACGGGACGTTGTGCGACGAGGCCAAGGCGGCGAGGCACTCTCCCAGGACGCGGCTCAGCGCGCTGCGGACGTGCTCGAGCGCCACGGGGTTCCGCTTCTGGGGCATCAGGCTGCTGATTTGAATGAAGGACGGCGCGAGGCGCAGCCCGTCGACCTCCGAGCCGGCCCAGAAGAGCAGATCGTAGACGACGCGGCTCAGGCTCGTCGCCAGCACCGCGTGGCAGCCGGCGAGCTCGCAGACGTAGTCGCCGGCCGCGACGGCGTCGTAGCTATTCTCGACGATGCCCTCGAAGCCGAGCAGCCGGGCGACGTAGCGGCGGTCGATGGCGAAGCCGGTCGTCGTGAGAGCGACCGCGCCGAGCGGCGAGCGGTCGAGACGGTCGAGTGCCCCGCGGTAGCGGTCCGCGCACCGGGCCAGCGTGGCGGCCGCCGCCAGCAGATAGTGCCCGGCGGTCGTCGGCTGCGCGTGCTGATGGTGCGTGTGCGCCATGATCAGTGTCGCGCGGTGGCGCTCAGCCTGATCGAGCACCGCTTCGCGCACCCCGTCGGCGGCGTCGATGATCGCGAGCGTCTGCTCCCGGAGCATCAGACGCGCGACCGCGGCGCCGGCGTCGTTCCGGCTCAGCGCCAATCGAAACTCTCCGCGCCCGCGCGTCGCCGTATCCACGCGGTCGTGGAGCACGAAGTACAGGTCTTCCCACCGCGGATCGTACGGCGGCAGGTCGGCGGGCGACAGGGACGCGAGCGCGCGCAGCGTCTCCGCCGCCGCGTCCGGGTCGAGGAGGTGCTGGCGGCGGAGCATCAACACGTGCGCGACGAGGACGTCGCGCAGGTGCGGAAACTCCTCCCGGCAGGCAAAGACATACCGCGGCTCGAGTACCTGCCCGACGTACACGGGATCGCGCGGACCGTCGCCGGCGTGCATGGCGCGCCACCTTTCGGCGCCTTGGGGAGCGCCACCTGTGCGTCCGCCGTTTTGCGCCGCTGTTTCGCGCCAGGCCGCCGCGGGAAATCCTGTAATGAATGTCACCGATCGGAGACGCGACATGATCCGGAAGCTCAAATCGGGCGGGTACCGCCTCTACTCGAGAAAGCCCAATCCGAAAACGGGGAAGCGGCGCAATCTCGGGACGTTCAAGACGCGCGCCGCGGCGGAAAAGCACGAGCGGGCGGTGCAGTTCTTCAAGCGAGGCGGCTGACGGCTGCGGCCGGCGCGCGCAGGCCGCGGTGGCTCAGGGTGTGGAGGCGCGCCGCGTAACGTCCCTCAGGGGTCTGGCATCTCCGCGTTGATCGCTTCCGCGGCGAGCACCGTCTCCATCTGGACCGTGTGCGCCAGCACGAACAGATCCCCGTAGATCGTCTCGTCCGGGAACTCCGTGATCAGCCCGAGCGGAAACGGCGCCGCGTCGTCTTCCGTGATCTGGCAGGGAATGTCGTGCAGAATGGGAGCCGGCCGTTCCCCGGTGTGCGGCTCGGACGCGGCGAGCTGCGAGCGGTTGAACTCGGCGAGGCCCGGAACGGCCGCGATCCGCGCCGTCAGCGCCTCGAGAAATCCCCGCACGCGCGGCGCCCACGCCCGGTGATGGCGCAGGATGAGATAAAAGCCTTTGGGCACGGACCAGGTCTGAAATCCCCGCGGCAGATAGCCGGTGAGCGGACGCGTCCACTCGTGCGCCGGATACCCGTGGAGGTTGATGTGCAGGCGCGCGCCGCTCATGCGCTGCGCCTCGAGCCGGGCGCCCTTTTCGTCCCACGGTTCGTGCGTGCGGGACTGCAGGTCGTCGCCGAGCGCGGTGTAGCGCGCCGCGTGGTGCATGTGCTTCGGGTTGGCCCGGCAGAGGTGGCGGTGGAGCGCGTAGCCGTCGGGATTTTCGAGCGGGATCACCGCGAACGAGGCCCCGGAGTCCTCGGCGAGGCGCCGGGCCGCGCGCAGCGCGCCGACGACCCCGGTCGTCTCGTTGGCGTGCTGCCCGGCCGTCACGACGATCGCGGGACGGCGGCCCGGCCGGTAGACGCCGCGCACCGGGCGGCCCTGCCGGGACCTCGCCGAGATCGGCTGTCCCTCGAGCGCGGCGGCCGCGTCCCATACTTCCGAGAGCGCGAGCGGGCCGGCGGCGGAGTCCAGACGGACGGGCGATCCCGCGCGGTGCGTTTCGACGGCGGACGTCTCGAGGGCCACGCGTACCCGCGGCCACTCCGCCCCCTGACGGATGTCGGGGACGACCTGGCCTGGGCGGGTCGTACGGTCGTCGATCGGGCGTCCCGCGCGACGCTTGAAGAACTCTAAGATCGAGAAATAGAGCTCTTCGTGAAGCGCCTCGCACGTGCTGAGGCACTCCTCGCCGTACGGGAGCGGCTCCTCGACGTCGGGGATCTCGGCGGCGATCACGAGCTGTTCGAAATACGGTTCCCGCGTCCCCCAGTCGTGGCCGCGCACCGCGCTCATCGCGCGGTCGAAGATCGTCTCGTACTCGGTCGCGATCGGTTCGTCGATGCGCGGCCGGTCGTCTCCCGATCGGGTGATCCGGAGCCACCCGGCGGGGACGAGCACACGCTCGCCGAGATGATCCTCGCGCGTCCGATTCGGCGCGAACACGCGGTGCGTCTCGGCGCCGCCCCCGCGCCGCTCGAGATCGACCTGGTAGTAGGACACGCCGGGTGCGGGGAGCAGCCGGACGTCCACCCCGGGGAACAGCGCGGCGAGCGGATACGCTTCGAGGCGAAAGCGCTTCTCGTGCGCGCCGTCGACCACCGGGTAGCGGATGGTTGCGCGCCGCAGCGTACCGGCGTCCGCCTCCTCGAGAAAGAAATGCACGAGCGGCTTGTAGGCGCAGCGCAGCACCGTGGTGACGCCCCGATCGGCGAGGCGGCGCTCCGCCGCCCGCCGGCGCGCGGCGCCTTCGAAGAGCCACGCCTCGACGCGCTCGCCCGGCGCGGCATCGTGCTCGAGGCGAGACAGCAGACGATCAAGCGTCCGGGGCACCTGCTCGTCCAGCAGGACCGTCATGGGAGAGTGTTCGGCGGGCCAGCCTCGCGTGCCCTTGCACAGGTGACGGCCGGCCGCGATACGCTGTCCGCAGGATGCCGTCGGTTTTCATGGCACTTCCCGTCATATCTTCTGTAAGATCGGGTGACGGCAGTATTGCCCGGGCGCGCCCGGGCGTGCGACCGTTGGAGGATCGGTCTTTTTGGCCGCGCTTGCGTTGGCCCAGGCTAACCGTGATACTAGGCAACTGACGGCGCGACGGCACTGAGCGGGGGCAGTGAACGTGTTGGAGAAGGTTCGTCGCTGGCTCGGCGGCATTGTGGCGTTGCATCAGCGCTCGCCAGCCGAACGGGAGGAGTTGAAACGCCTCCCGGCGCCTATGCGGGCGTATCTGATTGCCAGCTGTTTCGTGGTGCTCTACGCGCTGGCCAGAGTCGCGATCCGGGACATCCTCGCCGTGGCCGCGCTGACGTGCGTGTACGCGCTGACGATGCTCGTCCCGCCCATTACGAGTCCGCTCGGCCAGATCCGGATCCCCCGCCTCGCGTTTACCGCCACGATCGCCCTGCTGTGGTCGCCGCTGCATACCTTCGTGGGCGTGGCCTGCGGCACGCTCCTCGGCGTCTTCGCGTTCGGGTTGTACGAGCCGTGGCGGGCGGTGCTGAACAGCGTGCTGTGGGCGTATCCCGCCGCGCTGGCGTCGTTCGCCGGGCACGCTGTCTTCCGGGCCGTTCCGGATCCGCTGCTCGGCCTGACCGTCGCCGGCGTGGTCATCGTCGTCGTGTATTGGGTGACGAACTATGGGGCCACGGCGCTCTGGCGTCACTGGGGGTACGGCGCGCCGTTCTTCCGCTATTGGTGGCGCGGCGTCGCCGAAGATCCGCTCGGGCAGATTCTCTCCGCCCCGCTGCCGATTTTCTTCGGCGCGATCGCGCTGGGGCTCGGCTCCCGGCCGTGGATCGTGCTGCTGCTCACCGGCCTGGCGGCTCTCATGATGCCGACGGAGCGGGCTCAACGCATGCTGTACTTTGCCTCGCAGCGGACGACGAGCGATATCGTGCGCGCGCTGATGCTCGCGCTGGAGCGCCTGGTGCCCGGCGCGCGCGCGCATGCGGAGCGCGTGAGCGCGCTCGTGACCGCGGCCGGTCAAACTCTCGGTGTGCCCCCGCGTACGCTCGAGGTGTGGCGGCAGGCCGGGCTTCTCCACGACGTCGGTCTGGTCGACGCCGGCGGCCGCGCCGCGGCGGCGGAGGAGCACGCGCGCTTGGGCGCGCGGATCCTCGCCTCGCACCCGGACCCGGCGGTCGCCGAGATCGTGCGTCGCCACCACACCCCGTGGTCGGACGCCGCGGTGGCGCGGCAGAGCGCCGTTCTCGGGGCGCGGGTGCTCGCCGCGGCGGAGCGGTACGACGAGCTGAGATACGGTACGCCGGGTACGCCCGGACTGGGCGGTCACGCGGCGGCGGCGGAGGCCCTGAAGCCCCTCGGCGGCACGCTGCTCGATCCCGTGGCGGTCGCCGCGGTGATCGAGGCCGCCCGCCGGCTCGATCTGGCGACCGCGTCGTGATGGCTCCGGGCCGCCGCTCCGCGGGGGTCGTCGTCATCCTGGCGCTGGCCGCCGCGGCGTGCATCGCGTGGAGCGTGGCGGGGGGCATCGGGCTGCCCGACGCGACGCTGTTTCTGTCGACCGCCCTCACGGTCACGTGGCTCTTCGCGCATCCTCTCCGCATCCAGCCGCACGACGATCTCGCGCTGGTGCTCGTTCCCGTGCTGGTGGCGCTCGGCGTCGGCCGGCCGCTGTTCGCGCTTGGCGGAGCGCTGTTCGGTGTGGCGGCGGCCGCGCTGATCCACCCTCAGGCGCGGCAGCGTTCGGCGGCGCTGGTGGCGGGCGTCTCCCTGTCGGCCGCCACGGTCGCGGCGATGCTGCTGCCTCTGCCGGGAGTCCCGTTGCGGCTGGGCCACCTTATCGTAGCGGCGCTCGTCTACACGGCCGTCCGCACGCTGCTCGCCGCCACGCGGATCGCGTTCGACGAGCGGATGGCCTGGCGCCGCGCCTTTTTGGTGGCGGCCACGACGATCACGGCATCTCTCGCGATGCCGGTGCTGATGGCCCTCGTGAGCGTCGTGATCGAGCGCCTGTGGCTGCCGAATGCCAGCCGGTTCGCCCTGAGCGCGCTGCCCCTGCTAGCGGGATCCGTCGTCCTCCAGGTCTTTCAGCCGCATGTACAGCGCGGACAGGAGGAGCACCGGGGTCTCGCCACCGCGGCGATGTTCGCCGATGCGATGGATGTCAAGGACGCGTCGACCGGCATTCACTCGCTGGCGGTCGCCCAGCTGTCGCGGCAGATCGCCCGGACGATCGGCGCCGACGAGCGGCTGGCGCATCAGGTGTTCCTGGCCGGTCTGCTGCACGACGTGGGCAAAGTCGCCGTTCCCGATGAGATCTTGCAGAAGCCGGGGGAGCTGCAGACCGACGAATGGCGCGTCATGCAGGCCCACGTGCTCGACAGCGCGACGATGGTGTCTTCGATCACGGGGCTGTCCGCCATCGCCCCGCTCGTACGGGCCAGCCACGAGCACTACGACGGCTCCGGATATCCCGACGGGCTGCGGGGGGAGGCGATCCCGCTCGCGGCGCGCATCGTGGCGATCGCGGATGCCTACCACGCGTTGACGAACGACCGCGCCTACCGTACCCGGCGCGCCCCCGAGGCCGCCCTGGCGGAAATCGAACGGTGCGCCGGCACCCAGTTCGATCCGGTTCTGGCGCGCGCGCTCCGGACCATCGTCGCCGGCGCGGCGCGCGGGCGCGCGGGGGAGCCCGCGCGGGCGATGCCGCCCTGGCTTGCGCTGCTGCGCCGGCCCGCCTTCGCCTTGCTCTGGGGGGGAGAGCTCGTCTCCTTCCTCGGCGACGAGGTCTTCTTCATCGCGATTACGCTGTGGGTCTACACGCTGACGGGATCGGCGACGCTCTTGGGGCTGTCGCTGGCGGTCGGGTTTGGCGCGCAGGCGGCGTTTGGGTTCCTGGCCGGCGTCGTGGCGGATCGAATCGACCGGCGCGCCGTCGTGGTCGTCTCCGACATCGGGCGCGCCCTGCTCGTCGCCGCGCTGCCGGTGGTGCTGCCGAAATCTCTTCCGGCGGGGTTCGCCCTGCTCGCCCTCTTGAACATCGGATCGTCCTTCTTCCGGGCCTCGGTCGACGCGCTGCTGCCCTCGATTGCCACGCGCGAGGAACTGCCGACGGCCAACGCCTTGTTCCAGACGACCGAGCGGATCGCCGAGGTGGCGGGCGGCGTCCTCGGCGCCGCCGCGGTACTTGCGCTCGGCTACTCGACGGTGATGTTCGCGGAGGCCGCGTCGTTCCTCGTCAGCGCCGGGTGCGTGCTGCTCATGCCGCTCGCGTGGGGCGTCGGCCTGGGCGCCCGCCGCCGCGCGTCCATGACGGCGGACCTCGCCACGGGCCTGCGCTATCTGTGGCGGACGCCGTTTCAGCGATACTTTGCCTTGCTGATCGTCCCAGGCTATCTCACGCTGGCTTTCGACACGCTGAAGGCGCCGATGGTCGTGCACACGGCCCATCTGTCCGTGGCGGCCTACGGGGTCGTGAACAGCGCGCTCGGCGCGGGACGGCTCGTCACGGCGATGACGCTGGCCGGACTGACGAAGCGTTGGGCCACGCCGAATTTGGCCGTCGCCGCCTACATCCTGGGAGGAGTCGGCATCGCGATCTTCGCGGCGACGCCATGGTACATCGGGCTCGTGGCCGGCGCCTTCGTGTATTCGATCGGCAACATGCTGAGCCGGGTCGTGAACGCGACGCTCGTGATGCAGGTGACCCCCCAGGCGCTCCTCGGCCGGATCCTCGGCAACCGCCAGGGCCTCATTCGCAGCACGCAGCTCTTCGGGGTGCTCGTCTTCGGCCGTCTCGCCGATCTTACGTCGCCGCCGGCGGCGCTGTGGGTCATGGCGCTGCTGACGATCGGCGGGGTGCTCGGCGTATGGCTGATTACCGGCCGCCCGTCGGCCGCGGCTGGCCCCGGCGCCGCGCCTGAGCCGGAGCCGCTCGTCGCGGGCGAGTCTTCCTAGCCCGGCCGGCGGAATGACGCATTTTGGCGACAAAATCACGTCCGGTTTGGGGGAATTTTGGGCACATAGCCATCAACGATGTAGATTTATGGGAGGAAAATCCCACCTGATACTCTAATGGCCCTATGGCACAGTCCGGCCGGTGTCTAGTAGGCTTACCGTATGGCCTGGACAGTCTGTGGATGCTAGTATGCGGATACTAGTTGGCGCCCCAGTAGTTGGGTAGGGTCCGGTCGCAGGGGCGAGGTTTGGGAGGGGGGCACGATCGTGATACGTTGGTGGTTCCTGGCTCTTCTGGTAACCGGCACGCTGCTGCTGCAGTATGTGCCGATGGCGTTCGCGGGTTGCGAGGCCGGCGCCTCTGACATGGGGCACAGCGCCATCGCGTTTTGCTGCAATGGTGGCGATCGCGCGGGCAACGGCCCCGATCACAGCAGCGGACACGACACGCACGGCACCGCGAGACGCATCACACGATAATCGCGCTTCATCGCGGGCGGTCCGGCGGAGCTCCAGGCCGGTGCCCGGCGTGACATCGCAGCAGCATCGCCCCCACCTTCGTACACTGCCGGCGTTCGACCGCTAGGACAGATGACATAGTTGTAAGCGGGTTTGGGCCGCCCGTTGGCGGCCACGCAATAGTGACCCGTATAGAGGTCTGACCCTCATGCCAGAGAGTGCGGCGGCGGCACATAGTGCCGCCGCCGTAGCGTTTGTCCCGCCGGAAGGCTTCATGTCAATGTTTCTTGACGTCCGGCCACGCCGCGGAGACGGGGCTAGTAGGTGTTTGCACCCGGCCCTAGCGGGTTGACCGGATAGGCGGTTCGGCCTTCCAGATGCTAGTCTGCCCGTACCGGAAGTCGGGTCAATTTTGGGGGGAGGGCTTGTTGTGATGCGGTGGGCATTCGCGGTTCTGCTGGTGGCAGCCATCTTTACCCGGTATACGCCGATTGCGTTCGCGGGATGCGAGGGCGGGGATTCGTCGGCGGGTCACAACGCCATCGCGTTTTGCTGCGACAACGGCTCTGGCGAACGGGATAAGGGCCGGGGCGACGGCGGCCGCGGCAAGAGCGACCGGGTGATCGCGGGACCGCACCGCTAAGGTAAAATTCTCCCCAGATAGCGTACTAACCACTGCTCTCCGGCGGTGGCGGCACGAGGGGCCGCCACCGCTTATTTTCTTCGTAGGGGCTCCCACCGTCCGCGCGTCGAAGCAGACGTCCATGGCACCGCTTCGGGAGGGCCCTATGACGCGTACGGATTCGTGTGGACGGCCGGCCGGCCGCCGGGTGAGCCGCCGGTCGGTGCTTCGCGGACTGGGCGCGGGGGCGCTGCTCGCGGGGAGCGCGGGCGCGCTGAGCGCAGCGGCGCCGGCCGAGGCGGCATCGGCCGCGGGCGATCGCGGCACGCTCATCGTCGGCGGCGTGGCGCTGTTCCGCACGCTCGATCCGGGGCGGACGATCGAAGTCAACGGCATGAGCGTCGAGAAGGCCTGCTACGACACGCTTGTGACGTTCTACGGCGAGGACCTTCGCACGCCGCGTCCGCTGCTCGCCACGGCGTGGCGGACGAGCGCCGACGGCCGGACGTTCACGTTCACGCTGCGGCCCGGCGTGCGCTTCGCGAGCGGCAACGAATTGACGTCGGCCGACGTGAAGTGGAGCTTCGACCGCATCCTGAACCTCAAGGCGAATACGCTCTTTCTCTTCGACGGCGTGGACGGCATCGACGCGCCGAACCCGTCCACCGTCGTCATCCGCACCAAGGCGGCCAAGCCGGACCTCATCCCGATCCTGTCGCACCCCGGCCTGTCGGTCCTCGACAGCCGCCTCTTGATGCAGAACGGGGCCGACGCCGGCGCCGGCGCGAACGCGAGCGACCACGCCGAGCCGTACCTCTTCCAGCACTCTGCGGGCAGCGGGCCGTTCGTGCTGCAGAGCTACACGCCGTCGCAGGAGCTGATCCTCGCGCGCAACCCGCGGTATTGGGGGCCCGCGCCGCGTCTCGAGCGGATGTGATCCGCCACGTGCCGGATCCGGTCACCCAGGCCCTCCAGGTCGTGCGCGGGGACATCGACGTGGCCTCGACGATCGGACCGGACCAGGAAGAGCCGCTCCGGCGCGTCCCGAGCGTCGTCGTGCGGGCGACGCCGGCCGCGACGACCTTCTACATTTTGATGAACAACAACCCCGACGTGGGCGGGCCGTTCGCGAACCCGAAGGTCCAGCAGGCGGTCCGCTACGCGCTCGACTACGACGGCATCATGAAGATCGCCGGCCCCGGCGCGGCGCGGCTGGCCGGGGTCATTCCCACGCTGATGCCCGGATCGCTGGATCCGCGGGAGGCGGCCAAGACGGATCTCGCGCGCGCCCGCGCGCTGCTCAAAGAGTCGGGCCTGGCCGCGGTCACCGGCAAGTTCCAGTACTCGAGCGACGCGATCCAGTTCGGCATTCCGACGTCCCTCATCGCCCAGAAGATCCAAGCCGACCTCGCCCGCGTCGGGATCAACCTGATGCTCGACGGCCTGCCGAACGTGACGGCGCTCACGCTCTACCGCGCCGGCAAAGACCAGTTCGGATGCTGGGGGTGGGCGGCCGACTATCCGGATGCCAGCGACTTCCTCGTCTACGCGCCGGGGCGGGTCGTCGGGAAGCGCGCGGGCTGGCTGCCCTCGGCGAGCCCGGCGGCGCGGCGGCTCGCCGCGCTGGCCGACGCGGCGGAGGCAGAACCGGATACGCGGAAGCGCATCGCCATGCTGCAGCAGTTCGAGCACATGATGGCCCAGGCGGGACCGTACGTGCCGCTCTTCCAGCCGGCGATCCCGTTCGCCCACCGCAGCGACGTGGCCGGGGTGACCTACAATAGCGTGTGGGCGCTCGACTTCGCGGCAATCCGGAAGACGGCGTGACCAACAGGAGGATCACAATGACGCAGGGGACACGGGACGGCCGCGTGCCGGCACGCGGAACGCTCACCCGCCGGAATCTCGTCGCCGCGACGGCCGCCGGGGCCGCGTCGGCCGCGGGGCAGCGGCTCTGGCGCGGCGCCGCCGCGTTGGGAGCCGCGTCTTCCCGCGACACGGTGGTGATGGCGCCGAGCTATGTCATCCGGAGCCTCGATCCGGGCCACACGCTTGAGCCGCTCGGCGAGATGATCTGCCACGCCGCGTACGACGCGCTCGTGACGCTGAACGGCGAGGATCTCTCGAACCCCCGGCCGCATGTGGCGGCGTCGTGGATGGTCACCGGAGGGGGCCGGCTGTACACGTTCACGCTGCGGCGCGACATCCGCTTCGCGTCGGGCAACCCGCTGACGTCGGCGGACGTCAAATGGTCGTTCGAGCGGGTCATCAACTTGAAATCCAACCCGGCGTTCTTCCTCGACAACGTCGCCGCGGTCACGGCGCCCGATCCTTACACGGTCGTTCTGCGGCTCCGTGACCCGCAGCCGTCCATCATCTCGATCCTGTCGAACGGCGCCCTCGGGATCGTCGACAGCAAGGCCGCGGCCGCGCAGGGCGCGGACGCCGGACCGGACGCCGCGAGCCGGGACCACGCGGAAGGGTACCTCAACTCGCATTCGCTCGGCAGCGGCCCCTTCATCCTCGAGAGTCACACGCCGAACCAGGAGGTCGTGCTGGCGCGCAACCCCCGGCACTGGCGCGGGGCGCCGTCCATCGCGCGGGTCGTGATCAAGAACATCCCCGAAGCCTCGACGCAGGCGCTGGGCCTCGAGCGGGGCGACCTCGACATCGCGACCGGCCTCGGCCTCGCGAACGCCCAGACGCTCATGCGCGTGCCGAGCGTAGTGGTCAAGAACAGCCTGATCGCCGCCTCGTTCGTGATGATGGTGAACATGGATCCGGCGTTGAGCGGCTCGCTCGCCAACCCAAAGATCATCCAGGCGATCCGTTACGGGCTGGACTACGATGGGATCTTGAAGATCGCCGGGCCGGGCGCGGTACGGATGGCCGGCGTGATCCCGAACAACCTCGCCGGGGCGCTCGATCCTCGGGAGGCCGTCAAGACCGATCGCGACCGGGCGAAGGCCCTCGTCCGGGAGTCCGGCATCGCCGCCCCGCGCGGCCGCATGAACTACGCGAGCGACCAGACGTCCTTCGGCATCCAGTACCCGATTCTGGCGCAGAAGCTCCAGGCCGATCTCGCGGCGGTCGGCATCACCGTCGATCTCAACGGGCTGCCCGGCGCGGTCGCACTGGGCGACTACCGGGCGGGCCGCTCGCCCGCGCTCTTCGGCGGCTACGTCGCCGACTATCCGGACGCGACCGACTTCCTCGTGTACCTTCCGGGGCGCCTCGTCGGCAAGCGGCTGCGCTGGCCGGCGACGGCGAGCGCGGCGGCCGGGGAACTGGCCCACTGGGGCGACCAGGCGGAACAGGAGGCCGATGCGCGCGCCCGGGTGGCGCTGTTGCAGAAGGTCCAGCGGCGCCTGCTGGAGATCGGTCCGTACATCCCGCTGTTTACGCCGGCCCTGCCCTGGGGCTACCGCGCGGACCTGCGCGGCGTCACGTTCAACAGCGTGTGGGGGACGGACTTCTTCACGGTCAGGCGCACCTAAGGCGCCGTGAACCTCGCGGTCTACATCGGCCGGCGCGTGCTCTTCCTGCCGGCGATGCTCGTCGGGATCACGCTGCTCACGTTCGTGCTCTCGCACGCCGTGCCGGCGGACCCCGTGGCGGCCAACCTTGGCGAGCAGGCGGCCGCCAATCCCGAGGTGGTCGCCGCCTTCCGCCACCAGTGGGGGCTCGACCGGCCGCTGCCGCAGCAGTACCTGATCTACATCTGGCGCCTGGTGCACGGCGACATGGGGACGTCGATCTCGACGCACCAGGCCGTCACGACCGATCTCGGGCAGGACCTTCCGGCGACGGTGGAGCTCGCGTTCGCGGCGATGCTGATCAGCCTCGCCGTCGGCATTCCGCTCGGCATCCTCGCCGGCGTCCGCCGCGACACCGTGGTCGATCAGATCAGCCGCGGCGGGTCGCTGATCGGGGTCTCGATGCCGGTGTTCTGGCTGGGGCTCGTGGCGCTGGTGGTGTTCTACGCCTGGCTCGGCTGGGCGCCGTCGGCCGGGCAGTTGAGCCCGCGCCTCTCGCGCCCGCCGGCCGTGACGAACTTCGTGGTGATCGACGCGCTGCTCGCCGGCGAGGGCGACATCGCCCGCGACGCCCTCTCGCATCTCGTCCTGCCCGCGCTGGTGCTGTCCGCCTACAGCATCGGCGTCATCACCCGGATGATGCGCGGCAGCATGCTCGACGTGCTCGGCGAGGACTACGTGCGGACGGCCCGCGCGAAGGGGCTTTCCGGCCTGCGCGTCACGCTCCGCCACGCGGCGCGCAACGCCCTGCTGCCGGTGATCACGATCGTCGGCCTGAGCTTCGGCGGTCTGCTGTCCGGCGCCGTCATCACGGAGACCGTTTTCGCCTGGCCCGGCCTCGGGTCGTATGCGTTCCGCAGCGCCACGTCGCTCGACTTCCCGGCGATCATGGGGGTCGGCATCGTGGTCGCGTCGGTATACGTCTTCGCGAATCTGCTGGTCGACGTCGCCTACGCGGTCGCCGACCCGCGGATCCGGATGGGCTGAGGGTGGCGGTCACCCCGTCTACGCGGGGCGGTGCGGCCTCCGCGGCGGTGGCGCGTCCCCGGGGCCGGCGGCCGGCCTGGATGCTGCCGCGTCCGTTCGTCCGCTCGCCGCTCGCCGTCACGGCGCTGGCCGTGGTCGCGGCGTGGCTCGTCGCGGCCGCGGCCGCGCCGCTCATCGCCCCGTTTCCGCCGCTCGCGCAGGACATCGCGCGGCGCCTTGCCCCGCCCGGACCGGCGCACTGGCTCGGCACGGATCCGCTCGGCCGCGACATCCTGAGCCGGGTGCTCTACGGCGCGCGCATCTCCATTCCCGTCGGCATGGCGGCGGTGGCGCTGGCGGTGCTGATCGGCACGCTGGTCGGGAGCATCGCGGGGGGCGTCGGCGGTTCGGTCGACGAGGTGATCATGCGCGTCACCGACCTGATGCTGGCCTTTCCGACCGTGATCCTCGCGATGATCATCTCCGCCGCGCTCGGGGCCGGGATCCGGAACGCGGTCATCGCGATCATGGTGGCGTGGTGGCCGTCGTACGCGCGGTTTGTGCGGGGCCTCGTGCTGGCCGCGCGCGGGCGCGAATACGTCGAGGCGGCCCGGGCCGTGGGGGCGTCCACGTTCCGCGTCTTCGGCCGTCACATCCTGGTCAACATCGTGTCGCCGATCGTGATCCTCGGTACGCTCGACGTGGGGCACGCGATTTTGACGTTCGCGTCGCTCAGTTTTCTCGGCCTCGGCCCGCCGCCGCAAATTCCGGAGTGGGGATCGATGATCGCGTCCGGCCGCGACTATCTCGTGCAGTGGTGGATCTCGACGTTTCCGGGGGTGGCGATCCTCACGCTGGTCCTGGCGCTGAACGTCGTGGGCGACAGCCTGCGGGACGCGCTCGATCCCCGGCTGCGCCGGCTGTAGCTGCGCGGCGGCCGGCCTGCGGCCGCCGCGGTCACGTCGTGGCGGTGGGCCGCGTTAGAAGCCGATCGTGGCGGACGTGACCGGCATCGACTTGTTCACCAGGGCGTTGTACAGCCCGACGGCGACCTGGACCGCCATGCCGGTCGGCGACGCCGCGATCTTCGCGATCGACTGCGCCGCCCGCTCCGCCCAGGTCGTCGCCGGGTGCGCCTCGGTCTTCGCGTTCACTTCGAAGACCGGGTAGCTCGGATCGTCGTTCGTGTACACGGTCGTGGCACCCGCCGGTCCCACGAGTATCGCCACCAGCGCGATCACACTCAACAGCGCCATCATGAGTCTCACGTCCCGTCCGGTCGCGTATGCGGTTGTTGTTTAAGTGGTATTCACATTATCCCTCTGTTACGGCTCATCCCAACATATTTTTCGGCGTACTCGTTCGGGTGCCGGGCCGGGGGCCGGGCGCGGTCGTCCGAGCGGAGCGCTAGCGGTGCAGGACGGGGTTCGAGGGCGGCGAGAAGTCCAGCAGTTCGGCGCGGTTTCGCAGGGCCTTCGTCATGATCTTGAGGCCGGTGGCCGAGTCGCCGGTCACCCCGGAGGCGAGGGGCAGGAGGATCCCGCGAAACCGCTCCACCGCGGTGAGCCGGACTCGATGGGGCTCCAGCGTCACGATGTCGAACGTCACCTCGCGCTGCACCGCCCCGAGGGGGACTTTCCCGCCCCAACTCAGCTCCTCGTCGGGCTTGGCGACGAGGACGGTGGGCTGGAAGTGAATGACGGTGCCGCCCCGGAGCGTCAGATCGAGCGTCCGGCCGGCGACGGCCTCGCCGGACGCCGGGTAGATGTAGGGATTCCAGATGTCGTACGCGGGAAAATTCGTCAGGATGCGCCAGACGGTGTCCGCGGAGGCCTTGATCTCCACCTCCGCCTTGACGTCCTTGTGGGTGCTGAGATCAGGAATCCCGAACAGCGGCGGAACCTGGGCCAGCGTCAGCACGAGGAACGCGATCAGACCGGTTGCGAACATGAACGCCCCCGCGATACTGGACGCGACGCCTGCGCCTCGCGCAGGCTGGTCCCGCTAGGGGCGACCGCCGCGCCCGCGGCCCGCGTTCCCATCATATCCGAAGAAACGGCCCGGGAGGCGGGGGAGTTCCGCGCGGACCGGGCGCTTCCCCGCCTCCCACGGCGCCGGCGGCCGGGGAACCTGGGGCGGAGCCGCCCACGTTATGTAGGCGGCGGCCCGTTTGGGGAATGAATCGGGTAGCACTAGGCCGGATCCTACCGGTTGCGCGCATAGGGGGGTATCATGCGATCGCTTCTTACCGTCGTGGTTGGTTTCACCCTGGCGGCTTCGCTCTGGTCGGGCGGGCCTGCCCCGGCGTTCGCGGACGACAATCCGAACGGGCAGGGGTGGTGCGATCCTTCGGGATCCTTCGCGCCGGGCGCCAGCCTCGGGCCGGTGCAGCTTGGGATCCCGCTCGGCCAAATTTCCCAGTGGTACGGCCGGCCGACGCTCGTAGAGAACCGTCCCATGCGGGGCCACCAGTGGACCCACATGCGGTTTAACGGCCTCGACGTCCTCGGACGGGACAATGCCGTCGCCGCGCTCAACGTGCTGCAGAGCTGGCCGGTTCGGATCCCGCAGCACTGCCTCAATCAGGGCATCATACCGTTCAACCTTCCGATTGGCTACGTCCAGCGCACGTACGGGCCGCCGGTTGTGAACGCCCTTGTGAGCGGCCTGCAGTACTGGCTCTACAACAAACTGGGGCTGTTGGTAACGGTGCCGCCCGGCGGCGCGTACGTGCAAGGGCTCACGGTCTATCAAGCGGGCCAGTTCTGTGCCTTGGCACCGACGCTGGCGTCCTTCGGGGGTTTCGGCCTCAACGCCGCCACCGCGCTGCAGTGCCCCTAGTCCGCGCGGACAAAGCGTCTCCGGCCGCCGGGTAGCCCTGCCGCAAACTAGTCCGAGGTCCGTCCGCCGGCCGGGCGGGCGCGGGCGATCCGCTCGCGCGTGCGCTCCGGCACCGTCACCACGAGGTCGCCGTCGACGGCCTCGATCTTCACGGCCCGCAGCCGCAGGTGGGAATTGCCCTGGTGCCGTCCCGTCTGGACGTCGAACTCGTAGCCGTGCCACGGGCAGGCGACGTTCGTCTGGTCCTTCGAGAAGGCCAGGCCGAGGCTCGTCTTATCCTCCGCGATCACTTCCTGAACGCGCGGGATGATCTTGCCCTGGCAGACGGGGCCTCCCAAATGCGGGCAGACGTTCTCGAAGGCCGTGAAGCGGCCGTTGACACAGAACACGCCGATCTCGGCGTCGTCGACGGCGACGATTTGCCGGCCCGAATCCGGAAACTCGGATACCCTGCCGATCACGACCTCGCGCATCGGGTCACCTCGGCCGCCGGTACCACATCGCGAGGTCGAACAGGCTGACATCGACCGCGCGAAGCATCTCGCTGACGACCACGACCACCTCCGTCGGCGTGACCCGTTCCGCGGAGACGGGCGGCGCGGGCGTCTCCCCGGCCAAGGCCTCCGTCCTCGCGCCGTAGACTTTCACGGCCGCGCTCATCGCCCGCTCGATGTCGCCGGCGGCAAGCTGCGACGCCGCGCCGGCCGCCAGGGCGCGCTCCGCCGCGATCGCGAACGCGCCGGCCGCGGCGGCGAACTCCGTCTGCGCCTCGGCCGCCACGTCAGGCGCCGTTCCCTGTCTGGCGCCGGGCGGCAAGCACGTCGCGCGCCTTCGGCCGGGTCCGCTTGACCTCGAGGTTGAACACCCGGGCCGCGTTCAGGCCGAGGATGTTGCGCTTCGCCTGCTCGCTGAGAAACGGAATCGTCGTGATCGCGGTCGGTGGATCGAAGTCCCAGTGCGGCCAGTCGGACGCGTAGAGGAGCTGCGTCTCCGCGTTGATCGCCTCGAAGGTCGCCTGGAGCAGCTTCATGTTGGTCTTCTCGAGCGGCTGGCTGGTGAAGTACATCTCCCGAATGTACTCGCTCGGCGGACGCTTGAGCGCCGGCGCCTCGCAGACCCGCATCATGAACTCGTGGTCGAGCCGCTGCATGATGAACGGAATCCAGGCGAGGCCGCTTTCCACCCACACGATCTTGAGCCCCGGGAAACGCTCCGGCAGCCCGTTGATCACCCAGTTCGCGACGTGGATCAGGCTGTAGTGCACGAACGAGATGCTGTGCATCGAGATGAACCGGTTGAGCTGCGCGAAGGACGGGTCGCCCCAATGGTAGCCGGAATGGAAGGTCAGCGGCTTGCCGGTCTCCTCGATCATCGCGTAGAGCTTCATATAAGAGTCGTGGTGGACGGGTTTGTTCCGGGTCGCGCAGACGGTGAAGCCGATGACGCCGGGCGCGTTGCCGAAGTCCCGGACGATGTCGAGACAGGCCTGCGGCGTATTGAAGGGCAGGTACAGCAGGCCCTTGATCCGCTCGTCCTCCGGCAGGATGCGCTCGACGAGCCACCGATCGTAGGCGCGGCCGACCGCGACCTCGATGTCGTCTTGGGGATGCATCCCGAGCACCAGCATCGGGGTGGGAAAGACGACCTGATAGTCGAGGCCCATCGAGTCCATGGCGCGGCGCATCAGCTCCGTGAAATGGTGGCACGCCGCGCCGTCCACCGGCTCGGCCAGCGTCAGCTGGTGCGGGATCCGGCCGTAGACGTTCTGGAACATCAGGCCGGGCATTTGATTGAGCAGCGCCGTCGAGGGCCCCGGCCGCATCATCATCGCCTGGCCCATCTGTTTGATCACGTCGTTGTCGATCAGGTTGATGATCTCGGGCCAGAACTGCGTCTCCGTGACGTGCGCGTCCATGTCGACGAGGAAATAGTCGTCGAGCGCCTCGGCCTGGATGGCCGCGTGCGACAGGATGTCGCGCGTGTCGGACTTGATCGTGATCTCGCTGAGCTCTTTGATCTTCTCTTCGGGCCGCCGGAGCATCGGAGGTGGCCTCCGCCTCTAGGTGACGTTTTCGGTGAGACGAGCGTTCGCCGCGGACCCGGGGCACCCTCTGTCGACCGCCCGGGCGGACGCGGGGAGCGGGGACAGGCGTGCCCAGGCCGCGCGTTGTATCTGTGGTGACGGGCGTCCCCCAGCCGGGGCCGCCCGACCACCGCCGCAGAGGAGGCCGTCATGCCGTTTGTTCGAGTGACGCTGTACGAAGGACGTTCGACCGAGAAGAAGCGCAGGATCGCCGAAGCGATCACGGACGCGCTGATCACGATCGGCGGAACGACGCGGGAAGCGTGTCAGGTGGTCTTCGAGGACGTGGCGAAGGACGATTGGGTGACCGGAGGCGCGCCCGAGTTTTCCGCAAACGCGGCCAAGCGGTAGCCTCAGCCGCATACGCCCGCGAGCGCCTCCCGGATTTCGTCGATCGCCGCATCTCCGAGCGGGCGCTGCGGCGGGATCGGGTCGCCCGCCTCGAACCCCTGGAGGCGCAGCCCCGCCTTGACGCACGCGGCGAGGCCGTGCCGCTGGAAGACCTCGTTGACCGGCCAGAGGCGCCGCTGCAGGCGCTCGGCCTCTTCCCACCGTCCGCCGCGGGCGAGGTCGTAGAGGCGCACGCACGCCGCCGGCACGAGACACGCCGGGCCGGCCATCCAGCCGACGCCGCCGAGCCGGAACACCAGCAGCGGCACGTGCGCGGAGGCGCTGAAGACGGCGATCCGTCCCTCGGTCCGGTTCAGGATGGTGAGCAGCCGGCCGGTCTCGCCCGACGCGTCCTTGACGTAGCGGATGTTGGGGAGGCGTGAGAGCGCGACGATCTGGTCCGGGGTGAGGTCGAACCCGAGCAGCCGGGGATTCGTGTAGACGCAGATCGGGCAGCCGGCCGCGCCCGCCACGGTCTCGAAGAACGACATCACGCCCTCGCGGGCGAGCGGGAAGTACGTCTGGAGAATGAGGATCACGCCGTCGGCCCCTACTTCCCGCACGAGCCGAATCTGCTCGATCGCGTCGTGGGTGCTGTAGGCCGCGACGCCCGGGACGACGGGCACGCGGCCGCGGGCCGCCTCGACGGCCGCGCGCACCACGTCCACCCGCTGCGCCGCCGTCAGGTACGGGAACTCGCCGGTGCTGCCGAGCGGGCTGAGCCCGTGCACGCCGGATCCGACGAGATGATCGACAAGACGCGCGAGGACGTCCGCGCGCACCCGTCCGCTCGCGTCCACCGGCGACACGAGGTACGGGAAGATGCCGTGCCAGGATTCCGTCGGCATGCGGGGACGTTCGTTCCCGGCGTGGCCGCTGCCTGTGCGGGAGGACCGTTTCCCGCGCCGAAGCGTCTCACTCACCTATGACTGAGCGCCGCAATCTCGTCGACGTCCCCTGGCTCTCCCGGCATCTCGACGATCCGTCGGTCGTCATCGTGGACTGCCGGTTCGAGCTCGCGAAGCCCGAAGCCGGCCGCGCCGCTTACGGCGAGGCCCACGTCCCCGGCGCCGCCTACCTCGACCTGGAGCGGGACCTCAGCGGGCCGGCGCAGGTGCACGGCGGCCGGCATCCTCTGCCGGACCGCGACGCGTTCTGCCGGACGCTCGGCGCGCTCGGCATCGACGGGACCGTGACGGTCGTCGCGTACGACGCGCCCATGGCCGGGGTCACGCCTGCGGCGCGGCTGTGGTGGATGCTGCGCTATCTCGGCCACGATCCGGTCTACGTGCTCGACGGCGGATGGCCTGCGTGGGTCGCGGCCCGAGAGCGGGTCAGCCGCGAGGCGCCCCGCCGCGGGCCGCGGCGGTTCGTGCCTCATCCGAGACCGGAGCTCGCCGTCGACGTCGAGGGCGTGCGCCGTATCGTCGCGGAGGGCGGCGCGCGTCTCGTCGATTCGCGCGCCCCCGAGCGCTACCGCGGAGATGTGGAGCCGCTCGATCCGGTCGCCGGCCACGTCCCCGGCGCGGTAAACCTGCCGTGGAACGGAATCCTCGACCCGCAGGGACGCCTCAAGCCGCGGGCCGCCCTCGCGGAGCGGTTCGGCGGCACCGGAGGCGGAGCGGCCGTCGTCTACTGCGGTTCCGGCGTCACGGCGTGCGTCAACCTGCTGGCGATGGACGAAGCCGGGCTCGCCGGCGCGCGGTTGTACCTCGGCAGTTGGAGCGACTGGTGCTCCTATCCCGAGAATCCCGTGGCCCGGTCCACGGCGGACAAGGAGCGGAGCGGATGACGGCCCGCAAACAGGACACCCCGCCGATCTTCGACGGGCACAACGACACGGTTCTCAGCATGATGAAAACCGGGCGATCGTTCTTCAAGCGGTCGGAGACCGGCCACATCGATCTGCCCCGCGGCCGCGAGGGCGGACTCGGCGGCGGATTCTTCGCGGTGTACATTCCGGACCCGGCCCCTCCGGCCGAGGACGTCCGGTCCAAGGCGGCGACCCTCGAGTCGGCGATGAGCCGCTACGCCGACGAGCGCACTTGGCCGGAGCCGATGCCGCTCGAGTACGCCGAGGCGCAGGCGGTCGATCTGCTCGGCCGGCTCATCCAAGTCATCGAAACGTCGGACGGGCAGGTGGCCGCCGTGCGCACGGCGGCCGAGCTGCAGACCTGCCTCGACCGGGGCATTTTCGCGATGCTGCTGCACTTCGAGGGCGCGGAGCCGCTCGACCCGGACGGCCGGGCGCTCGAGACCTTCTACGCCGCGGGCGTTCGCTCCGTCGGCCTCACGCACAGCCGGCGCAACCGGTACGCGACCGGCGTGCCGTTCAAGTTCCCGAGCAGCCCGGACACCGGCCCGGGACTCACCGACATCGGCCGCGCGCTCGTCCGGCAGCTCAACGCGCGGCGGGTGATGATCGACCTCTCGCACATCAACGAGAAAGGCTTTTGGGACGTCGCGAAGATCTCGAACGCCCCGCTCGTCTGCACGCATTCCAACGCGCACGCGCTCTCCGCGAGCGCCCGCAACCTCACCGACCGTCAAATGGACGCGATCAAGGACAGCCGCGGCATCGCCGGCCTCAACTATCACGTCGGGTTCCTGCGCGAGGACGGCGGACGCTCCACGGACACGCCGATCGCGCGGATGGTCGAGCACATCGAGTACATGGCGGAGCGGATGGGCATCGATCACGTCGGCCTCGGCTCCGACTTCGACGGCGCCACGATGCCGGCGGAACTGCGCGACGCCGCGGGGCTGCCGCGCCTCGTCGCGGCGCTGCGGGCGCGCCGCCACACGGACGGTGACATCGCGAAGGTCGCGCACGGGAACTGGGTCCGCGTGCTGCGGGAGACGTGGGGCGCATGAGGCCCGTCGACGCGGGCTGGGCCACGCCCACGCATCCGGTCGGCTGCGAGCGCCACGTCGCGATGCGCCTCGCCGACGGAACGCGCCTCGCGTCCGACGTCTACCTGCCGGCCGGCGCCCCGGGCCCGTGGCCGGTGATCCTCGAGCGCACGCCCTACAACAAGCTCGGCGCGGCGCTCGTGCTCTCGGCGAAGTACTTCGCCAGCCACGGCTACGCGGTCGTCCTGCAAGATGTGCGCGGCCGCTTCGAGTCGGAGGGCGAGTTCTACCCGTTCGGCAACGAAGGGCCCGACGGCGCGGAGACGGTCGCCTGGGTGCGCGCGCAGCCGTGGTGCGACGGCCGGGTCGCGACGATCGGCCTGTCCTACTCGTCGTGCACGCAGACCAGCCTCGCCGCGCTCGATCCGCCCGGGCTCGCCGCCCAGTTCGTGAGCATGGGATTCCACAATTACCACACCGCCTCGATGCGCCAGGGCGGCGCGCTCGAGGTGCGGTTCGCCATCTACTCGTTCATGATGGCCATCACCTCGCACGAGGCGATGGCGGACGCCGCGACGCGCGTGGCGATGAACCAGGCGTGGGGCGAAGTCCGGGACTGGCTCGCCCAGCTCCCGCCGAAGGCCGGCCTTACCCCGCTGCGCCACGTGCCGTCGTACGAGCGGTGGCTGCTCGACATCTGGCAGCACGGGGATTACGACGAGTACTGGTCCGGCCGTCCCGGGTATTCGATCGAGGGGCTGTACGAGCGGCACGCCGACGTCCCCGTGTATTTCTGCGGCGGCTGGTACGATTCGTACGCGCGCTCGACCGTGACCAACTACGTCGAGCTGAGCCGCCGGAAGAAAGGGCCCGTGCGCCTGATCATGGGGCCGTGGATCCACGGCGGGGCGAACCTCGATCTCTCCTACTCGGGCGACGCGGAGTTCGGGCCCGACGCGCCCCTCGGCTACGACCAGTTCCGCCTCAGATGGTTCGACGCGGTGCTGCGCGGCGCGCGCGACGGCCGCGCATCCCGCGGCCTAGTCCCCGAAGGGGGCAACGCCCCGCTCGACGAGCCGCCGGTGCAGATCTTCGTGATGGGCGGCGGGTCGGGCCGCAAGGTCCCCGGCTCCGGCAAGCTCGACGTCGGCGGCCGCTGGCGCGCCGAGCGCGAATGGCCGCCGGCGCGGACCGAGTACTCGCCGTTTTACCTGCAGCCGGGCGGGGGGCTGGCTCCGCATTCGCCGCCGGCCGGGGCGGCGCCGTCGCGATTCGTCTTCGACCCCGCGGATCCGGTGCCGACGATCGGCGGCAACCTCTCGGTGGGCTACGACATCATGCCGGGCGGCGGCTTCGACCAGCGCGGCGGCTCGCACGTCTACGGCGCGCGGGACCGGCTCTCGCTGTCGGCGCGGCGGGACGTGCTGGTGTTCTCCACGCCGCCGCTGGCGCGGGACGTCGAGGTGACCGGCACCGTCGAGGTGCATCTCTGGGCCGCGTCGTCCGCGCTCGACACGGATTTCACGGCGAAGCTGATCGACGTCTATCCGTCCAACCCCGACTATCCGGACGGCTACGAGCTCAACATCGGCGACTCGATCATCCGCGCGCGCTACCGGGGCGACCGCGAGCGCCCGGAGCTGCTGGAGCCCGGCCGCCCGTACGAGTTCACGATCGCGCTGTATCCGACGAGCCTCGTCTTCAAGCGCGGACACCGCATCCGGCTGCACGTCTCGTCGTCGAACTTCCCGCGGTTCGACGTGAACCCCAACACCGGCGGCCCGCTCGGCCTCGACCAGGCGCGGCAGACCGCGACACAGACGGTCTTCCACGACGCGGGCCGGCCCTCGCGCGTGGTCCTGCCGATCATTCCGGCCTAGCAGGATGTTGAAAAAGCAGGTGTGTTGAAGGGTATATAGAATGATACTCCGTCGCACCGTAGCATCAGTTACACCACTTCCTTGGAGGCTCCTCATGGCGCGCGGAGACGACCGGCACCAGCAG
>Ga0207416_1001208_pt1 | contig 36421 bp, 33 predicted proteins | sample PaiPotPPM11metaG_FD_184107 | JGI IMG/M metagenome (GOLD analysis project Ga0207416, IMG submission 184107) | Iron sulfur acid spring bacterial and archeal communities from Banff, Canada, to study Microbial Dark Matter (Phase II) - Paint Pots PPM... ...
GGGAAGGTTCTGGTAGACTGAGACATAGAAATTTGTTGAAAGGTGAAAAATCATATGGTAACAATAACAGTGTATTGTCCGTATTGTGGTAGTGACGAAATAATACGTAATGGGCATGCTCCCAATGGAAAGCAGAAATATCTGTGTCACAAGTGCAATAGACAAAGTCGAGAAAATCCTACACCGAATGTGTATTCTGAAGAAAAAAAAGAAGAAATAGTGAGAGCCTATGAGGAGCGGAGCAGTTTACGAGGGTTGGGGAGAGTATTCGGAGTTTCTCGTCCCACAGTGATCAAATGGTTAAAAAAAAGCGGAACATCTGCCCGAATTGAGTGAAACGTTGATAGAACCCAACCCAAATGATGCAAATGCAACAGTATTAGAGTTAGATGAGTTATGGTCTTTTGTCTTAAAGAAGGTGAATAAATTCTGGATTTGGATTGCTCTGTGTAGAAAAACACGACAAGTGGTTTCCTATGCGATCGGTGATAGATCTAAGGAAACAGGTGAAAAATTATGAAATAAAATTCCATTAGTATACCGCAGTGGAAAATGTTTCACGGATTTTTATAGTGTCTACAAAAATATCATACCTGAAGATCAACATTATCCAGTTGAAAAGGAAACAGGTGAAACAGCTCATGTAGAGCGCTGGAATAATACATTGCGGCAGCGTTTAGGCCGTTTTGTAAGAGAAACTCTCTCTTTCTCTAAGTCTAATGCGATGCACGAAATTTGTCTATGTCTGTTTCTCCATCGTTACAACAAAGAAAAGGCTATGGCCTTCATGTAAACCATGGCACCATTCCTGAGTTTACCACTACCCGATGAGCGCCTGCTTTATATCCTTCTCAACTTCTAAAGAATGCTAGCTTTATAAATACAGCAAATACTTATATATCTCACACATTCATCTCAACCAGGTCATCCCCTGGCATCATCCCATCTACATGACCATTGGAATGGTCATTTTGCTCCTGCAGCTCATCGAGATTAATTGTGCGGTTTACTGATGCAAAAGCGTCAGGATTTTCCGGCAATGGCGCTGTTTTGAGCCATTCGATGACAGAGTTTATGCGAATCAAATCTTTATTGCGAGGAGATCTCTGCAAGGGTGCTCTATTGAGGCGCCTTTTCGAGTGGCCAGTAATCCGTATAACCTCCTCCAAAGTGGTCGATTTTTGGTTTTTTGCCAGCCATTCAGAGGCAACTTTGGGATAGCGTTTAACCACTTCTACAAGCTCTGCGTTAAATGCGATCATACCAGTACTTTGTCCATCAGTTTTACCAACCTCAAAGACATTGCTATTTGGCTCGTTCTGCTCCGTGTTTCTCTCTGCAAAAATAGGGTATTGTGACTGGTTTTGTACTTCCCCTAGACGTCGTTTCAGCTCTTCAATTTGAGGCTCATACATCGTTTTCATTTGAGCTGTGACGCCAGCAACGACCGCATCAATGTCGATCGGCTTTTCCCAAAACCAACGAAAAGATTTTGGGAAACGGCCTCTACGTAACTGCTTATTAGTATACATGGTGGCACGAATGGTTAAAGCTCGCAATTCCTCATCAGCTTGCCTCTGCAAGTAGTCGTTTCGGATCTGTAGAAGCTTGATCCTCTTCTTCTCATCAGCTTCGTACTCATCCTCATTTAAGCTATCGATTGGCCGCACATTTACGATCATTTCGGCTGCAACAGACATGAGAATTACGAAGAGCGGAAACGATGCCAGCACATATGGTGCAGCAATCTGTATCCATACTGGTGCATGTGGCAGGAACTTGTTCGGGTCAAAGTCATTTAACGAGATCGCTAAATTTGCGAATGTGCTTGTACTACAACAAATGGTAATGAAGAGGAGGAATTGTTTCGCTCTCAGCTCTTCAGAGCGATATTTTGCCTCGAGCAGGGCCTGCATCAGGATGATGGTTACCAGGTCCAGGAAGAAGCTGACAGCAAAGCCGAGATATTGAGCAATACCAGGAATATCGTGACCATTACCAGTGATGCCAAAGAAGATGCCCGCATGCAGGACTGAGACGGCCATGAAGATAATGTTGACCGTCCAAAAGAACCCAGCGCGTGTAAATAGTTTCGAATGCATCTGACCGAGCACCTTACCAATTATTGCTCGGCTCCTCACAATCACGACCACAATAGCAGCACTGAAGATAGCGGCAATCACGCCGGATGTGATATACGGGTTTAGGAAATATGAAGTGTCCATTATTGCAATTTCTCGCTTTCATCTGCTGTGTGTAAAGAATCAAGGACAATCTTTTTTTATTACAAAACGCAGCCCAGAAAGCCCCCGTCTTTTAAGCGGGGGATGAATCCCCAAAGGGGGCACGGTGGGCCTACCGCTTTTGGGGCTTGGGCATAGGGGATATACCTTCCTGCATAAAAGAATGTTCATTTTCCTTTCCTCTATCATGAACATTTGTATATTGACATGTGCGATATGATATACCCATATTCGTGAAAGGAGTAAACACACATGTTGGTCTACGAGTACAAACTTGATGGGAGCAAAAAGCAATATGCTGCCATTGATGAAGCTATTCGTACGGTCCAATTCATCCGCAACAAAAGCTTGCGATTGTGGATGGATGGCAAGAACGTCTCCCAAAACGACTTGCAGACCAATTGTGCTGTTCTGGCATATGAATACCCCTTTGCTCGTCGCCTCAACTCCATGGCTCGTCAAGCAGCGGCCTCCCGTGCATGGTTTGCTATCTCCAGATTCTATGAGAACTGTAAGAGCAAGAAACCGGGCAAGAAAGGATATCCCACTTTTCAGCACAACAATCGATCGGTGGAGTACAAAACCACAGGGTGGAAGCTTGACAAGACTGGCCGACATATCATCTTCACTGATGGCTGTGGCATTGGACGCCTCAAGCTCGTTGGTAATCCCAATCAACGCATCCAAGAATTCCCTCTCAAGCTGATCAAGCGGGTTCGTATTGTCAGACGAGCAGATGGATACTCCTGCCAGTTCTGCGTCGATACGGAGCGCAAAGTCGAGCATGTGGTATCTGGGAAGCAATTGGGCATTGATGTCGGGCTCAAAGCCTATCTCACTGACTCGAAAGGCAGAACAGTTGAGAACCCCCGACACTACAGAAAAGCAGAGTCGAGACTCAAACGACTCCAAAGAAGACTTTCTCGTAAGCACAAGAAATCTGCGAACAGAAAGAAAGCTCGCAAGCAACTGGCGAAGCAGCATCTGAAAGTCCAGCGGCAGCGTGAGGATTTTGCCAGAAAGCAGGCAAACGCGCTTGTCTCGTCTCACGACCTGATTGCCTATGAAGACCTTCAGATTAAGAACATGGTCAGAAATCGCAAGCTTGCCAAATCGATCCATGATGCAGGATGGGGGATCTTCCTGCAATGGCTGAAATACTATGCATCTTTGCATGCTATTCCAGTCATCGCTGTACCACCGCACTATACCAGCCAGAAATGCTCCGACTGCGACACTATTGTGCACAAGTCGCTTAGCATTCGGACACATATTTGTACTGGTTGTGGCGTGGTTTTGGATCGAGATCATAATGCGGCGTTAAACATCCTTTCGAAAGCTGTCAACGGTACCGAGGGGCACTCGGGAACCAGTGGGCATGTCCCGCAAAACGCTTCTGGAGACCTGGCCTCTACTGCGTCCTCCAAACGGAGACGTGGCAAGTCGGGTCGCTGAAGGAAGAACCCCCTCGGCTTTAGCCAGGGGAGTGTCAGTTCATTTGCAAAGAATAGCACATGAGGTGCGCTATGACTAGTTTTGGTAAGAAAGAGCTAGGCGACTTTTGTCATGGAGATGAATGTGTCGCCAAGTTGAGCTTGATACTGTCTGCATCCACTGCTATACTCCCTACATAATGCTTAAGAAAACACCTATAGTGTCAGACCCACACAGAAATGTAGGCAGGCTTCGACAAAAAGGAGCTCATTAGAGCAAACGAGGTCTCTATGTCTAAAGACAAGCAATTAAAAGGAGATCAATTACAGTTTGCAGTCCAAGCAGCCAAAATTGGCGTGTGGAACTGGTACGTGCCGGATAACGAAGTTACCTGGGATGACCAGTGTAAAGCACTCCTAGGACGTCCCGATATACACGGCATATTAGACTATGAATTTTTCCTCTCTATACTTCACCCCGATGATCATGAGCAGGTTCATATGTTTGTAAAACACATAATCAATAAGCGGGATGAAAACTACGGTACCGAATACCGCGTCATCTGGCCAGATCAGAGTGTCCACTGGATTGCCGTGCAGGGAAAGGGTTTCTATGACCAACAAGGCAAGATTATCCGCATGACAGGAGTTGTATTCGATGTAACCGAACGGAAAAATGTGGAAGCAGCTTTACGCGAGAGTGAGGCAAAATTTCGCCGATTAGTCGATGCCAACGTCATCGGAGTAATCATAGCCAATCTAGAAGACGGTAGTATCCTTGAAGCAAATGTAGCCTTCCTTTCGCTCGCTGGATATAACCAGGAGGATCTCGCAACTAGCCGCTTACGATGGCCGAATCTCATGACTCCTGAATTTGCTGATCGAAATGAAAGAGCTATACATGAAATGCTATCCACAGGAGTTCTCACACCTTTCGAAAGTGAGCTTGTGACAAAAGATGGTAAGCATATTCCTACTCTGGTAGCAGGTGCCCTTCTGGAGCAATCAAATGATACATCTATCTGTTTTATCCTCGATATGACCGCTCAGAAAGATGCAGCTAAACAAAAGGATGCATTCATCAGTTTGATCAGCCATGAACTGCGTACCCCTTTGACAAGTATCAAGGGTAATATTCAGCTGGCACAACGCCGTTTAAAGCGTCTCACGCAGACAGACGAATTGTTCTCTGCCGAAGAAAAAGCAGTCACCGATGAAGTGGACCTCTTGCTCGAACGCGCTCTGCATCAGACTGAAATTCAGAATCGATTAATTAATGATTTACTTGAAGTATCACGTATTGACGCTAATAAATTGGAACTGTCTCCAAGCTTGCATGATCTGGTTGCGATTGTCCGTGAGACCGTCGAAACTCTTCATTCCACTATACCAAATCGTCGGCTACTCTTCGAACATTCAAACCATGGTCAGGTGCTAGTCATAGTCGATACCGACCGTATTGGTCAAGTTATAACCAATTATATTACCAATGCCCTCAAATATTCAGCAGCCAGTGAACCCGTCATCGTCGGACTGACCGTAGAGGGAACAAAAGCAAAAGTTTGGGTACGAGACTTCGGTCCAGGACTGACACCTGAAGAGCAGGAAAAGATCTGGCATCGCTTCTATCAACTACCAAAGGGCCAAATCCATAGCAGCCACACAGTCGGTCTGGGACTAGGACTATATATCTGCCAAACCTTGATCAAGCGACACAATGGGAGGGTCGGTGTTGAAAGCCAGCTTGGTCAGGGATCTACTTTCTGGTTTACATTGCCCATCGCTAAGTGAAACAGCGAGGCTACCCAGGAAGTTATCCACAAGTTATCCACTTTGCAATCAAAAATTGGTGGATAACACTCTTTTCCTGCATGCTAATACGTGTTACAATGAAGTGGGGCAAAGTGGGGAATTTTGGGGAATTTTTATTGTCAATTGTACGTGTAGGCAAACTGTCTCTCTCTAGCCTTCTGGAATGCCCAGATCTGCGGAGATCTATTCTAAATATAGGCATGTAAAATCAAGAAGGAGGCGGATGGCTTTATTGAGAGAGTAAGGCATGTGCTATGTTTCTCGGCGAATATGAGCATACGATCGATGCAAAAGGGCGTTTGGCAGTCCCGGCAAGATTTCGAACACAGATGGACCGTGGAGCAGTCATCAGTAAAGGAATGGGAACCTGTCTATCGGTCTACACCTTTGAGCAGTGGGAGCAAAAATCAAATGAACTGGTCTCCGGGATGTTGACGGAGGAATTGCGCGATTTCGAGCGACGTATCTATCCTAGCGCTAGTGAAATCGAATTGGATGCTCAAGGACGTATGGTTATTCCGGCAAAATTGCGTGTATATGCAAAATTAGAAAATGAAGTGACGGTGGCAGGTGTACGTGATCATTTTGAAATCTGGGATCGTGCTACCTGGCAGGCCTATCAAGAACGATTAGACGCTGAGGGAAGCAAAATTCCTTTTTAAATCTATACTAGTTTTAAAATTAAGAATCTGGTTTTTATGCATAATGAACATTCACAACATACATCAGTGATGTTGGAGGAGGTACTAAAGTTCCTTCAGCCTGAAGCTGGTGGATGCTACGTTGATGGCACAGTAGGTGGCGGTGGGCATACAGCAGCATTGCTGGAACGTTCAGCACCCGATGGAAGGATCCTGGGGATTGATGCTGATGCCCATGCGCTGGAACGTGTAAGGGTAGGGCTTGCAAAGTATGTTGATTGCGGACGTTTAGTGCTAGTGCACGCAAACTTTGCTGATCTGGCCCATATTACTGCTCAGGCAGGTTTCAACGCGGTCCAAGGCGTCTTGCTCGACCTGGGCTTCTCATCGGATCAGATGGATGATCCTCAGCGTGGCTTCTCTTTTAGTGCCGATGGTCCTCTGGATATGCGGCTTGACCAGTCATTGGCTGTATCTGCCGCTGATCTGGTTAATACAGCCAGCGAGGTGGAACTGGCGAGTATCTTTTGGCGCTATGGCGAGGAATCACGTTCGCGTCAAATTGCCCGACGTGTTGTGCACAAACGAGCTATGGGAGCTATCACACGTACTAAGCAGCTAGCCGAGCTTGTCGCTGCTGGAGTTCCATACCGACATGGTAGTATTCATCCAGCAACACGCACATTTCAGGCATTGCGTATCGCCGTCAATCACGAACTAGAACGATTGGAGGCGGTACTTCCGCAGATTGTGGATGTTCTTGCGGCAAATGAAAGTGGTGGAAGCCCTGGTGAGGGGGAGCAGAGTCCTGGGAGAATGGCGATTATCGCATTCCATTCTTTGGAAGATCGCATTGTGAAAGAGTTTATGCGACGTGAGGCAACTAATTGCCTCTGTCCTCCACAGACACCTATCTGTGTCTGTGGTCACAAGGCTCGCTTACGTCTGTTGACGAAGAAGCCTGTGACACCAACTGCAGAGGAGGTTGAACGTAATCTTCGCGCTCGCAGCGCTAAGCTGCGAGCCGCTGAAGCTGCGATAGATGTATAGTGCAGTATCCTCAAAGCGGATCGTGAAAGATGTGGGCATAAGCCTTCATCAACCCCAGCATTGAGGTGGAGTATATATGAATAAATCGGAAAAGTCAATTGATTTTGCGATTTTAGGAAGGAATCTGGCATATGTACAGCCTGAAAGCACGGACAGCCGTGCCCCCTTTGGGGGTTGCCTCTCTAAAGGCAACATCGAGATCAGCTATGCCTGCTCAACGGCGCCAGCACATGCGTCCATTTTTCTTTCACATGGGGCCTACCGCACTATGTATTACATGCGTGCTACTAGTAGGCTTAATGGCAGTACTTTATCTCAGTCAAGTGGGCCAGGTGGTTGCTTCCAATCATCAGTTGCAGGAGATACGCAGCAAACAAGCTGCACTCGAGCGCCAAAATCAAGATCTGGCTGACACTCTTGCTCAGGAGCAATCACCTAACTATATCGCTGAGCAGGCCCAAAAAATAGGATTAGAGCCTGTTGATCCAAAAAATCTCTGGATACTCCGAGTTTCTCATTGGCGGGAAATCGGCAAGGCAGATCAACCTATTCAACCATAAATGTCCACCGTCGGAGGCTATTGATGAGCACTGAGTTGCGTCGGGCACGAAGTCGGCAAATGGTCATCTTTTTGCTAGGCTGCGCTGGGATGATAACCCTGCTGGGCAGGCTATATTACTGGCAGATGTGGCAATCTGGCCGACTCACACGACTGGCGAACAGTGAGCACATACAAAATCAAATACTCAATGCTCCACGCGGATTGATCTACGATGTAGAGGGACATCTGCTGGCTACCAATGTGGTGCGCGACGATGTGTATATCACACCACTTCAGTTCGCCTCGGACTTCGCCGATAATTATCCGGCAGAACTCTCTACTGAGGTTCATGCATTGCATCAGGTGTTACCCTCAGTATCAGAGGATCAGTTCAAGAAGGACTTCAGTCTCAGCCTTCAAGCCGTGCGTGTCGCCGAGCAGATCGATCCGGGGCAGAGCCAGAAGTTACGTAATCTGCATTTGCCGGATACCTTCTTACAGCCTCAGACATGGCGTATCTATCCGGGTGGCGATCTAGCTAGCCAGATCGTAGGCTATGTACACGATGGCAAAGGCATCTATGGTATTGAGGCGAAATATAATAAGCTTCTGGCTGGAAAAGCTGGCAGTTTCACGGCTGAAACCGATCTAAATGGTAATCCATTGACTGTTGGAGCCACCTCTGAGCAAGATGCGGTGAAAGGAACTGACCTGCGACTTACCATTGATAGTTTTATCCAGTATTATGTGCAGAGCGCTCTGCAAGATGCAGTCAAGCAGTTGGGCGGTCAGAGTGGAACGGTAGTTGTGCTTAATGCAGATAGCGGAGCTATTGTCGCCATGGCAGGTTATCCCACCTTCGATCCTAATAATTACGGCGATTTTGCCGATCAAAAAGGCTGCATCGGGAGTGAAGATGTGTATTTCACTCCCGCCCTGTTCTGTGACTATGAACCAGGCTCGACGATGAAGTCGGTAACAATGGCTGCGGCACTCGATCAACACGTCATTACACCAGATACTTCGATTAACGATCCTGGTTATCTGACATTTAGTAATGGTACTCCCACTGTGCATAACTGGAATGATGAGAGCTATGGTAAAGAGACGATGACGCAGGTACTGGAGCATTCCGCTAATGTCGGGGCGGCAAGTGTCGCATCTCAGCTGGGGGCAGATCGTTACTATCCATATCTGAAAGGTTTTGGTTTCGGTCAATCTATTGGATTGTTCAGTCCAGAAGATCCCGGGGGGTACCGCACAAATCAATCTGCTGGCTGGACGGAGAGTGATCTGACTCGACAGGCCTTCGGCCAGAGCATTACTGCCTCTCCGCTTCAGGTTGCTCGCGCTTATCAAGCCATCGCCAACGGTGGAGTGATGATGCAACCCTATATACTAGCTTCAATAAATAATAATGGGCATGTTGTTACAACGCAGCCACAAACGCTGCGGCGTGTGATCAGTGCGGAGACGTCGAAAACACTTACTGGAATGCTTGTCAGTACTGCCGAGTATAACAATATCACTTTGCCGGACTATAGTGTGGCGATTAAAACTGGTACAGCAACCACACAGGGTCTTTCGACTGATCAGACTGAAGCTTCTGTGGCTGGCTTTCTACCAGCATCAAATCCACAGTTTGTGATTCTGGTGAAGGTCGATCGACCGCAGAAAACGATTTACGGCGGCACGGCGGCTGGTCCTCTCTGGAAAGCTATCGCGCAGCAGTTAGTGTTACACTATAGTATTCCACCAGATCAATCGGTTAGGGCGCAATGAATGTCCTTTGGTACGTTGCGATCTAGCGAATGAGGCAACCGTATCACCTTTAGGTGATAGACCAGGAAGGTATAAAATGCAAAAAGAGGATGATGAGCGGCTGAAAGAGCAGCATGGGGAGGGAGACCAGACTGAGCTAAGCAACGTCTGGCTGGAGTTGCTAGGTCTGCGTCCTGGTGAAAACCGTGTTCCGATAGCCCCTGACCAGCAGGCAATCCCAGTGGTTGAAGGTGACCCCTGGCGGAAGTTACTACAGGCAGAAAATATTGAACTTGTTGATCTTCAGCAAGTGCATTTACCTATTAGTGAGCGGGAAGTAGAGCAACTGCTTCAGCTTATGCGAGAGCAAGCTACTGAGAATCCCGGTGATGGTAAAAATCCCGAAAATTAATCACTGATGAGATTATACTAGAAAATATGTTCTATGTCAAGTCCCTGATGGAAGATTTTTATCAACGTTACTGTGTCATCTTTAGGTGAAAGCCGCAATAAAAGCGCAGTGTCAACGCTTTTGGCAGAGGGCTCCGCGCTACAGGCAGGAAAGCGAGAATATAGGCTACTTATGCAACGAGACAAGCTGAGACAAGGGAAAAAAGCTGACGAAAGATCCGCCAAAGGCTCAAATCGAGAGCAACCCTCAAAGGGGACATACCCGGAGGGCACAAGGCGGCGAGAAGATTTATCACTTCCCGTCTTCCGTTCTCCTGCATTGGAGTCTGCCTCGCGCCAGAAACCCCAGGCTAACCGCCGTGTGCCCTTTGGGTATGCCTCCTTTGGGGGTTCGGCAAACGAAGCGGCTCTCTCTCCGCGTCGACCTGCGAGCACTCTACGAGGGAGTAAAATAAGCTATGCGGCTGAGGATAGGCTTGAGCATCCTGACATCTCTCGTACACCACGCAAGAGCCTGCCATACTTGGGGAGTAGAGTTTCCAATGCTGGTTTGCCTGCTCCATCAGCGGCTGTCGCACGAAAATCAAGCATGTTACCATACAACGAGCGGAGACTGCAATCTGCATCCTTATCTGTCCCTGTGCAAGTAATTAGCGAAGAAGAGCAAAAGAAGCTCGCTGCATTAGAGATGCACTTGCCACGTCTTGCAGGCAAGATAGACTCGGTGTTGCTCGTAGTGGTGCTAGCTTTAGTGTGTACTGGTCTGGTAATGGTCTATAGTGCAAGTGCTTTCATTGCAGTCAGTTACTACCATGATGCTTCTTACTTCTTTCAGAAGCAGCTATTGGGAGCGTTGCTGGGTGTGGCAGCGATGGTGGTGACAATGCGTATCGATTACCGACAATGGCGCAGGTTCTCACTAATGGGTCTGCTGATTGCATTCCCTCTGCTGGTAATTGTATTAAAGTTCGGCACGACTGCCTATGGTGCCTCGCGCTGGCTTACCTTCGGCTCATTTTTATCGTTCCAGCCGAGCGAACTGGCTAAATTGATGCTGGCTCTCTATATTGCCGATTGGCTGGCACGCAAAGGCAATCAGGTTGGGACTTTTCTCTATGGGCTGGCACCTTTCGCGATCTTGGTGGGTGCTATTCTAGGATTGGTCTTGCTTGAGAACGATATGGGGACTGCCATCGTTATTGCTGGCATGGCTGCAGCGATGTTCTTCACAGCGGGAGCGAATATCTCGCAGTTTTTACTGGCGATGAGTTGCGGAAGTCTGGTTTTCATTGCTCAAGCCTTTCGGGGCTATCGCTATTACCGTCTGATGGGCTTCCTTGATCCATTCAGTAATATTACCAGTTATAATTTGCAACTGTACCAATCATTATTAGCATTGGGATCTGGGGGTGCTTTTGGTCTCGGGTTAGGGACAAGCCGTCAAAAGACGGGCTATTTGCCTCTTCCCCATATTGACTCGATCTTTGCTATCATTGGTGAGGAACTGGGTTTTATCGGGTGTGCTGTCATCATTCTGCTATTCCTGCTGCTAGCGTTTCGTGGCTTTCGTCTGGCGAGGCGTACACAGGATGTCTACGGAGCACTATTGGCGACAGGTATCACGACTTGGCTGGTTTTACAGGTAATAGTAAACATCGGGTCCACGACCGCCTCAATTCCGTATACAGGGGTACCTTTGCCGTTTATTAGCTACGGCAGTTCCTCGCTCGTAGTCTCAATGGCGGCTGTGGGTGTGTTGCTGAATATTTCTCGTTATATCCGAGAACCGGAAGACCCCGCGTTCTCCCGTTATTCAATTACAAAAACAATTAGAAAGAAAGCTTTGAGGTAATAGAAGTCTATCTATGGCTTCCTTATTATCTCATGTGGAATATGTATGAGAGTTGTAATATCAGGTGGCGGCTCTGGTGGCCATATCTATCCGGCTCTCGCGGTTGCGACGGAGCTACAAGACAAATATAACGCTGACATACTCTATCTGGGGAGTGATGATGGCTTAGAGGCAGATCTAGTTCCTGCTGCAGGATTTCGTATGGCGGTAGTGAAAGCTGGCAAATTGCGCCGATATATCTCATGGCGCACTTTTAAAGGGATCGGGCGCGTTCCTGTTGGAATGGTACAGGCAGTTGGATTGGTGCATAAATTTCGCCCGCAAGTTGCTTTTACCAGTGGTGGATATGTGGCAGTGCCAGCTGGCCTCGCAGCCAAGCTGAATGGCGTGCCCTTGCTGATGCATCAGCAGGATGTGCCGCCAAATTTATCGAATAGGCTAATTGCACCTTTAGCAACATCCATATCGGTAGCCTTTGCGGAGTCAGTGCGCTATTTCCCAGCCCGCAAGACGCTCCAGTTGGGCAATCCCGTGCGCCAGGAGATCCTGGATGCATGCCAGATCACGCCGCAGCAGGCACGTACTGAGCTTGGCTTTGCTCCTGAGGTCCCGCTTTTGCTTGTGACTGGTGGAAGTCAAGGGGCTCGCCGTCTTAATCAGGTGACAGTGAAGGCCTTGCCCGAACTGCTGAAGGACTGTCAGGTCTTGCAGATTAGTGGGAACAACCTTTTCGCAGAGACGCAAGCACTCTCTGATGAGGTACTGGCTAATGTGGATGCTACGGATAGACAGCGCTATCGTCTAGTCCCTTATATGTCCGATGAAATGCCAATGGCGCTACAAGCGGCCGAACTAGTAATCTGTCGGGCAGGGGCAGCGACCCTAAGCGAACTAGCAGTATTGGGAAAACCAAGTATTGTGGTGCCGCTACCTCCTGCAATCGGTGGATCTCCACAGGAGATCAACGCCGAGACTTTCGGAAAAAAACAGGCAGCTGAAGTGATTCGCAATGCTGATTTAGAACCTGAAGTGTTAGTAGAACATGTAAGGTATCTTATTACATCACCTACTAGCCTGCTTTCAATGGCAAAAGCCGTCAGAAGTTTTGCCAAGCCGACGGCTACAGAGGATATCGTGAAGACGATCGTCAAGCTAGCAGACGGGGTAACCGTGTACCTTTAGGTATGGCACAGGAGAAAAACATTTGAAGAAGACGCATTTGCATTTTATGGGTATCGGTGGACAAGGTATCTCGGCAGTGGCACAAATGGCGCTTCTAACTGGTGAGACGGTGACAGGCTGCGACCGGAGCATCTCCGCAACGGCCAAAGAGCTGCAGCAACAGGGAATTGCTGTGCAGGTTGGTCATAGTGCTGATCACCTGGATGGTGTAGATACACTAGTCATCAGCCCGGCAGTACCGGCACTGGATCCACAGAATCCTGAACTGCTGGCTGCACAGCAGCAAGGAGTGCAAGTTGTAACCTGGCAGGAGTTGCTTGGGCAATTGATGCACGGCAAATGTGTTCTTTCTGTCTCGGGAGTACATGGGAAAAGCACGACGACCTCAATGCTCTCGCTATTGCTGACGGATGCCGGACTGGATCCAACCTGTATGATCGGAGCTGTGGTACCACGCTTCGGAGTCAATTATCGCCTGGGGAAAAGCCAATATTTTGTTAACGAAGCGGATGAGTTCAACCATAACTTTTGGCACTATCATCCGCGTCTGGCGATTGTGAAATCGATAGAGTACGAGCATCCAGAGTTTTTCGCCGACTACGAGGCATTCCTAGCAGCCTTTGAGCACTTTGTCCGTGGAATGGATATGAACAGCGATTGGCCTTTACCGCCGACACTGCTCTTGAATGCCGATAATGCCGGATGCCTGGAATTGCTGGAGCGTTTGCAAGACTGGCCAGGACGTGTCTTGACATTCTCGATCGAGGGCGGCGGACGCGATAAATCGGGTCCCTACGCCATGGGCAATGAATTGCCCATTGGATCGTCACGCGATTTATCGCCATCGGTAGGGGCCCAATTCATTGCGCCCGTGCTATCCCAACCGCCAACGTTTGAGGCGTATGATATTAACCTGGATGGTGAAACGAGTTTCCGCGTCAGGATACGCACCGGAAATGCATTTCCTGAGCGTTTTATTCGTTTACGCCTACCAGGTGCCTTTAATATAGAGAATGCTCTGTCAGCTCTGGCAGCTGCACATTGTATTGGTGTTCCTGCCGATTCGATTATCAATACGCTGGAGGGCTTTGGTGGTACCAGACGGCGTTTTGACATACAACACGAGGGACCATTGCAGCTGAAGAAGGGCGAGCTAGACGATGTGATGCTGGTCGATGACTATGCACATCATCCAACAGCCATTGCTGCGACCTTGGAAGGTGCACACCGCCGATATCCTGGCCGTCGCTTGGTGGCAGTCTATCAGCCGCATATGTATAGTCGCACGAAAGCCTTTTTTGAACAATTCTTAGAGGCTTTTGACGCAGCCGATATTGTCATCATTGCTGACATCTTTCCAGCCCGTGAGCATGACACTGGTCTGATCCATTCACGTGATCTCGTGACAGCCCTTGCAGAGCGTCCTCGCTTTGTGCAGGGAGGAGCCCAGGTCTATCATGGTGGAGATGTCGGCGAGACCACACAAGTGTTGACCAGTATGCTGCACTCAGGAGATCTGGCGGTGATTATGGGGGCTGGGGATATTTATACCGTTGCTGATCAATTGCTGCATTCTGCCAAACAGGCCTAGGGGGAAAACCATATGACATTCGATGTCGAGACTGCCTATACCAAACTTCGCTCACAATTTGGAGAGCGTGTACGCCGTAATGAGCCGTTAGCGCGTCATGGCACTTTTGGCGTGGGTGGTCCAGCTGATGTCTGGGTCTCTCTCGATACGCAGGAAGCCCTGATTGGTCTAGTAACAATATGTGCTGAGTGCTGCTGGCCTCTGCTGATTACGGGCAACGGTACAAATGTATTGTATGCTGATGAGGGAGTCCGTGGTGTAGTAGCTCGTATAGCCCTGAATAGCTATACGATTCAAGATTTCGCAGATGGAACGGCATTATTAATGGTAGGAGCGGGAGCGAGTTGGCCACGGCTATTAAATGAGTTGGCTCCTCTGGGTTGGGGGGGATTGGAATTTGGACCGGGAATACCAGGAACATTGGGAGGAGGTGTGATTAGTAATGCAGGTGTGCACGGTCATGACCTGGGACAGGTGCTGGAGTGGGTTGATGTCGTAGATGCACGCCAGTCTGAGGAGAACAGAGTAGCACCAACAATCGTGCGCTACCAGCATGCCGACCTCAATCTGGACTATCGTCACAGCCGTTTTCGTGCACAGCGACGCGTACAGTTTGATCAGCAGGGCTATCCACTTACAGCCCTGCGTAAGCTGATAGAACCCTCTGAAATTATTATGCAACTGGGTGTACGCCTCTACCGGGAGGATCCTCAGAAGCTGCGTATGGCCATTGATGAACATAAGCTATACCGGAAGCGGACGCAACCATCGCAACGGAGTGCTGGCTCGGTGTTTAAGAATCCACCGGGCGACTCTGCAGGTCGACTCATTGAGGCTGCTGGCTTGAAAGGCATGATTCATGGAGGTGCACAAATTTCGGAGCGTCACGCTAACTTTATTGTCAATGTAGGTGGTGCAACTGCCGCTGATGTAGCAGCATTGATCAAGGAAGCACGCAGCCGCGTATATACACAGTTCGGTGTGGAGTTGGAATTGGAAGTGGAATTGCGTGGCTCGTGGAAGGTACCAGAAACATGACGGATCAGAAAAAGAAATCAGAACGAATGTCTTTACAAGACTATTGGGCTATAACTGAGGAAGATAACTCTCCCCAAAACTTTTCCTCACAAAACAAGTACGAATCCTCTAAAAGAGGGAGCCAGGTGCACAAAGATGCCGTATCTCCCCATACATTGCGGCGAGTGGTCACCAATCCAGATGCGGATCCCTCAACAGCGTGGGATACTTTTGCTCAGCGTAAACAGGAGCGAGGTCGCGAGCGTGCAAAATCAGAGAAGTACATGAAATCGGTACCGCGTACACTAGCTCAGACTGGTGCACCTGCGACGCATGGACGTGCCAGGACAGCAAAACGTCCATTACCCGATAACAATTCGTTCATTCCCAGGCGCAGTAGTCAGCGCAACGGATGGAGAGGTTTCCTCTGGAGAGTGCTGGGAATATTCGGACTTGGTAGCGTCGCTACCCTGTCTGTGATTTTTGCGCTGACGAGCGAGACTTTTCGTATCAATCGAGTAGATATAGTAGATACGCACGATAGTGTACTTATCCAGCATATTCAGCATATGGATATGCAGGGTCAGAACATCTTCTTGCTCGATGTGGCAGGGCTCACTCAGCGAATTGATGCGCTGCCCCAGGTAGCCTCAAGCGAATTGAGCAAGCAATGGCCAAACAAAGTCTCGATCCGCGTCGCAGAGCGTGTTCCAGCGTTGCTCTGGCAGACGCCACAGGGCACGTATAGCGTTGATAACCAGGGCGTAGTTATTGCGCCAGTAAGTGAAACCCCCAAAGGGGGCACGGCAACCAAAATGGATTATATGAGTACTGTGATTGACCTAACATCACAGAGTAAATCGCAAAGACAAAATGGACAGTCAGGGCAGATAGCGCAAATGTCTAACTTGCATCCTGGAATGCGCATGAACGGCGGCAATATCGCCTTCGCAGCGGATGTGCTGAAACTCCTCCCCCAGATGGCTGGTGTTTCGACGTTTAAGCTGTACTATGATGGTACAATGTATACTGGTGGTATTGGTCAATGGGAAGGGGGGCCAGGTAGTAAGGGATCGTATATCGTCGAAAGTCCAGATGGTTGGAAGGCCTATCTTGGCGGTCCCGATGACACCAATCCGTTGAGCAATAAGCTCATTGAACTGCGCGAGATCCTTGCTCTTGCTCAGAAACAGCAACTCAATGTAGCAACTATTGACCTACGTTATGGCGTGCATCCAGTGTTCACTTTAAAATAATAAATATATGAAAAAAACAAATAATATATATCAACCATTGTGCTTGTAATGCGTCTCAAGAGCGTACCGCCCAATTAGGAGCGTAGATCGTGCAAGAGCGGGTGATCGTCGGGATCGACGTCGGAACAACAAAAATCTGTGTCCTGGTCGGCGAACTGGATCGAGACGGGAAGCTGAATATTGTTGGCGTTGGCACCTGCCCTTCACAAGGGTTGCGCCGTGGTGTGGTGGTGAACATTGAAGAGACTGTCACTTCAATTGCTGCGGCGCTAGATCGTGCAGAACGCCTTTCTGGAAAGAAAATTGCCTCGTCCTATGTAGGCATAGCTGGCAGCCATATTGCTTCGGAGAATAGCAAAGGCTTTGTCGCCATTTCACCCAATCATCGTGATATTACACCCAACGATATCAGCCGAGCTGTGGAGGTTGCGCAAGCCATTGCCATTCCTGCCAACCGTGAGATTATCCACGTGATTCCGCGTGGGTATGTCATTGATGGTCAGGAGGGTATTAAAAACCCGATAGGCATGTCTGGTTTTCGGCTGGAAGTAGAGGCACATATCATTACAGGTTCAGTGTCCTCGATACATAACTTGATTAAATGTGTAGATAAGGCCCGTGTAGATATTGAAGATATCGTCCTGGAGCCACTGGCTTCGGGCTTAGCAGTGTTGGAGGATGGAGAGACCGACCTGGGGGTAGCGCTGATCGATATTGGCGGCGGTACGACAGACATTGCAGTCTATACAGACGGAGCGATCTGGCATACCGTGGTTCTACCTATCGGAGGCAATCTGATCACCAGCGATATTGCCATCGGTCTGCGCTTGCCTATGGGAGTCGCAGAAGAACTCAAAGTGACTTATGGGCATTGTGACCCTTCAGCCATTGACGAAGAGGACATGATTGATCTATCGCAGTTCATGTCCGATTGTGATGATCTTGTTCCACGCAAATTGCTCGCCGAGATTATCCAAGCACGCGTAGATGAGCTCTTCTCTATGGTGCATGAGGAGATTAAGAAATCCGGATATGAGGGATTGCTGCCTGCAGGCGTTGTCATTACGGGGGGAACAGCGGAGTTACCAGGCATTTTGGAAACAGCTGGTCTAATCCTCGATTTGCCTGTGCGCATTGGGTCTCCGCTTGGTTTGCATGGTCTGGCCGATTCTATTAACCGGCCCGCTTATGCCACCTCGGTTGGCTTATTGCTATGGGGGTTGCAACACGCTGCCCTCATGGTTGCAGAAGAGGACATGGAGGGAATAGGAACAACGGACAATTTTGTCGCTCGTCTTGGCCACTGGCTGCGTGCGTTTATTCCTTAAAAAGATAGTGACTTATATATTAAGAAGCACAATCATATCTCATATGTTAACAGGAGGAAGTTGTTCGTTCTTAATAGATAAGAGACTCGAAAGGGGCCACGAAAATGTTACCAATGGGAAATCATCAACTTGAAGGCTTTGCCCAAATCCGTGTGATCGGTGTTGGGGGAGGGGGCAGCAATGCTGTGAATCGCATGATCCTGGCTAATATGATAGGAATTGAATTTATTGCGATGAATACCGATGCCCAGGCCTTACTGCTGACAGAGGCTCCACATTGTATCCGTATCGGCGACAAGCTTACTCGTGGCCTCGGTGCTGGTGGGAACCCCAGTGTTGGCACAAAGGCTGCTGAAGAGAATGCAGAAGACATCTATGAAGTGCTCAAAGGCTCCGATATGGTGTTTATTACAGCCGGTATGGGAGGCGGCACTGGAACAGGAGCGAGCCCAGTAGTTGCCCAGATTGCGCGTGAGGTCGGTGCTCTCACAGTAGGAGTTGTTACCAAGCCCTTCGCATTCGAAGGCAAGAAGCGCCAGTTGGCTGCCGAGGAAGGCATTAATAATCTGAAGCAACATGTGGACACACTGATTACGGTGCCCAACGATCGTCTGTTACAGATCGCTGATAAACGGACTTCCCTCTCCGATGCGTTCAGACTTGCCGACGATGTCTTACGCCAGGGCATTCAGGGCATTAGTGACCTGATCACGGTACCTGGCTTAATTAATCTAGACTTCGCAGACGTCAAGACAATCATGTCTGCGGCAGGCTCTGCATTGATGGCAATCGGAGAGGCGAGTGGTGATACACGTGCAGTTGAAGCTGCACAAATCGCTATTGCCAGCCCATTGTTGGATATTGACATTAGTGGTGCTCGTGGCGTGCTCTTCAACATTACCGGGGGCATGGACATGACTCTCTTCGAGGTCAACGAGGCAGCAGATATCATTAGTCAGGCTGCGCATCCAGATGCCAATATTATCTTTGGTGCTGTACAGGATGCCAATTTTGATGGGCACGTCAAGATCACTGTGATTGCCACTGGTTTTGACGCTGGATCTGGACGTCCACAGCCAGTACCATATGCGGTATCGCGATCAATCCCTGATTATGATCGTAGTAAGCTCTACAATGTGTCTGCGTCAGGGGCTGGCGCGAATGGCACGAATAACGCAAACGTTCCACCACGTTCAGCGCAATCACAGGGAGCTTATAATCTACCTCCAGTGACGCCACCTGTCAACATGGCCAATCATCCAACGGGGCCACTGTCAACTGAGCCATCTGCCCAGCGTAGCCAGAGTGGCCTGTTACCTGCACAGGCTACTCCATCGTTAGTGGAGACGGGCCACCATCGTGCATTTACTCCGCCACTGCCTGAGCCAGGGGATGATATCAATGAAGACGAGGAAGAGTATGAATTGGAAAAAGAGGCTTCGGCAATAGAGGATTCACACCAGCGCTTGCCTGCGCCTGAACCAGAACCACAGGCATCTCCCCAGCGCCCGGGTGGTCAACAGCGCCATGTTCGACGCCTGGATCGTGGTGCCGCTGATGGTACACGAGGCAATCGCAATGGCTCTCCTGGGGATGTCATCGACATTCCGGCGTTCTTACGAAAACGGTAAGAGAGGGTACTGATTGTCACACCGAGCAACTGAGGAGACCTATAAGCCTATAGGTCTCTTTTGACCTCATTGTGCATAACATCTCGATTGGCGAGGGTTCAGTCTCTTTCTAGACATGCGAATAGCCTCATAGTCAGAGGCAAGTGTCGCTTCTCGCTGATCAAGTTGGGTGGAGAGAGTATCCAGGAAAGCATACTTGAGGTTTAATTCAGCCAACTGCTGTTCTAAATCCACTCGTTATAAGCACTAAGCTCCGATCTTATTGGCTGTTTTTCCCAAATTGCCAGGAATATCCTTATTCAGGCCGATATGATTGACAACAACCTTAACACCTGGAATGCCGATCATTTCGCGCTCTAGAGTATATTTTATCTTAGAATTGGGCACATCGCCGTACAGATGCAGGATATAGTTCTCGACCAGCATCGAGATATTTTGTGCCCCATCTAACTTGCCCTGCGCTTTGAGATTTTCGAGACGTTTATAGGCCATGGTCAGAATCTCATCTTCGGCAATGACAAAGTTCTTAACGTCGATCACACCGTCCACTGAGCGCAGTGCATCCTCGAGTTCCTGGCGCTGGGCTTGCAACTCGGTCTTACCATAAATGGCCAGAACGATACCTTCACTGCCCTGGTCACTCTCGATCTCGACCTTGATAGGATGCGTACTGTAAGCAGTGCTGCCGAACGTGACAATGCGCTCTACGACCTCATGAGCCTTGTCCAGCACTTGCTGAGCTGGTGGTGCAGGTTTTTTAGGTGTATAGGTAGGTGCTTCGTGCGTTGTCGTGGCCATGGGATCTTCCAGTCCCCAGCCCAGAATGCCGATCAGTACAAATGGTACTGCAATAATAACGAGCCAGGGGTTATCGGGAATGAACAATAATCCTGCTACTGCTACCAGAATAGCTGCACTTAGCAGCAATGGCCAGTAGCTTGGGCCAGGCAAATGAATATGATGCTCTCCCTCTTCAATCTCTTGCTCTATCTCATGTATCTGCGGGGGATTAGATATATCATTCACTGCGATATTTGCGCTGTGAAGGGAAGTTTCCATGTGCGCTCGCTCTCCTTTGAGAATGGTATACAATTGATGAGGACTCTTATTGATAGCTAATACTTGCCCTCGTATCCTAGCATAGCAAATATATGGGTTTCGTGCAAGATATAGTTCCAAGCTCTCAGGCTGGGCTGTCTGGTCAATCTTTCGATCCTGATTTCCGGGGGACACAGCCCTTCCTGGGAGCACATTCATCCTCTGGGATATCGTCGTCGGAGGGAGGACCAGGAGATATCCATATCTCCGTGGTTTTACACATCTCCTGCTTCCGTTGCTCTCACGCTTGGTATTGTTCGTCGCTGACCTGCTCCAGCCAGTCGACGGTCTTGCCGTCGAGCTGTTCCTGAATGGCGATGTGTGTCATGGCCGCCTTTTCCGTAGCGCCGTGCCAATGTTTCTCACCCGGCTCAAACCAGATCACATCACCCGGCCGAATTTCCTCGATTGGACCAGCCCAGCGTTGGGCCCGGCCACAGCCAGCTGTCACGATCAAGGTCTGGCCCAGCGGATGGGTATGCCATGCTGTTCGAGCGCCGGGCTCAAACGTGACACTGACGCCGCGCACGCGTGCTGGATCGGGTGCCTCGAAGAGGAGGTCAATGCGTACCGTGCCAGTAAAGTACTCGGCCGGTCCTTTGCCGGACGGTTGTGAGCCACTTCTTTTGATGTCCATTTTCTGAATTCCTCCACGTTGAATTGTTTTTTGTACCTCATAAGACCTCACGCTCCCATCTCTTGCGGTTTTCCGTGACGTGAGAGCCGATGAGGGCTGGGAAGACCAACATATCAGGCCGCTTTGTCCCTTCTTGAAGAAAAGTCCAGCTTGCCTGCAAAAGTAGAGAGGTATTCTCTATCTAGAGATAATTATAGACGCGCCTTTGCACGGAGTGATAGGCACCGTGATTGTGAATGAGGGTGCAATCGTCCAATCCCATCCCACGGATGCGATACCCACATAGCTAACCACCATGCAGAGCAATGCCTCACCTTTGCTTGACTCATCAGCATCGATTTGCTATCCTGTTACTGCACGAATAGTCTGTAGATCATCTTGAGAGGAAAGCAGATGCCATGATGAGAGATCTGATTGGGCAACAATTGGGCAATTATCGACTGGTGAAGTTATTAGGACGTGGAGGCTTCGCAGAGGTCTACCTGGGCCAGCATGTGCAAATCGACACCCAGCAGGCGGCGATCAAGGTTCTCTACCTGACTGGAGTCGATCCACACAAATTTCGACAGGAGGCCCAGACCATCGCCTCGCTGAAGCATCCGAATATCATCCGTCTGTTCGACTTCTCGGACCAGCGGGACATGCCATTTCTCGTCATGGATTACGCCCCCAATGGCTCACTCGGGACACGTCATGCTGCTGGGGAAAGAGTGCCATTGGCAACCGTGGTGCAGTATGTCATACAGATCGCCAGTGCCCTGCAATATGCTCATGGCATGCATATCATTCACCGCGATATCAAACCCGACAATGTACTACTGGGTTCTCACGGAGAACTCTTGCTCAGCGACTTTGGCATCGCCGTGCTTTCCAAAACGGGACGGGCGACAGTGAATGCCCCTGGAGGAACCGCTGGAACTCCCTATTACATGGCCCCGGAAATGTTCAGGGGAAAGCCAGACAAGGCTAGTGATCAGTATGCATTAGCAGTGATGGTCTATCAGTGGTTAAGCGGTAGCCTGCCATTTAGCGAGGGCGATTTTATTCAGTTGGGTTATCAGCATACACACGAACCTGTCCCACCACTGCGTGACAAGGCTCCATTGGTATCAGGAGAAGTCGAAGCGGTGGTGATGAAGGCACTGGCCAAGGACCTCCATCAGCGCTTTGCCACGGTGCAAGCCTTTGCTACTGCCCTGGAACAGGCTAGCCAGACGAAGTCCTCGATCGTTGTATCAACACCACCAACTTCTGTGCCATCTGAACCAACCCTGCCTCCAGTCTCCACAGTGCTGGCATCACCAGTGACAGCAGTCCAGACACCGAGCGCGATGGACACACCAGCAGTTCAGCCTCTTTCTCCAACGATTCCTGCCAGAGTAGTGACATCACCTGACGCCCAGATAAGACCTCAACCTCCAATGAGCAAACGTCCTGCACCAAACCCTCGTCTTGCTCTTCGATCTCAACTCACTTGCCGCAGGATTCTGATTAGTTTAGCAATCACAGAAGTAGTAGCTTTTATATTGGATCTAGCTTGGTTTCATAGCACCGGAGTTCTGATTGGTCTAGCAATCGCAGGAGTAGTGGTAGCAGGTAGTGGGGCTATCTGGTGGATACTTGCTTCACATCCACTTTATGTCTATAGAAGACATTCTCATTGGGTGAAGGCAGTAGCATGGTCCCCAGATGACAAGCGCATCGCCTCTGGTTCTTTTGATAAGACAGTGCAGGTCTGGGATGCTACCAATGGGAATCATGTCTTCACCTATAAGGGACATTCTGATAGGGTAAAGGCAGTAGCATGGTCCCCAGATGGCAAACGTGTCGCCTCGAGTTCTTGGGATAGCACGGTGCAGGTCTGGGATGCTGCGGATGGGAGCAATGTCTTCACCTATTGGGGGCATTCTAGTCGTGTGAATGCAATAGCATGTTCTGCGGAGGCAGTAGCATGGTCCCCAGATGGCAAATACATCGCCTCCGGCTCTGGTTCTTTTGATAAGACGGTGCAGGTCTGGGATGCTACCAATGGGAATCATGTCTTCACCTATAAGGGGCATGGTGGTGGGGTGTACGCAGTAGCATGGTCCCCAGATGGCAAGCGCATCGCCTCTGGTTCTTTTGATAAGACAGTGCAGGTCTGGGATGCCGTGGATGGGGGCAACGTCTTCACCTATAAGGGACATTCTTATGAAGTGACAGCAGTAGCCTGGTCACCGGATGGCAAGCGCATCGCCTCTTCTGGTGGATATAAAGATAATACGGTGCAGGTCTGGGATGCCATGGATGGGGGTCATGTCTTCACTTATAAGGGACATTCTTATGGAGTGGATGCAGTAGCATGGTCACCGGATAGTAAGCGCATCGCTTCTGGTTCTTTTGATCGGACGGTGCAGGTCTGGGATGCTACCAATGGGGGAAATATCGTCACCTATAAGGGGCATTCTAGTCATGTGAATGCAATAACATGGTCGCTGGATAGCAAGCGCATAGCATCTGGCTCTCATGATAAGACGGTGCAGGTCTGGGTATCATCGTGAGGGTGGGTGAAGGTGCAATTGCCCAACCCCTTTAGGTTTGCATATCTATGGTATACTGTGGTTGACAAAGCTATGTGAACTCTCCATTTTTGTCAACTAGGAGTAAACACAGATGATTGGTGACAGAATCAGACAGGCTAGATTAATCGAGGGTGCAACGCAAGATGAGGTGATAGCTCGCCTTGCCTCATTGGGAGTGAAGCTTAGCAAGGCAGCGTTGTCTAAGTTCGAGCGGAATCAATGCAACCCGACTGTGTCAGTGTTGATGAATCTGGCATCAGTACTACATGTGAGTGCGTCCTACTTTGTCCAAGAGCCTCAGGTAGAGATGACGTGGGTAGCTTTTCGTAAGACCACTCGTCTGACTACCACGCAAGAAGAGCGTATCCAGGCTTTTGCCAAGGATAGAGCAGAGAAGCAGGCTTGGCTACAAATGAAGCTATACCCAGATGAAGATACGTATTTTCCGCGTCCAATCTCCGTTCAATCAGAGCGAGATGCTGAACATGCGGCAGAATACCTGCGTCAGCAGTGGAATCTGGGTGAAGATGCTATTGAGAGCATAGCGCAAATTTTTGAAGATCATGGAGGGGTGCTGATTTTCTGGGAGACACATCAAGGAGAGTTTGATGGCCTGTCGGGATGGGTAAATGAGACGATCCCAATTGCTGTTGTCAATAACGGTGTGAGTATTGAGCGGCGCAGGCTTAATCTGGCCCATGAACTGGGGCATATGATTATGCTCTGTGATACCCTTTCTGAGGACGAACAGGAAAAACTGGCACAACGCTTTGCTGCTGCCTTCTTGGTGCCAGCGAAAGTGGCTATCCATGAATTAGGGGCTAAGAGAAAAAGAATTGAGCTAGAAGAGTTAGCTCTTTTGAAGCAGAAATATGGATTAAGTATAAAAGCATGGATAAAGCGTTCTCATGAATTAAATATTATTAATGATATTCTATGCAATAATTTGCTCAAATTTCTTAAGGAGCGAGGTGATAGTAAGCAAGAGCCTATAGAATATGTTAGTAAGGAAGAGCCTATGAGGATGAAACAAATGGTTCTGCGAGCACTTGCGGAGGGCGTCATTTCAGAAGAGACAGCTTTGAAGCTTTGTCCTCATTGCATCTGCAAAAGTGAGGCGCAAATAACGCAACCTGAGGGTCGGAGGTATACTGCAAGATATCTCATGAAACTTTCGCTTCAAGAAAGAGACAAGCTACTCGCGGAGGTAGCAGAGAAAGCTGCAAAGGACTACGCTTCTGATGAAGACTTGAATGACTTTGACGCGTATGATGAGGTTGATGTAATTGAAGAATATTAGTAGGGGAGAGATTTGGTCCGTAAACTTTAATCCGTCCGTAGGAACTGAAATTCAAAAGGTTCGTCCTGCTGTCGTTGTTCAAGTAGATGGGCTTTCAAAACTAGACCGTACCATCATCGTACCAATCACAGATTGGAAGCCCTATTTTGCCTCTTACCTGTGGATGATCTATCTCCAGCCAACAGAGCACAACGGCTTAAGGAAAGCTTCGTGTGCAGATGCATTGCAGGTCAAATCTGTCGATAATTCAAGGTTTCAAAACCATATCGGCAGACTTCATTCTGTAGATATGGATGAAATAGCGGCAGCTATCGCATTTTGTGTTGGCTACCAAAGTCCGCCAAGTCAGGTGTAATAGCACGGCTATTTATGGCTTTACTGCACGCAAGCTTTCGAGGATTAAGACAGGACTCATGTCAAATTTGACACATTTCTGCGCGGAATGGAGCAGGATTCATGGTTTCCCATAAGGAAGAAATTGAGGCAGCGAATGAACGCGCCGCCGCCCGTCTCTCAAGAACACCTACGGCAACCGCAGCACATTACGATCAACACTTAGGCCGCGTGGTCATTGATCTGAGCAGCGGTCTTTCCATCATGTTTAGACCGCAGGATACTGAGGGACTTGAACAAGCCAGCCCAGAACAGTTGAGCGAGATAGAGATCTCACCGTCAGGATTAGGGTTGCATTTCCCCGCCATTGATGCGGACATTTACTTGCCAAGTCTTTTGGAAGGGTACTTTATAACTTGTCATTTTCACGGGGAGGCTCACCACCTTTCCGGTTAAGTATTTGCCAAAACGTATCAAGATTTGCTTCTTGCCGTGCCTTATCAAAAAAGGCTGCAGTCTTCATAGCAGAAAGCTTTTCTGAAATTGCTACGATTATAAACTGGTTCATACTGCCACCATCTTCTTCTACAGTTTCTTTTAGAGCCTGTTTCAGAGAGTATGGTAAACGCAATGGATAGGTTGCACTATCTTTCATAACTTTATCCTCCTCATTATTTCTGCTGGTGCCAGAGTTTCAATACCAAAATTGCTTGGGATCGTACCAAAGTGACGTTTGTTAAATGTTATTAGTGCATTTGCACCACCATTTACTGCTGCCTCCAGTACCATCTCATCATTTGGATCATTCAACTGTGGACGCCAAAGGAAGTGGGTTGTAACTGGTTCTACTAGTGAAATGACGGTCTGTACAAATTCCCATGCTTCACTGGCTTTAAGTCCAGCGACAAGTATATGTTCAGCACGAGTACACACAGCTTGATATTCTATAGCCAATGTAACACTAGCTAGTAAAAGTACTTGTTTGTTTGCTGCCGCCTTGAGCAAAGCACTAGAAGCACCTTCAGGACTACGCATAGCCGCAACAATTATGTCTGTATCTAAAACCAATCTAAGCACAATGATATCATATCACATATGATGTCTTTTTGCAATATATTATTGAAGCTAGGGTAAGGTTCATATTTTTGCGCAACCATCGCATATGCCCCACCCCACGGGCGCAATGAATTGGGCCCCTACGACTCGCGCAATAAATTGCTCGTGTGGCGATTTATCGCCTGTTTTGTAGGGACCCGATTTATCGCGTCCGCTTGACCGCACACACCTCCACACAAAAATATGAACCCCACCCTTGAAGCTAGACGGAGGGTTGATTACGCTTGTTCTTTCAGCAAAATCTGCAAATCTGCAGTTAATTGTGCGGGAGTGAAATCGTTGCTACTGAGGAAGACACGCTCGTGTCCCTGCTTGTCAATCACAAAAATTGCCATACTGTGATTAATGTTCTGTTGCTGTGCTTGCGCATAAATGCTGTAGTTTGACCAGACTGGTGACAACTGTTGCTGGGTACCTATAAGGTAATGCCAGTAATCGGTCATTTGATGCTGCTGTGAGAAGTTCAGTGCCGCTGCAACGTCATCTCTTTTCGGATCTGTACTAATTGCTAGTACGCCGACATTGTGAGCATCTTTACCAAGTTCGAGCATTGTACTGTGCAAGTGCTCGGCGGTCAGTGGACAGACGTCGGGACAATGCGTGTAGAGAAAAGTCAGCACAACTGGCTTCCCCTTAAACTGCTGCAGGGAGATCTGGTTGCCGGACTGATCGGTCAGACGAAAATTGGGCGCAGGCGCTCCTGCAAGATCAGTTCCCTGCAAACTCGATCCATTAGGGATGCCCGCAGAATTATGCTGCTGTATGACTGTTACCACGATGATGACTAGGATGGCGAATGTGATAACGGATAGTCGTGAGGCCAGCCGCCAATTCATACCAGCTTTTATAGTTCGCATCTCTGTTTTCATTATTGCGCATCCTCTTTTTGAATGGCGAGATTGTACCTACACTGGTACCAATCCGACTGATCAACGCGATTTATCGCCATGGGTAGGGGCCCGATTTATCGCGCCCGCCCCGCCTACTGGAGAACTCTATCGATGACCATGACTGCAAAAATAGCTGCCAGGTAACAGTTCGAGTACCAGAAGATAGTACGGGCCCAGTACTTTGTCTTATCACGCATAAGGCGAATCGACATGTAGATCAGGATACTTCCCAGGGCTAGTGCAAATACAAGATAGAAGTAACCCATTACGCGCATCACAAACAGAATCAGAGTAACAGCTACTAACAAAAGTGAATACAGGAAGATTTGACGGCGAGTCTCACCTTCACCCATCAAGACAGGTAGCATGGGCACACGGGCTTTCTCATAGTCCTTCTGAATGAGCAGGGAAAGAGCCCAGAAGTGGGGCGGCGTCCAATAAAAAATGATAGCAAACAGCCAGATGGCGGGGAGCGAGACGCTATTAGTAATTGCTGCCCAGCCTACTAGCACAGGAACAGCACCAGCTGCACCACCAATAACGATGTTTTGCGCTGTGGTGCGCTTCAAGCCAAGCGTGTAAACAAACACGTAAAAGAGGATAGCTGAGAATGCTAGGACCGCACTGAGCAGATTGACAAAGGCAGTCAGCACCAGGAAAGAAGCTATGCCGAGTACGATACCAAAGATCAGCGCATGTGTTGGTTGTACTCTTCCTGAGGGTAGGGAGCGCCTCTGGGTACGGCCCATGATCTGGTCAATGTCGCGATCAAGATAGCAGTTCAGGCAGTTTGCACTTCCGGCCGCCATGGCACCACCCAGCAGTGTTGCTACCACCAGACCAAGATCAGGGAATCCCTTGCGGGCAATGGCCATTGTAGCGACCGTTATTCCTAAGAGCAAGACTGTCACATGTGGCTTGATCAGATTGATATAGTTGGAAATAGTCTGTCGCGAGACACTGACCTCTTTTGGCGCTTTTGGTTCAATAAAATGTTCACTTGTGCTATCGATAGCTTGTGGCGTGATACTCATTTGTAGGCTCACTTTCAGTGATAACGGCCTGTGGTGCAATAAGGGTCTGGCGAACAGCCATCGTGGCGAGAAGTACCATACAAGCCCAGACTGCTGTAGCTACGGCCAGATGTAAATCGGCAATATAGATAGGCTTTTTCCAGAGTACTACCAGTGCACCAACTCCACTCTGTATGATGAAGAGTAAGCCAGCAGCGACAGCTATACCAGCCTGTCCAGAGGCAATATTCCTACGGCGCCATGCTGATAGCAATGTCCAGATCATCACCAGCCCGATAATTGCAGCAATATAGCGGTGGAGCATATTGATATCATTCAGGTGATAGCGGACTGCCCAATCGGGTGCTGCTCCACAGAGAGGCCAGCCAGTACATGCCAGCGAGGCTCCAGTATTGAAAACGTAGGAGCCACTTAGTAGCAACAGATAGACCAGTAGGGCATTGAGCACTGCCAGACGTGCAAATTGGCGAGTTTTTTCGACAGATTCTCGATTCGGTACTTTACTGCCAGCCATAATCGCAATGAAAAGGATGGTGGCGAAGAGAGCCTCTGCAGTAGCCAGATGCGATGTAATGATGGCACCTTCCAGTTTCATCAGCACGGTCAATCCACCTAAGATAATCTGAACAATCAGCAGACAAGGTGCAATGATGGCTGGAATAAGTAGACGTTTGTCATAGCGTGCCCACAGCAGGATACTGAGCACGAGGGCCATCACCAGGACACTGACAATGGAGGCAGCGTAACGATGTGATTCTTCTAACAGCGCACCAACGCTTTCCATAGAGAATATGCTACCGTAGCAGAGAGGCCAGTCTGGGCAGCTCAAGCCAGCGTTATTGACACGCACCGTAGCCCCGAGTGCGACAAGAAAATAGGTAAATGCAACCGTTATCCATGCGAGACGATGTATCAGTTTTTGTGATGCTACTCCCCCGAAACGGCTTATGAAGTCCATCAATGCTTCTTCCTTCGATAGATAGTTCGACGCATTCTATTGTCGTAGTCTTTCCTGATACTACCCTTGCAATCAATTTGCCCTACCTTACAATCGCCTGAACGTTTCTACTGCGAAGCACTCGATGCCACTTCGTTTGCCAGGTTCTTCTTTGAATGGAGAAGCCGCCTCAACTCCCAACCGTTCGCCGCAATCTGGTGTTGTCTGTCTCTATTGATCTTCAATCATGCATCAAGTCTATGCTACTGAATCAGGACTGGAAGCAACTGGTACCAAACCATATCTGACTCGCAATTCACGTAGTTTCTTTGGCCGCAGAACAATGAGCGTACATGCGATATCAATAGCGCATATGATGCCTCCAATAAGAAAAGTCTGAAGCAGTGAAGGCGACGAAATGTGTTGGCTATGAATATGTAGAATGAGTAGCGGGAGATCCCACAAGCTATGAGCAATGATACCAGGCCGCAGTGAGTTCGTGCGTAGTCGCACTGCCGACAGGAATATGCCAAATCCCAGAGCTGAAAGCATTTCTAGGAGTGCACCATTCAATGGAAAACCCACAAATACATTGAGTATATGCATACAACCAAACAGAAGCGAAGAGAGGAGCACCGCTCTCCAGATCGCCTTTGGTAATAACATATTCAGGATCAGGCCACGGAACAAGCCTTCTTCAGCTATGCCCACAAAGAGACAGAGCACCGTAACCATAACAATGGTGGAGAGAGCCGTCTGATGAATTGTCTTTGAAAACGCTAGCAGAAACAAAGGGAAAAGACACAGGAGGAGAAATAGGCCGAGAAAAAGGGCTCTGTGACCACGAATATGCCAAGGCCACGTCAATATCGTCTGAAAGCCTGGTGTGTTCCACCAGTCCAGCACATACAGTGGTAGAAAGACCCATAAAAGAGCAAGTATCGCCTCTGCAATCAGGCTACCGGGTACAGGTGGAACTTTGTAAGGAGAAAGGTCAATCAGGAAGACTATAAATCTGATGCCCTCTAAAATGATGATGGCATAAAGAGAGAGGAGAGCTACGCTCCAATAGGGGTGTTGCTGCACCAGATTCTTGAGTGGCAGATATTTCTCTTGTCGCTTAGAATGTTCGTCCGCTGGTGGTACGTTCTCTGATAGAGGGTTCGCTTCCATGCATATATCCTTTTGGGACGTTTTGTAACTCAAAGGCCCAACAGCGAGAGGGCCTATTGTGAAAAGAATAACTGATAAGAAAGGTTTTTTCTAGGGACATCTCAGGACAACTTCTTCCGAAAGGAGGACAATTTGCAACAGGCAATGGGACATCTAATTCTCCTATTAGTTTCCCAAGCTCAAAGCGGAAATATGTTAGCCTCCATCGCGAGCTCGATTTTTGATTTCGCCAATAATATCTTAATGTGGTTATACAAGTCTAAAAATTATATACTTTAGCCATTGACAAAGAGCTGATAGCTTAGATACATTTGTAGTAGTGTAGATGATATCAGCATAGCTAACTAACTATATGACCTCTCCAATTACTGCCATCGATCAGCAAAAGGGGCATTTGAGTCGCAAGGGTGGCACAAGTGCTCTTAGATCTGCTGAATGGTCGTCCAGGACAAAATCATTTATTGCTGCCTACTCTTATGCTGCGTACCAGCACAACCCGATTAGATTGACAACGTTGTGATTAGCATATATGAGTCATCTTGAATGCTGGGAACTTTCGCCCCAAAAGTTCGGGATGCTCATCTTTGGAGTCAAGCTATGCGCTCGTATAACCCAAGTAATCTCGTTATTCACCCAGGCAACTCTACCAATCCTGATGTAGTAGTCGAAGTGACCCCTGAATTGGCAGGCTGGGACTACATCCGATTCCAGTTGCGCCGTTTGAATGTTCAGAGCTCCTGGACATTTGCCACTGGTAACTATGAGTTGGCAATTGTGGTGCTGAGCGGTCGCCTCAGTGTGGAGTCAAATCGTGGTCAATGGCAACACATTGGTGAGCGCAGCAGCGTCTTCAGCGGTCTACCATCAGCCCTTTATCTCCCCAAGCACACTTCCTTGACAGTGAGTGCTGAAACATCATGCGAGTATGCTGTTGCTCTGGCGCCAACCGATCAGGATCATGAGCCACGTCTCGTCACGCAATGTGACATCGAGGTTGAGATCCGTGGAGGTGACAATGCGACACGGCAAATCAATTCGATCATTCCACCGGGCTTTCCGTGCCACCGACTTGTGGTTGTAGAAGTCTACACGCCCAGCGGCAGCTGGTCAAGCTATCCTCCGCATAAACATGATGTGCATAAAGTAGACCACAGAGGCAGTGTGGTGGAAGCAGATCTTGAGGAGATCTACTTCTATAAAATGGATCCCCCAGAAGGCTTTGCCTTTCAGCGCATCTACACCGATCCCGAGTCCCCGTTGCATCAAGCTGGATATCCGATTGACGCTGCGGTGGTTGCGCAGAATAACGATATCGTGCTTGTACCTGAAGGATACCATCCGGTGGCCAGTACTCCTGGCTATACAACTTATTATCTCAATGTCCTGGCTGGCAGTGCCCAATCACTTGCCTATAGCGAAGATCCCCGTTACAAGTGGGTTAGAGAGAACTACAAGTCACAAGATCCGCGCGTGCCCATTTATAATGTTGAGCGTCAATCGAAGTAAGACAGGAAGAAGACGATGAATATAACTGGTAGGTCATATGATGTAGTTGCTATGGGGCGATCTTTGATTGATCTCTACTCCAACGATATTGGTGCTCCATTCGCGGAAATCACCAGCTTCGCAGCCTATGTTGGTGGTTGTCCGACGAATATCAGCGTTGGTACACGACGTTTAGGCCTGCGCTCGGCACTCTTGACGGCAGTAGGAGAGGATCAGATAGGCAACTTCATCCTACATTTTCGGCAGCGTGAAGGAGTAGAAACACGTTTCATCCCACGCAAATCTGGACGGCGCTCAAGCGCTGTGGTGCTAGGCATTGAGCCGCCGGATCGCTTTCCGCTGACGTATTATCGCGACAACTGTGCTGATATCGAACTCACCATTGACGATAGTCATGCTCTGCTGATAAGTGGGACTGGACTGAGTAGGGAGCCGAGTCGCAGTGCAACGCTGTTTGCGGCTGAAGTGGCACGTCAGGTGGGCACGACAGTGGTATTGGATATCGACTTTCGTCCCGATCAATGGCATGATCACCGGGCCTTCGGTGTGACACTCCGCTCGGTCTTGCATCTGGTTGATCTGGTAATCGGTACAGAGGACGAGATCAAAGCCGTTGTGTTGACCGATCCAGATCAAGTCAATCTAGTCAGCTCTCAAGTCTCGGATGCACGAGTCAGCGGTAATGTGAGAAGCGCAGTCCAGATGCTACTCGATCTGGGGCCACGAGTACTTGTGCAGAAGCGTGGTGCTGCAGGTGCTACAGTTCATCTCACTGCCGTGTGCCCTCCGGGTATGCCCCCTTTGGGGGTATCAAATGGCGATCCAATCCAGACAATCGATGTGCCAGGTTTTCCAGTGGAAGTAGCGAAATCGAAGATCAAGAACAACCATGCGCCCCTCAGGGATTGGTGCCATCCACCGATGAGCTTCTAGAACACCAACCAACCCGTCTGAGCGAAATCGAGCAATGAGTAGGGAATTGCAATGACAAAGATTAAGATAACTAAAGGTAAATTTGAGAGTATAAATGCCTGTGCTGACAAGCGTGGAGTCATTGCCGCATTGGCAGTGGATCATCGCGGCAACCTCCTACAGGAGATCGCCAGATCACGTGGAGAGAACGGTCAGGCAACGGCAGCAGATATGCTTGCATTCAAGACGATGGTCACAAAAGCTCTCACGCCCCATGCTAGTGCGATTCTCCTGGATCCAGAGTATAGCCTTGAAGCGAGTTCTAGCCGTGCACCTGGTACAGGCCTGATGCTTGCCTACGAAAAGTCTGGTTACGAGGTCAGTGTAACCGGACGTCCACCCGACTTGCTTGCGGAGTGGAGCGTGCGGCGCTTAGTTGAAGCTGGTGCCCAAGCAATCAAGATCCTCATGTACTACAATCCATTCGATGAGAGGCGAATCAATACGATCAAACAAGCTTATGTCGAACGCATTGGTGCCGAATGTACTGCACTGGACGTGCCGTTTTTCCTGGAGCCGTTGGCCTATGACGACGCCCTAGGAGATGAGAAAGGGTTGGCATTTATCAAAAGGAGGCCAGAATACGTTCTACACACTATGGAAGAGTTTTCCAAGCCTCGCTATGGAGTGGATATACTTAAGGTTGAGACGCCAGTCAATCCTGGCTTCATCCCAGGAACTCGTGCTTTTGCCGATCAGGGAGTAGCTTACTCACGTTGGGAGGCGATTGAGTACTTTCGCCGGGCAGCCAGCGTAACATCCAAGCCATTCATTTTTCTGAGTGCTGGTGTCAGCACTCAGGCATTCTGTGAGACGCTGGAATTAGCTGCTGAAGCCAGAGCAAGATTTTCGGGAGTGCTCTGTGGTCGCGCAGTCTGGCAGGGAGGTATACCAGTCTATGGGAATGGAGGGGTTGTAGCATTGGATCGCTGGCTCGAAGAGTATGGTGTGCAAAATGTTCAGGCCGTCAACAAAGTACTTGCGCATGGTGCGACGCCATGGTGGGATGTGTATGGAGGCCTTGATAATATCGAGGTCATAGAATCAATACACCCAGGTACTGAATAGCTACGAAAAAGGTAGCCATCGTAGAGCTAGATGGAGTCGTATTCAATTCAGAATAGACACTTATACCAGGGGCTAAAGATGCCAGAGATAAATTCAAATCACAAAGGTACAAGGTACTATATCTCACATCACTAACAAAAGACAGATAGAACGATAAACTTCTACAGAATCATAAGATAGGTGGCTGCGAACTCATATGCAGAGTACCAGAGGTCCGGCGATTATACTATAAGTGGGCTGCGAAACCTTACGACCAACCCTACGAAGGAAAAGAGCGCTACTCAGATGACAGATGAGCAGCGCTCTTTTTATTTCTCGTAAAGATGTCCTTTAGATGTCTATGGTTTGGTATTGCGCAATGGGCACATGTTGGGTAGTATTAACAGTGGTTACTCGCTTTGAGTAATTTATGAGATTTGTTTTTGAAAAGTTATAAAAAAGGGAGTATAAAGAATATGTATTCTCGTGGTGGATTTCCTCATAGACGTCATACGGATGAAGGTCGTCTGGAGGGAGATAGAACGCCAAGACCTGAAAATCAGTCATCTAGGCGCAACACTCTACCAACTGATCAAATAATTAGCTATCAGCCTCAGATAGAATCTGGTACCAATTATGTAAACCGTAGATATCAAGAGATCAGCAATACTGGTGTATCAAACGAGAGAGCGCTTGCGCTAGCTCACGAAGAGCTTCGTGAGCGTGATCTACAGAAGTATCTTGAACATATGCATAGACTAGCCCGAAATTTACCCGATATTCCGGGATTGCCCTCAGCAATCCCATACCAGCCCGATCAAGTTTCTTCTAGTACCTCGACTAGGAACACATTTACTGGATACCAACAGGTTGAGCAATACTCACCTCCACAGGTTGAGCAATACTCACCTCCTAGGAATGAGAGCGAATTGGTAACCAATCCGCCCCCTGGAAGTATGCATGGGATGGTAAGGAATACAGCGCAAGCGTTCGGAGCATTTGGTATGGGGCTTGACTTATACAATGAGGCTTATAACCAGCCTACTCCGGAAGAACAAGGGGAACATCGGCAAGAACGACAGGGATGGGAAGCAACGTGGCAACAGGGAGCCACTCAACGTGCAGGCTCATCGCCTTTGCCTGGAGAAACATCTACTATGCATGATGCTCCACAAGCTTCGACCAGTCAAGCCGGTATGCCCTCTTCTTCAAGGCCAGACAAAGGCAAAGGACCTGCTCAACATCGTGACAGTCATCAAGGACAATCAGTAGAAGGTACTTCTGCTCAACACGCCCTAGAGCAGGGTCAAGATGTTGGAACTGAGAGAGAGAAGCTTCAGTTTCAATATGACTCTTTCGATCTTAATATTAGAAAATTGAAAGATTATGCTTATAGCACTACCGAGGTTGAGAAAGATGTGATTAACGGTAAGTGGCTGAATATTATTAGTTTTAGAGAAAGAATTAAAACTAGCGTTGATACATTATACGCTAAGAAATATGAAAATAAAAATTTAGGACCGGATGAAGAACTAAAAGCTCTCCAAGCTCTTAGGAATATTGCCAACGATTACTGCAACGATCTTTCTACTGCAAAGACTATTGCCAAGAAATTTGATACACTTGATCAGGCTTGGGAGGCACGTGAAGCCAAGAGGACTCTTGCGGAGTCATGGCAGCCCCAGCAAGATTGGCCTGTAGCGTCATCTTCTCAAGTCACATTAGATAGACCTATTATCGATCACACAAAGCTAACTAGTGAGCACATATACGAAATCGGTGAAATGGTGACTGCCTTCGCGCAGCCTAGCTTTACCCATGCGCTTAGTTTAGATGGTCAAACATACTATGAGAAACTTCTAAGACGCTTGGATTACGTGATCGGTCATCATCCAGGGTCTTCTTATCGTAAACCACTAAATATAGAGTGGCTCCCGGGAACCAAGCCTCCTAAGGGATGCGTCAAATCTGGTTGACAGTTTGAAAGTAGAGGTATTTTCGAGAGAAAGGCACAAGTATCTAAGCCTCGCAAGATGAGGAGTTAAAATTGATCAAAGCCGTATTAGGA